>Ga0181583_10000703_pt1 | contig 24306 bp, 21 predicted proteins | sample 071ome_31_FD_132461 | JGI IMG/M metagenome (GOLD analysis project Ga0181583, IMG submission 132461) | Coastal salt marsh microbial communities from the Groves Creek Marsh, Skidaway Island, Georgia - 071405CT metaG (megahit assembly) | ecosystem: Environmental > Aquatic > Marine > Intertidal... | reverse complement strand
TCACTTGCTTATCCGGCAGGAACGCGAAAAGATTGCAAATAAGAATTTTTATAAACTTTGGAGAGGAGATACCCATGAGTATCATGAAAACAGGATTAGCCGCGCTTGCCGTAACCTGCATGGCTTTATCCTCCGCCCATGCGGAAACATTGCGCTGGGCCAGATCAGGTGACTCGCTGACACTGGATCCCCACGCCCAGAACGAAGGGCCGACCCACACACTGGCTCACCAGATTTATGAGCCGCTTCTGCACCGGGATATGGCCGGGCAGATCACACCGGCGCTGGCCACATCCTGGAAAGCCCTGCCGGATAACCCGAATGTCTGGCGGTTTACTCTGCGCAAGGGCGTGACGTTCCACGACGGGTCTGCCTTTACCGCGGATGATGCGGTCTACAGTTTCAACCGTGCCATGATGCCGACTTCGGCCATGAAAGAGCTGCTGACCAGCGTCAAGGAAGTCCGCAAGGTCGATGACCATACCATCGATATGGAAACCAACGGGCCTAACCCGCTGCTGATCAACAACCTGACCAATCTTTTCATGATGGACAGCGGCTGGACCGAAAACAACGGCGCCAGCGCACCGCAGGACGTCGCCGGGGGTGAGACGACTTTTGCATCGCAAAACACCAACGGCACCGGGGCCTATATGCTTGTCAGCCGGACCCCGGACCAGAAGACCGTGCTGAAGGCCAACCCGGATTACTGGGGCAAGGGGCAGTTTCCGCTTGAAGTCAGCGAGATTATCTACACGCCTGTTCAATCCGCCGCGACCCGTGTGGCCGCCCTTCTTTCCGGAGAGGTGGATTTCATTCAGGACGTGCCGGTGCAGGATCTTGATCGTGTCCGGGGGCAATCCGGCCTCAAGGTTGTCACCGCTGCCCAGAACCGGGTGATTTTCTTCGGCATGAACAGTGGCCTTGATGATCTCAAGACCGATAATGTTGATGGCAAGAACCCCTTTGCCGATCTCCGGGTGCGGCAGGCGATGAATATCGCGATCAACCGTGATGCGATCAAGAAAGTCGTGATGCGGGATCAGTCTTCGCCCACCAATGTTATCATGCCTCCTTTTGTCAATGGCTGGACCCCTGAACTTGATCAGATACCCGCCAATGATATCGCCAAGGCCAAGGCGCTGATGGCGGAAGCCGGATATGGCGACGGATTTTCCATCACCCTTAACTGCCCGAACGATCGCTACATCAACGATGAGGCAATCTGTCTGGCGGCGGTTGGCATGCTTGGTCAGATCGGGATCAAGGTTAACCTTGATGCCAAGCCAAAGGCCCAGCACTTCCCGCTGATCAAGAACAAGACCACCGAGTTCTACATGCTCGGATGGGGTGTGCCGACGTTTGACTCGCACTACATCTTCAACTTCCTTGTTCATGAGACAACCGATAAACGCGGCTCATGGAACAACACCGGCTACAGCAATGCGGCGGTGAACGCGAAGATCGTCAGCCTTGAATCCGAAACGGATCTGGCAAAGCGTGATGCGACCATCGCGGAAATCTGGGCGCAGGTTCAGGCTGACCAGATTTATCTGCCGATTCACAACCAGGTGCTGAACTGGGGGATGAAGGACGGGATCAACTTTGATGTCCAGCCGGAAGACCAGCCTCATTTCAAGTATCTGAGCTTTAAATAAAATTGGCGGCTGAGGCGGATTTCCGCCTCAGCCTTTCCGCTGGTTTCCGTTCATGCTTGCCATCCTCCTCCGACGACTGTATCAGGCCGGGCTTGTGCTCTTGCTGGTGGCGCTGGTGTCGTTCAGCATCTTCCGCTTTGTTGGCGATCCGGTGGATAATATCCTCGGCCAGGAAGCCACGGTTGAAGATCGCAGGGAGCTGATCGAACGGATGGGACTTGATGATCCCGTCGCTGTCCAGTATGTGCGCTTTATCTGGAATGCTGTGCGGGGCGATTTCGGCATTTCCTACCGTACCGCTGAGCCGGTATCCGGGCTGATTGCGGAACGTCTGCCGGCAACTCTTGAACTTGCTTTTGTCTCGGCGATGTTTGCTCTCACCTTCGGCATCCTGCTTGGCATCTACACCGCGATACGTCGGGACGGTTTTCTTGCCAATCTGGTGATGACGGTCTCGCTGATCGGGGTGTCGCTCCCCACTTTTCTGATCGGCGTGCTGCTGATCTGGCTGTTTGCGGTCGAGCTTGGCTGGCTTCCCTCTTTCGGCCGCGGCAAAACCGTGATGATTGGCAGCTGGGAAACCGGCCTGCTTACGGCATCGGGGCTCAAATCGATCCTTCTGCCTGCGGTTACTCTCGGCCTTTACCAGATGACGCTGATCATGCGACTGGTGCGCTCGGAAATGCTTGAAGTCCTGCGCCAGGATTTCATTAAATTTGCCCGGGCGCGTGGGCTTACCGAACGGATGGTGCTGTTTCGTCATGCGCTTCGCAATACGCTGGTGCCGGTCACCACCGTCGCCGGGCTTCAGCTCGGTTCCATCGTGGCTTTTGCCATTATTACTGAAACGGTGTTTCAGTGGCCCGGGGTCGGGCTTATGTTTATCAACGCCGTATACTTTGTCGATATACCGGTGATGTCGGCCTATCTGCTGTTGGTGGGAACCTTGTTTGTGATCATCAATTTTGCCGTTGATCTGCTTTATCTCGCCATTGATCCACGGATCAAGGATGATCACCTCAAAGGAAATGGATCATGAAGAGCGCCGCGCCGAAAACACGCTGGCAACGGTTTCAGGAAAGTGATTTCATCTTTGATTACCGGCACGCGCCTGTCACCATCGTTGCATCTGTTGTGGTGCTGGTGCTGGCGCTGACAGCAGTGCTGGCGCCGCTGGTTGCTCCGAGCAACCCTTTTGATCCGGCATCGCTCAACCTGATGAATGGTTTCACCCCGCCGATGGAGCCAAATGCATTCACCGGCGAGACATTTATCCTTGGCACCGATGACCAGGGACGTGATCTGCTTTCAGCGATTATCTATGGTCTTCGGGTGTCTCTTTTTGTCGGGATCATGTCCGTGATGCTGGCCATGGGGATGGGGGTTACGCTCGGTCTGCTGGCGGGGTATATCGGTGGCTGGGTCGACAATCTTATCATGCGCTGTGCCGATATTCAGATGACCTTTCCTTCCATTCTGATTGCGATGCTGATCTTTGGTGTGTTGCGCGGGATAATTCCCCCGGATCTGAGGGATGAGATGGCGATACTTGTTCTCATTCTGGCGATCGGCCTTTCGGAATGGGTGCCTTTCGCACGGACAGTTCGGGCGACCACATTGGTCGAAAAGGAAAAGGAATATGTTCAGGCTGCGCGGCTGATCGGGCTCAGCCGTATCCAGATCATGCGCCGGCATATTCTTCCCAATGTGCTCGGGCCGGTTCTTGTGATTGCCACAATTACCCTGGCCTTGTCGATAATCGCTGAAGCAACTTTGTCTTTCCTTGGGGTGGGGGCCCCGCCAACGGAACCCAGTCTGGGCACGCTCATCCGCATCGGCCAGGATTATCTGTTTTCAGGTGAATGGTGGATCCTTCTGTTTCCGGCCCTGACCTTGCTGGCATTGGCGCTTTCGGTCAATCTGCTCGGAGACTGGCTGAAAGACACATTGAACCCGAGGCTCAAATGACGGCGCCGCTTCTTGAAATCGAAGGATTGCGGGTTGTCTTTCCGACACGCCGGAATGTTCTGACGGCACTTGATGATATTTCCTTTACTCTGGAACGGGGTGAAATTCTTGGCTTTGTCGGGGAATCCGGTGCCGGCAAATCAATCACCGGGGCTGCTGTCATGGGACTGATCGAGCCGCCCGGGTATATTGAAAGCGGGATCATCCGGCTTAAAGGCAAACCGGTTGCGGATCATGGTGCCGCGCTCAGGGGCAGGCAGATCGGGATGATATTTCAGGATCCTCTGACCAGTCTCAATCCCTTGCGGCGGGTCGGGGATCAGCTTACTGAAACCATCCTTTTTCATCTCAATGTCACCCCGAATGAAGCGCGTCAACGTGCGCTTGCCGGATTTCAGGAGGTCGGAATTGCCGCAGACAGGTTTGATGCCTATCCCCATGAATTTTCGGGCGGGATGCGGCAACGTATAGTCATTGCTCTTGCACTTGCGGCGGAACCTGATCTGATTATCGCCGATGAACCCACCACCGCCCTCGATGTTTCGGTGCAGGCCCAGGTCCTTGATCTGTTAAGGGATATCTGCCGTCGGCGCGGTGCTTCCGTAATTCTGATCACTCATGATATGGGGGTGATTGCTGAAACAACGGATCGTGTTGCGGTACTCTATGCGGGGCGTCTGGTTGAAATCGGCCCCACAGCTGAGGTGATGCGCAAGCCGCGGCATCCCTACACCAAAGGGCTGATAGCTTCGACGCCCGTGCTTGAAAGTGTTGACGCGGATACGGTTTTGTCTCAGATCCCGGGATCAATGCCCTCGCTGGATGCACTGCCCCCGGGGTGCCGTTTTCATCCGCGCTGTCCGGTTGCAACCGCCCGATGTGGCGAAGAAAATCCAGCTTTTCAAGGCGGCGTTGCCTGCCACCTTTTCGCGGAGGATGATCATGGCTGATCCATGGCTGATCTGCGCAGGGCTGACCAAGGTCTTTGATCTTTCGCCGCCCTGGCTTGTCCGCAAACTGACCGGTGAAGGTCAACGCCAACTGGTGGCGGTTGATGATGTCAGTTTTGCCATTCCCCGTGGGCAGACTTATGCCTTAGTGGGAGAGAGCGGTTCGGGAAAATCGACCATCGCACGCATGGTGGTCGGGTTGCTCCGCCCGGATCAGGGGCATATTTCCGTCGATGGTCATAATCTCAATGATACGGCGGTAAGTTTGGCCGCCCACCACGCGGTGCGTCAGAAACTTCAGATGGTTTTTCAGTCACCCTACTCCTCTCTCAATCCCCGCTGGCGGGTGGGTGATATTCTGGCGGAGCCCATCCGGGCCTTTCGTCTCATCGATGGCGAGGCGGATCAACAACGGCGCGTGCGTGCCCTCCTGGAGCAGGTCGGGCTATCGGCCAGCGATGCCGGCAAATATCCCCATGAATTTTCCGGTGGCCAGCGGCAGCGTATATCCATAGCCCGGGCGCTGGCGTCCAATCCTGCGTTCATTGTCTGCGACGAGCCGACATCGGCTCTGGATGTGTCGGTTCAGGCGCAAGTGCTCAACCTTCTCAAGCAATTGCAGAAGGATCTGGGGCTTACCTATCTCTTTATTTCGCATGATATGGCGGTGGTCCGGGTGATGGCACATCACGTCGGCGTGCTGAAGAATGGCCGTATGATTGAAGAGAAGAGTGCCAGTGCGTTGTTCTCCGACCCGGAGGCGGAATATACCAGGACACTGATCAATTCAACGCCCCGGATAAGAGCCTAGTTCGCTTTATTTCTCCGGTCTGGTCTGTTTCAGTCCGGGGAGGCTATTCTGCTCGATGCGTTCTTTAAGATGGTCGGAAAATGCTTCAACGATACGGGGCGGAATACTGTCTTTCTTGCGTGCGGTTCCCATGACCATGGGGCGTGGCGGGTGAGGGCTCGCCTCAAGTTCAAGAAAGGCCAGCTTTTCTCCGTCAGGGGCAAGCGACGTCGAGGTGTGGATATTCATCAACCCATAGCCGAAACCGTTGGCAACAAGACTGCGCATAACGGCAAGGTCAGGGCTTCGTTCGGCTATCTTGGGCCGCAAGCCCTGCTCATGAAACATACTGAGAAAATATTCACGGCTGAGCGGCAGATCAAGAAGCACCATGGGTTCTTCCGCCAGTGCCGTGAGGCTGACGGACTTTTTCCCCGCCAAAGGGTGGGACGTTGAAACGATAACATGAGGAGGAAGTTCGACCATGCCGGTGAAGGATATATCTGCAGGAAGATCAAGGTTGTAGGTGATCGCAAGATCAATTTCAGCGCGCCCGAGCATCGTCAGCAGATCAGCCTGGTGGGCGGTTTTAACACTGACTTTCGCGTCGGGATATATGGCCTCAAAACTGCGCCGGATGCTGGCGCTGACCACCGGGGCCAGCGTCACAAGACAGCCAAGTGAAATCACCCCGCGGGGTGTGCTGCTGATGTCGCCGGCCAGATCGGTCAGCTCATGGGCCTGATCCAGGATACGTTTGGCTTCATTAAAGATGCGCTGGCCGCCGGTGGTCAGCGAAAGCCCCTGGGCATGTTGGCGGATAAATAAGGTCACCCCAAGCTCAGCTTCGAGCTGGCTGATCGCCGCTGAAATCGACGCCGAAGAAATGTTTATGGACTGGGCGGCTTCGATGATGCTCCCCGCTTCACCTGCCGCGATGAAATATTCAAGTTGCCGGAACGTGTAGCGTAACTTCATTTCCACCTGCCGATACTAGCCTGCCAGACATCAGGTGATTAAGGCAAGACTAATCAGCAGCTGATCGGATTAGGAAAAACAGAATTACTCAGCGGCTTCACGATTCTGGCTGTCATACCATTGGCGGATGGCAGGGTCGCCTCCGGGATCCTGCGGGGCAGGACGAACACGATCGGAAAGCCCGGCGCTTTTCTGGACAAAGTCAAGCGTCGCCTCCCAGTCAAAATTCCGCCATACCGCGCCCATCTGGGCAAAGGGTGCGGATTGTGCGAACAGCTGGAAGGTCAGCCGATGGCCGGCGTAATCCGAATTCAAAAGGTCCCGCGCATAGGCCAGGAGTTTGCGCCGGTCTTCGGCGCCCCACTGATCGTTGATGGTGTAGAATTTTTCCATCCACGGAGCTGTTTCAGGCGAGGTGAAGGTTGCGATATTGGGGGTGACGCATATCTGTCCGCCGCAGAGTTCACGGGCGATATGCATCATCTCGTTGAGCTGGTTGAGCGCAGCACAGCGACCGGTATAGAGAAGAGACTGATTTGGCATCATCAATCCCGCGGGTGAGCGTTCACCAAGGGTAATCGCTGCGGTGAGATGCGCGTTGATGTTTTCTCTCCAGATTGCCAGCCTGGCGAGTTTTTCCTGAACAGCGGGCTGATTTTCAAGACCTGTCTGGCGGGCATTGAACAGGGCGGCGCCGATCATCATGTCCGCCAGTTTAAGGGTGCGCTGAACAAAAGCGAAAGCCGAATAGCGGTGAAGGGTGGCGCGGATGAATGCCGCGGCCTTGGTGTGGCGATAAAACAATACGTTTTCCCAGGGGATCAGCACATTGTCAAAAATCACCATCGTGTCGACTTCGTCAAACTTGTTGGCAAGCGGATAGTCCAGCTGGTTGGCCCGTGGGCACTGGCCTGATGCGCCGGCAAATCCGCCCCGGCAGATGAATTTCAGATTAGGGGAATTGAGATCACAGATAAACCCGACGGCATAATCGGACAGTGCCGCATCACCCCAGTTGGCTATGGTTGGTTTGGTGAAAGCCTGATTGGCGTAGGCGGCGGCGGTTTCGTATTTGGCCCCGCGCACGATAATACCCTCATCGGTTTCCTTGACCGCATGGAGCAGCATATCCGGATCCTGATCCTGCGGCGCTTTTGACCGGTCACCTTTCGGGTCGGTATTTGCGGAAACATGGAACGGGTCTTCATGGAGCACACGGTGGATGTGGCGTTCGATGTTTTTTGAAAACTGGGGGTCGACTTCATTCAGCACATCCTGGCCGTCGTAAAGTGACCACATCTCGCCCACGGTTTCGTCTCCGACCCGGGTGACAATTCCACCGACATCTTCCATCACGGCATCGGAAGCGCGCCGTTTTGCCCACCAGTCTTCCTGCGTATAAGGAAGCGCATTGCCGATGGCATTGATATCACCATCCTGTTCAACGGTCATGATCTCACGGGTGCCGGCTTCGTGCTGCATATCGTAAATACGTGCCCGGACATCGACAATCGGCTTGAACATCGGGTGCGTGGTGACGTCTTTTACACGTTCCCCATTCATGTAAATTTCGCGGGTTCCGCGGATGCTGTCTTTATACTGCTCACCTGTACGGATCATTGTCGCTCCTCCCGTTTATGGCCGAATTTCTTTGTGGCAACCACGCCCATTATTGTCTTTTCCCTGGTCGGGATTAAGAAAGGAATTCCATAACCTTGATTAGGAAATATCTAACCAATCAATGCTTGGATTAGGAGATACCTGTCGCTAAGATTTACAAAAATTGCGAGGGGGATGTCATGGCGCATAAACGTATCCGACCATTCAATACAAAAGTAACCTATCCGGAACAGAAACTGGATAACGATCTTGCCCAGGCAGTTGTGGCAAGGGGAACCACCATCTATCTCCGCGGACAGGTGGCGCAGAATCTGGACGATTCAACAAATATTGATCAGCTGGATCTTGTCTCGCAAACACACAAGGTGATGCAGAATATCCAGCAACTGATAGAAGAGGCGGGAGGCCGGATGGAACATCTGGCGCGGATCGTTGTCTATCTGACCGATATTCGCTACCGTGAAGATGTTTACCAGACCATGGGCCAGTATATCAAAGGCGTGCATCCGGTTTCCACCGGTGTGGTGGTGGATGCACTGGCACGGCCGGAATGGCTGGTGGAAATTGAGGGCACCGCTGTTATCCCGGACCAGGAGGGGTAGGCCATGACCTTTTCGATTGTTGCCAGATGCGCTGAAACCGGGCTTTTCGGCATGGCTGTATCGTCTTCATCCCCGGCTGTGGCGGCACGTTGCGCCCATGCCAGGGCTGGTGTTGGCGCCGTTTCAAGCCAGAATGTGACCGATCCATCTCTCGGCTCAAGGACGCTTGATGCCATGGCAGACGGGCTTACGGCGGATGAGGCCATACGCAAGGTGATCAGCACCGCTGATCACACCGAATACCGCCAGCTTCTTGCTGTGGATCAGCATGGGAATACGTCGATTCATTCCGGTAGCAATACCCTTGGCACCCATGCAGAAGCCCAGTCCGAGAATGCAGCGGCGGCGGGGAATATTCTTTCTGATGCCGGAGTTCCTCAGGCTATGCTGGAGGCATTCCACCAGCAAGACGGGCATCTTGGTGACCGGCTGATAGCGGCGATGAAAGCGGCACTCGCGGCCGGAGGTGAGGAAGGTCCGGTTCATTCCGCCGGGCTTTTAATCGTGGATCGCCAGTCCTGGCCCCTGGCGGAAATCCGTTGCGACTGGAGCGAAGACTGCCCGATTACCGCCATTGCTGAAGGCTGGGCCGTCTACAAACCCCAGATGCATGATTATGTGACCCGCGCGCTCAACCCGTCGGCGGCCCCAAGCTATGGGGTTCCGGGTGACGAATAATTCCATAGGGGCAGGGGCTCAGATCCCTTCCTGAAGTCGTGAGATGAGACGCCGGAGCATGTCATCACAGGCATTGAGCTGACCCGTCGAAACGTATTCATCGGGTTTGTGCCCCTGTTCCATTGATCCGGGGCCGCAGACAAGTGTGGGGATGCCGAGATCACGCTGAAAAAGCCCGCCTTCGGTGCCAAAGGCAACCTTGATCACCTTGTTTGACCCCGTAAGCCCGGTGACAAAAGAAACAATTTCGGATTCAAGTGGCGTTTCCAGCCCGGGATAGCTGTTGGTTATTTTTATCTGGATATCAGCTTGGGGTGCGGTTTTCCTGGCAGCAAGGACAATAGGAGCGATCGCCCCACGAAGCCGGTTCAGAATCTCATCCGGGCTGTCTTTGGAAAGATTGCGTATCTCAAACGCAACCTCGGCATGGTTTGGCACGATATTAAGCGCAACGCCGCTCTGGATAAGGCCGGCATGCAAGGTGGTGTAAGGAATATCATACGCCTCATCCTGTGGGCCATTTTCCCGCAGATCATCCTGAAGACGCCGGATTTCCTGAACCAGATCGCAGGCCAGATGCACGGCATTGACCGCCGTCGGGGCAAGGGCAGAATGCGCTTCGCTACCAATGCACGTGGCTTTCAATGCCGTTTTTCCCTTATGACCAACTGCCACGGCCATATGTGTGGGCTCGCCTACGATGCAGAAAGCAGGACGGACCGGCGCATCTTCCAGCATTGAGATGAGAGATCTTACGCCGATACATCCGATTTCCTCATCATAGGAAAGCGCAAGATGAAGCGGGGTTTTGAGCGATACGGTGGTGGCATGGCAAAAGGCGCTGAGGGCAGAGGCAACAAATCCCTTCATATCCGCGGTGCCGCGTCCGTAAAATCGGTCATCCTCAATCGTGCATTCAAAGGCTGGTCTGGTCCAGTTCTGGCCATCAATCGGGACCACATCGGTATGACCTGAGAGCATGACCCCGGCGCCTTCCTCCGGCCCGGTGGTGGCATATAGGTTTGCCTTGGTGCCGTCGTCGTTTTCGATGATAACCGGCTCAACACCATGGAGCCGCAGTTGATCTGCCACCCAGTCGATCAGCTCCCTGTTACTATCCCGGCTGACCGTGGGAAAGCTGATCAGCTGCAGGAGCGCTTCGGCGGTGGTGATCATGCGTTGACGGCGCTGGCTATGTGGCGGGTAAAATCCCAGATTGTGCCTTCAAGATCCGAAGGTCCGAGTGGGGCCATCGGCCGGAAGGCTGTGCCAGTGGTCTTTTGCATGACTTCAAGAACGGCCTTGTCTTCAGCATTGAATTCATGGGCGAGAGAAATATAGTCTTTTGTCGCCTGAAGATCATCCGCCCCGTCCTGGACCAGAACCCCCATCCGAATATTCACGCTCTGGGGCGTATCCGGGAGCAGAATCAGGAAAATGGCACAGTTCGGCCCTACCGTGATGACAAAATTCGGATAGACGCAGAACAATACCGATGACCGTCTTTCCTTAGGGGTAAGGCCTTCGGGGAAAGGTTTCCGCTGGGGGAAATCTTCATGATAGTTGGACCGGTAGGCTGTATATCGTGACCCGTTGCCCAGTTTTTCGCAAAGATTGGTCGGGGTGATATGATCCAGCGTTTCGGCATGTGTCACCGACAGATGATAGCCTTCCATGAAATTTTCAATGAGCGACTTCCAGTTTGTCTGCCAGGTTTCAACCCAGGTTTCGGTACTGTGGCGTTCTTCGGGGTGATAATTCTCAAGGAAAGGCTGCATGCCTGCCATTTCCCCGGCAAGGTCGGGAGCGTTGCCATCAATATTGATGAAAATGAATCCCATCCATTCTTCGAGCCGGAATTCGGGAAGGGAACAGGTTGAGGCATCAAAATCAGGAACCTGATCCATATAAGGGGCTTTATGAAGTTCGCCATCAAGCCCGTAGCTCCAGGCATGATACGGGCAGGTCAGTACCGAGGCACGCCCTTTGCCCTCAACTAGTTTCATTCCCCGATGACGGCAGACATTACTGAAGGCGCGGAGCCTGCCGTCCCTGTCCCGGAGAACAACCACCGGCTCATCCCCGATGGTCAGGGTGAAATATGCACCGGGTTTGGTGATCTCACTCTGATGGCCTGCCGCAACCCATCCGGTGCGAAACACCGTTTCCTTTTCACGCGCGAAGAAAGCAGGATCGTTATAATACCAGCCCGGCATGGAATGAGGCGGGCGTGTCTCATCCCGGGCGATAGACTGAAGGAGAGATGTTTTTTCGGTATCAAGCGGCATCTGAAACCTCAACGTTGCTGCTGATCAAAAAAGGATGCCCCGTCGGGGAGTTGAGGCATGGGAATATCAAAGGAAACAGATCTGATCTGTCTTTTGTCTTGGCCGCGGACAAGCATCCCCTGATCACGTGTCGGAACCGGTGACGGCGAAAGAGGAACAGCATCGGCCGAACTGTAAACACAGATATAGAGTGTCCGCGGAAAAGGTGAGTTGTTCGGGGCTGAGCCATGGAGAAGGCGGGTATGCATCAGGCAGACCGATCCCGCCTTGCCGGTGCAGAGGACGCGTTTATCGAGGGCTTTACGTGTTGTGTCCTCATCGACTGCGCCGGTGAAAACACCGTCATGCCAGAGAGAATGAATTTCGCCGTCATGGGTGGCAGGCCAGACCTCAAGCGGTCCGTTTTCCTCCGTAACTTCATCCACCATCAGAAGTGCCGTGATCAGGCTGTCGTTGCTGTGGGGGGTGAAGGGGAAATCCTGATGCCATTTTACTGCCGTGGCAGACCCGGGAAGTTTGGAATTGATCTTGGTGTGATGGAGTTTGACATCCGGGCCTATCAGTTCGGCCACCGCATCGGTCATGCCGCTGTCTGCCATGGCCGTGCGATACGCATCCGAAATCTCATGCGGGGCGTTAACCCGCCGCAGTGCAGGTTGATCCGCGTTGTGCCCTTTTTCGACATCAAAACGAGGCTTGCCGTTGATCATTTCACCGAAACTGCCATCATGGCCACGGCTTTCCTCAACCCATTTGTCGAAATCCTCTTTGAGCGAGGCCAGAAGTTCCGGGCTCACCACATTTTCGACGACCAGATATCCGTTAGCATTAAAAAAGTCTTTTTGCGCTGACGTTATCACCATAGCCTCCCGCAGTTTTCCGTATCAGTATTCAGTTATTTTCCTGCCGGTGCAAGTCTCTTGGTTCAATGATTTCTTCTTTCCGGCGATAACGATCACGGATGGTGACGAGATCATTGAATAAGTGATAGTCGCAATAAAAGGCTTCCTGTAATGTGGTATCTCTTGAGGATTGAATTTTACAGATTTGGAGGGGTTTCATCATGACACTACATTTCGACAGTGAAGAATTCGCTCGCCGCCAGTCGCTGGCGAAGGATGCGATCAGTTCTGCCGGTTTTGATGCCATCCTTATGTTCGCGCCGGAAAGTCATCTCTGGCTCTGCGGGTACGATACATTCGGTTTTGCCATGTTCCAGTGTCTTGTTATGACAAGCAAAGGAGAAATCCATCTCCTGACCCGGGCCCCTGATCTCCGGCAGGCACGATACACGTCAACTCTGAACGATGACCAGATCCATATCTGGCACGAGAAAGAAGGCGCAAATCCGGCCCAGGATCTGCATGGCCTTCTGGCTGATCTCGGGGTCAGTAACGGGGTGCTTGGATATGAGTCCGATACACCCGGGCTGACCGACCGCAACGGACGGATGCTTCGGGGTGAAATCCCTGATCTGGTGGAGGCTTCTGATCTTATCCGGCATCTGAGGCGGTTTAAATCGGATGCTGAAATTGAGATGCACCGCAAGGCGGCCAGACTTTCCGATGATGCGCTGGACGCGGCGCTTGAACTTGCCGGACCCGGCGCGTATGAGGGCGAAATTCTTGCCGCCATGCAGGGGGCTGTCTTCAGGGGCGGCGGTGATTATGCCGGCAATGAATTCATCATCGGCTCAGGTCCGGGTGGTCTCCTTGTCCGATATTATTCCGGCCGCCGGCACCTTGATGCACGTGACCAGCTGACCCTTGAATGGTCCGGGGCTTTTGCCCGCTATCATGCCGCCATGATGCGGACCATCGTGATCGGCGGGGCGTCCGATATCCAGAAGAAAATGCATGCAGCTACCGCTGAGGCCATGCTTGCATGTGAAGAGGCGATCAAACCCGGCAAACCTATGGGTGATGTTTTTGATGCCCATGCCAGGGTCTTTGATGCGCGAGGATTTGGCCATGCCAGATTGCAGGCTTGTGGGTATGGCATGGGGGCTGTCTACAACCCGATCTGGGTTGATTTTCCCATGTTCTATGAAGGCAACCCGTTGATCATGCAGGAAAATCAGGTCTTCTTTCTGCATATGATCCTTCTCGACAGCGACAGCGGCCTTGCCATGACGCTCGGCCATTCGGTTCGTGTCGGCAAAGAGGGGGTGGAAAGGCTTTCCCGTCACGGGCTTGATCTGCTTGAACGCTAGACGTTTCTAGACCAGCAATGCGGCCAGCGCGAATGATGCCAGCAGGCAGGCGGGCTTGATATGGTGTTCCCCATAATAACGCTCTTTGTGCAGAAGATTTACAGATCCGCAGACGGTACCACCAAACATGAGCGGAATATTGAGGGCTGAAGCGCATCCCAGATCAGCGATGGTTTGATGATCTGGAAAGCAATCAATTATATCTTCTGCGGTGAAGCATATATGGGGATTGCCCAGTTCAAGCACGTTACGGGTCCATCTTGAGGGGACAACATCCTTACGTCCTGATACCGGGTAGGCGTCAGGCTGATTGGTGTAAAGACGTTCAAGTTCCCTTGGTTGCGGGTGCTGTCGCAGAACAGTAAAGAGTTTGTGCCCTATCTGTTCTTTCATAACCTCGTCCAGTGTTCTGAAGATTTGATCAGGTTGGGATGCTCTCCGCTGAGCCGCTAAGAGCAGGCCAACAGAGTTTTCAAGCGTTGAGAGGTTGCTGTTATCCATCAGATATCCATGTTCTCGTTCAGGCTTTTGCTTCGGCTTGAAAGGAGCGTGTCAAGCCGCGAGCGTGAAAGTTTGTGATGTTCGATGGCAAGTTTATCGGCCAGTTCGATATCTTGCGTGCTTATAGCGTCAAAGATCTGGCGATGCTGCCGGGCCGTTTCCGCAAGATGGCTGGAAATATGAGGATCGTTATACTGGCTTGCTGAAAAGCAAATCCGGTTGAGGCGAAGCGATTCCGTTACCACCGTCCGATAAAAACCCGAGATATACGGATTGCCGCTGGCATCGGCGATGGCCAGGTGAAAATCCTTGTTCGCCTCGGTCAGCATGACACCGTCAAGCGACGGAATAGCCGCTTCAAAAAGAACCATTTTATCGTGAATGATATCGAGCTCATCCGGGGTGCGCATTTCTGCCGCCAGACGCTGAACAAGACGGCTTGAGATAAGCAGCGCATCATAGAGAGGAGGGATGGCCGCGAGATCCAACTGGGCAACAGAGACCACGCGCCCCTTTCTTACCGCAAGCCCGTCAGCAATAAGCTGGATCAGCGCTTCCCTTATCGGGGTGCGGGAGACGTCCATCTTTCGGGCAAGACTGCTCTCATCAATGACTTCTCCGGGCTGAAGTTCAACACGCAGGATCGCTTCACGCAGGCGCTGATAGACGCTGATACCATCACGCTCATAGGTGTTTTGCCTGATTTTCGTCTTGTCCATGTTTCAGCCCGGCAAACAGATCTGTGGGTATAATTTTTGTTGCAAAAAAATATCTGTATGCAAATATTATACAATAAAAACGATGAATACAAACAGGATCTCAGTTTCATATGTCTTGGGTTTTAGGGGTAGATGTCGGGGGCACATTCACGGATTTTTCACTCCGGGATGACAGCACCGGAAAAGTATATATTCACAAGAGGCCATCCACACCTGAAGATCCCTCTCGCGCCATTATCGAAGGTTTTCAGGAACTGGTTGAAAACGTGTCTCTTGATGCTGCGGCGGTAACACGTTTTGCCCATGGCACGACGGTGGCAACCAATGCCCTTCTTCAGCGCAAGGGCGGGCGGCTTGCTCTTGTGACCACCAGCGGGTTCAGGGATTTGCTTGAAATCGGCCGCCAGGTCAGGCCAAAGGTATATGATCTGCAGATTGACGCACCGCCACCACTCATTCCCCGCCACCAACGATTTGAGATCAATGAACGGATCGGATCAAAGGGTGAGGTCATCACCCCACTGAAAGATCAGAATATAAATAAGGTGATTGAGGATATTCGTGCCCTTGGCGATATTGACGGCGTGGCTGTCTGCCTTCTCTTTTCCTTTTTGAACCCGGAACATGAGCGTCGAATCGGCGATGCAATAAGGGAGGCCCTGCCGGATATGGCGGTCTCTCTTTCCAGTGAGGTGCATCCGGAATTCCGTGAATATGAGCGGTTTTCAACAGCGGTGATCAACGCCTATCTGCAGCCGGAAGTCAGCCGGTATATGGAAAACCTCAAGCGTGGTATCGCAAGAGATGCGCCAGCCGCCAGACTTGGCATCTTTCAATCCAGCGGCGGGTTGACGTCGGTTGAGCGCGCCTCGCAGTTTCCTGTGCGGATGGCGCTTTCCGGGCCTGCAGCCGGTGTGGTTGGCGCAGCGCAATGTGCGATCAAGGCGGAGATCGGTGACGTTATTACTCTCGATATGGGCGGGACAAGCACAGATGTCTGCGTGATAAGAGACGGTAAGGCTGACCTTGCCAATATGCGTGATATTTCAGGCTTTCGTATCCGCCTGCCGATGGTGGATATCAATACGGTCGGGGCTGGTGGAGGGTCCATCGCACATATCGGGCGCGACGGGTTGATGAAGGTTGGCCCGATCAGCGCGGGTGCTGTCCCGGGCCCTGCCTGTTACGGGCATGGCGGCATTGAGCCGACGGTTTCTGATGCTAATCTCGTGCTGGGGAGATTGCCGGAGCAACTGGTCGGAGGCGGGCTGGTGCTGGATCATGCCAGGGCGGTTGCAGCCATTTCTCCGCTTGCTGATCATCTGGGGATGTCGATTGAGGCCACCGCACTTGGTATCATCGGCATTGTTAACTCGAATATGACCAGAGCCATCCGGGCCGTGACAGTGGAACGCGGCCATGATCCCAGACATTTTGCCTTAATGCCTTTTGGTGGGGCAGGGGGGCTTCACGCGATTGATGTCGCTGAATCGCTGATGATGAAAACAATTCTGATCCCCAGGTCACCGGGCATTTTGTGTGCCGAAGGGCTTATTGTGGCAGATCTTCAGGAAAGCTTTGTGGCGACCATGCGCACACCACTTGATGGTGATCTTTCTCCTGTAAGGAAAGTGCTGGCGGAACTTATCGGCAGAGCTATGCCCTGGTTTGAGGAAGAAGGCGCGGGCAGCGTGTCCCGGGCGCTCATGCTTCAGGTTGATATGCGGTATATCGGCCAGAATTATGAATTATCTGTTCCGGCGGGGGATATGCTCAGCTCATCCGAACTGCCCGCCCCGGATCTGTTAAAGAGTTTCTTCTTCGAAGCCCATGAGAGAAGCTATGGCCATCATGATAAGGATGCCGCTGTTGAGATTGTGAATATTCGTCTTCAGGCTATCGCCTCATTGCCTGAAATCTCCTCTGCCAAGGCGATGGCGTCGTCAACGTCTGAGCCTCTTGAATATCGTGAGGTCTGGTTTGATCCTGAAGGGCCAAGCCGGACGCCTGTTTTCGACCGCGCGTCGCTGGCGCCCGGTTTCACCCATGAAGGGGCGGCAATCTTCACCCAGACAGATGCAACCACGCTGATGCCTCCATGGTGCCGGATGCACGTGGACACACAGGAAAACCTGATCCTGGAGATTACCCGATGACGCGCCAAGAACCTGATCCCATTGCACTTGAAATCCTGTGGAATAACCTGAATTCAATAGCGGATGAGTGTTTTATCACCCTGATGCGCAGCGCGTTTTCCACCAATATCAAGGAACGCCATGACCATTCAACGGCCATTACTGATGCTGCCGGCAATCTCATTGCGCAGGCAGAGCATGCATTGCCGATCCATCTTGCTTCGATGGCGGGTCTGGTGGCCCATATCCTTGAAAAGTATGAAGGCGATATTTCCGAAGGTGATATTTTCATATCCAACGATCCCCATGTCGCGGGCGGCACGCACCTGCCTGATATCAACATGGCCATACCTGTTTTCAGTGAAGGCCGTCTGCTCGGGTTTGTTGCGAATATCGTTCACCACGCGGATGTGGGCGGGGCTATGGCCGGGTCCATGTCAGGTGGTATGGACGAAATTTACAAGGAAGGCCTGCGTATCCCTATTGTCAAACTCTACCGGCAAGGTGTGGTGGATGATCAGATCCTCCGGATACTGCTCCTTAATATGCGTCTGCCGGATGAACGCAAAGGGGACCTTAATGCCCAGATCGCGGCGTGCCGGCTCGGGGCATCCCGGATTGCGGATATCATTGAGCGATATGGTGCCGCATATCTTGAAGATGTCTATGCCGCCATTCTAACCCGTTCCCGGATGCGAATGGAGGCGGCGATTGAGGCTCTGCCCGACGGTGAGTATCATTTTCAGGACATGATGGATGATGACGGCATCGATACGAAAGATATCCTGATCGCCGTAGATATCACAAAAAAGGGCAAGAATATCCTGTTTGATTTCTCCGGAAGCGCTGCCCAGGTTCCCGGGAATTTCAACCTGACCTTCAATGCCACGCAATCGGCGGTATGTTATTCGCTGAAAGCGTTACTGGACCCGGAGATGCCGAATAACAGCGGAATTTTTCAGGCGATCGATATCACTGTGCCGAAAGGATCGTTCCTCAACTGTGTTGCGCCGGCCGGGGTGGCTTTGCGTGCCAATACCTGCCAGCGGGTTGTCGATGTGGTGATCGGCGCCTTTGCCGATGTTCTTCCCGAACAGGTGATCGGTGCGGCCAACGGAGCCAATACAAGCGCAGTCTTTGCCGGCGTTGATCCCGAAACGAATGCTCGTTACGTCTATCTTGAAACCCTCGGCGGCGGCATGGGGGCAAGGGCGACAAAAGATGGAAAAGACGGGGTTCAGGTCAATATAACCAACACGTCAAACCTGCCTGTTGAGGCGATTGAGATGGAATATCCCCTCAGGGTTGAAGCCTACGCGCTGGTGGAGGATTCCGGCGGGGCGGGTGAATACCGGGGCGGGCTCGGGATACGACGAACCATTCGTCCCGTCGGGCATGTTTGTGAGTTTAACGGCGTCGGGGAACGTTTCCGGCATCAGCCCTGGGGCATTTTCGGTGGTAAACCCGGTGCGGCGGGGCAGTTCTACATCATTGATGCGAAGGGGGACAAGATACCTCTTGCTTCCAAAACAGGCAGTATCAAACTTGACAGTAGCAGTTGCGTTTTCATGGAAACACCTGGTGCAGGTGGTTACGGGCCTCCGGAAAAGAGGTCATCGGACAATCAAGAAGAAGATAGAAAATCAGGAAAATTCAGTGATGAATTTCTTGCCAAGTACTATCCGATGCAGTCAAACTAATGGACGTTCAATAAAGATTCAGCTTAGGGAGGAGAAAATGAACATCTTTGCAAAATCATTCCTGATTACAGCTGCGGCTATGCTGGCCTTGGTCTCGCCGGTTGGTCCGCTACGGTTAAGTGGGATATGGCCAACGAATATCAGGAAAGCTCAATTCATGGTCAGGGCCAGAAAGTATTTTCTGAAACCCTGATGAAGGAATCGGGGGGCTCTGTTGTTGTCACCAATCACTTTGGCGGATCAATCGGGTATAAATCCAAGGAACATTTCGATGCTGTAGGTGATGGCGCGCTTCCGATTGCCAATACCTCCATGGGGCAGGTCGCTGGTATTGAGCCGATCTTCCTTCTCTCATCCTTGCCATTCCTCGTTGGATCAGCGGATGAGGCCAAGCTTCTCTGGGAAGTCGCCAAGCCGCATTACGAGAAAGTTTTTGCCAAGCATAACCAAATTCTTCTCTACGCATCACCCTGGCCGCCAGCCGGGATCTGGGCAAAAAAGTCAGTCCTCTCAACATCTGATCTGAGCGGGCTTAAGATCCGTGCATGGGATGCCAGTGGCACACGGACGCTCAAAACCGCCGGGGCTGCTGCTGTTCAGATGAGCTGGGCTGATGTGGTGCCTCAGTTGTCTTCCGGTGGGATTGAGGCTGTACTGACCTCTGCTGAAGGGGGTGTCAACGCCAAGTTCTGGGAGCATCTTTCGCACTTCAATGCAATTAACTATTCCATGTCTCTCAACATGACTCATGTCAACAAGGATGCCTTTGATGCCCTCAGCGCGGATCAGAAGGCAGCGGTGATGAAGGCTTCTGAAGCGGCCAGCAACGCAGCCTGGTCCGCCCTTGCTGAGCGTGTCGGCCAGAACTATAAGGACATGCGCGCAAACGGGATTACGGTAGCGGAAACCGTTCCTGCGGAATTCCTCGGCAAGCTGAACTCCGCTGGCGATGCTGTATATTCTGATTGGCTCGACAAAGTCGGTGATACCGGCAAGGCGATCCTCGATGAGTATAGAAAGCGTCGTGGAAACTAAACCTGAAAGACAACGGGCAGGGCTATCCCTGCCCGTTTTATTATGAGCGTTACGAAAAGGGGGAGTTATGCTCAGAGCTCTTGAAGGTTTCTCACATCGCCTGAGTACACTCGGCGCATGGATAGCGGCCGCCCTTCTTGTTTACATGGTGGTTCATATTCTGGTGGAGATCATTGCCAGAACCGGATTTGACAGCTCCACCTATTCCCTTGATGAATTTGTCGGTTATGCGATTGCCTCAATGACGTTTCTTTCATTGGGGCATACCTTCAGTTCAGGCAAGTTGATACGGGTTAATATTCTGACCAATGCCATTTCCGGATTATTCAGCCTTGTGGTTGAGCTGATCTGCATAGCCTTTACTTTTTCTGTCATCCTGTTTTTTGCCCGTTATGTCTGGCGCAGTCTCCATCGCAACTGGGAGCGCGGGACAATCAGCCCTACGCTCACCGAAACGCCGATCTGGATTGTGGAAAGTATCTTTTTCTTCGGTCTCTGCATTTTTCTTCTGCAAATGCTTACAACCGCACTTGTCAGGATTGAACGCTACAGATCCGGTGAAGACAAATAGGGGCATAAGGGGAAGAGAGCTATGGAATCACTGAATATCGCCTTTATCGTCCTGATGTTGCTGATTTTCTATCTTGGTCTCGGGGTATGGGTTTTTTCCGGTCTTCTTCTTGTCAGCGTAACGGGACTCACTCTACTGCTGGATATGCCTTTGCATCGTATCGGGACGATCATGGCGCCGCTCATCATTCGCTCTGCCACTTCATGGGAGCTTTCGGCCATCCCCATGTTTGTCTGGATGGGAGAGTTGATGTTCCGGACAGATATTTCGGATCGGCTCTTCCGAAGCCTTTCCCCGTTGGTCTATCACCTCCCGGGCAGACTTCTTCATACCAATGTCTTTGGTTCCGCCCTTTTTGCTGCGGTCAGTGGCTCCAGCGCGGCCACCACCGCAACCGTTGGCAAGATCACCACAACTGAACTGCTGCAACGCGGATATTCCCCCTCGCTCACTTTCGGGTCTCTGGCGGGTGCCGGGTCTCTTGGTCTCCTGATACCGCCATCCATCGTTCTGATCGTTTATGGTGTTCTCGCCGAAGTTTCCATTTCGAGGCTTTTTGCTGCGGGGGTCTATCCCGGGCTTTTAATCGCCTTTCTCTATTCGGGATATATTATTTGCCGGAGTCTTTTGAACCCCGGGCTTACCCCGGCTAAGGAGGCGCCGCCGACCATCATGGATATGGCATCGGGGCTATTTAATCTCATCCCTATCGGCGTGCTGATATTCATTGTCCTCGGGGCAATATATTCAGGCTTCGCAACACCTTCTGAGGCCGGAGCCGTCGGTGTGACGGCAACCCTGGTTATGGCTGTTCTGACACGCCAGATGACAAAGGAGATTTTCTTTGAAAGTCTGATGGCTTCGGTCCGGACGTCATGTATGATTGCGTCCATACTTCTGGCAGCGGCATTCCTTTCGACCAGCATGGCGTATCTGCATGTGCCGCAGGATGTGGCGATGAGCATATCCCGCATGGAACTTTCGCCCTATGAGCTGATTTTTGTCCTTGCGATTTTCTATATCCTCTTGGGGCTTTTCCTTGAGGGGATATCCATCACGGTGATGAGCCTGCCGATTACCCTGCCGTTGGTTCTGGCGAGTGGTTTTGATCCGATATGGTTCGGGATCTTCCTTGTAATCATGGTGGAACTGGCACAGATAACGCCACCTATCGGTTTCAATCTTTTCATCATTCAGGGCCTGACCGGCACGCCCATTTTCCGGGTTGCGATTGCGGCGGCACCGTTTTTCATCCTGATGTGCGTAGCCGCCACGATCATCACCATTTATCCGGAAGTCGCGTTATGGCTGCCGGATAAACTGTTTAATAAATGAGATGATTTTTAATGGAGACGGTTCAGGCAGATCTGACCTTCCTTCATCACCATTTTCAGTGATGTCTCCGGTGTTGTCATGACCGAGATGTCGGCAAGGGGGTCTCCGTCCACGACAAGCAGATCAGCGAAAAGACCTTCTTTGACCTGACCGATCTTATCTTCCATCTCAAACAGTCTGGCAGCATTGCAGGTGGCCTGACGGATCAGGTCCGTGTTTGAAACAACCGGGCTTCGGAGCGTGAATTCCTCCAGCTGGCGGCGATGCATGATACCCAGAAGATCGCTTCCGTACGCTATATTAACATTCTGCTCATAGGCAAGTTTGAGCGCATCAAGCCCGGCATCAAGCACTTCATAGGTTTTCTGCACCAGCTCGGCCGACAGGCCGGCTTCGGTTCCCTCGGCGACCAGCGCATGATAAATCACCAGCGTCGGCACCAGAAATCTGTTGTGACCAAGCATGATATCAACACTTTCCTGATCCAGCAGATTGCCATGTTCAATAGATGTCACCCCACAGCGGAGAGCTCTGTTAATCGCCCTTGCGGTATAGGCGTGCGCCATTACAGGTATGTTCGCGGCATTGGCTTCATTAACGATAGCCCGCAATTCATCCTCGGAAAACTGGGTGGAAGTAATGCGATCAGTTGGCGATGAGACCCCTCCAGATGCCATGATCTTAAGGTGGGTTGCACCACGCCGGATTTCGTCCCTGGCAGCGCGGAGAACTTCGGTGATCCCGTCGCAAACGTGACCCATCCCGGAACAGCAGAAACATTGATGCAAACTGCCTTCACCCGGACCCCGGACATCGCCGTGGCCACCTGTCTGCGACAGCGCATGCCCGCAGAATAACAACCTCGGGGCCATGGTCGGATTTTCTTCAACCGCTTTTGCCAGACCATAATCTGCGCCGCCGGCATCCCGGACCGTGGTAAAGCCGCGGGCAAGCATTCCTCCCATGATCTCAAATGCCTTGATGCCCACGTAAAAGGGTGACGTGGCTTTCAGTTTTGCAAAATCCGCTGTGTAGGCGGTTACATGGACATGGGCATCACACAGACCAGGCATCAGTGTCTTGCCACCTAGTGGTATTTCAACAGTATCTTTGCCGCTGCTCACGGTGGTCCCGATTTCGGTAATCCTGCCATCGGTTACGCGTACGGATTGCCCGGCCAGATAGTCTCCGGCCAGAACATCCAGGACCCTTGCATCTGTGAAAACAAAATCAGTCATTTTTCTCCCCTTTTTATTAATTTATTTTAAAGGAATTGGGCAAAGCTTTCACCTGAAAAAGTGAAAGGGGGAGAGCATAAGCCAATAGTTCCGGCAATTGGCACTGGCGTGAGGAGAAATCATCTGGTTAAATAATTTGTCCGGATGCTGGTGAGTTATCAGCCCGGATAAAACCAGCGATAAACCCCAAAGGGATCAGCCCATGCCTCTCGTTTTTGATGTTTACGGAACATTGCTGGATGTTGATGCGGCGGCACGTGAGGCGGCGGCCGAACCCGGCATGTCGGCACTCAAGGATAATTGGGCGCCGCTTTCAGCCGCCTGGAGGCAACGTCAGCTCAGCTATTCCTGGCTGAGAACGCTGATGGGAAAATACGTTGATTTCTGGCAGATCACGACGGATGCGCTTGATGTCACTCTTGATGAGCTTGAGATCGGCGACCCTGTTGTACGGGAAAGACTGTTGCAGCTGTACACAAGGCTCAGTGCTTATGATGAAGTGCCCGGACAGCTCAAGGCCATGAAAGAGGCGGGATATCAGCTCGGGGTGTTATCCAATGGCAGTCCGTCTATGCTGCAAAGCGCCCTTGAAGGCGCAAATATCCTTGCATTTCTCGATCAGGTGCTGAGCGTCGATGATATCGGCATCTACAAGCCGGATATGCGTGTTTATGCCCGGGTAACCGAAGCCTATGGCTGTGCTGCCGGTGATGTGACGTTTTTTTCATCCAACAACTGGGATGTTGCCGGGGCAGGGACCTTTGGCTTTCGGACTGTCTGGGTGAACAGGGCCGGGCGTATCTGGGATGACCTTCCCGGATCACCGGATCATGTTGTTTCGTCAATTGCTGAGGCGATGCCATTGATTTCCTGATTTCCTGACGGATGATCTGTGGGAAGATTTCTAATCCGTGGTCGGAAACATTTTTGTATCCTTTGCTGAAGGTGCAAGGAATGAGGTTCATCTCATGCCGGTGCTGAATTATTGCCGGAAGAGTTAAATTTGGCTTGCATAACCCCTTTTCCTGAGGTAGAAACCGCCATTCATCTAAAACCTGATGACAAAAACGGCTCCTGCCGCACGTGGGTGCTGATCGAAGAAATGAAACGTAAAAGTCAGAATTGACTTGCTTGGATGCGACGGAATGGCTAGAACAACCCCTGCACAATTTGTTCGTCAGGTTCGGCAGGAAATAAGCCGGATTACCTGGGCATCGCGACGCGATACGGTCACCGCTACGATAACAGTTCTGGTGATGACCTTTATTGCGGCCGCGTTCTTTTTGCTTGTGGACTGGATTCTGTCAAACGTTGTGCAACTGGTTCTG
>Ga0181583_10000675_pt1 | contig 24848 bp, 34 predicted proteins | sample 071ome_31_FD_132461 | JGI IMG/M metagenome (GOLD analysis project Ga0181583, IMG submission 132461) | Coastal salt marsh microbial communities from the Groves Creek Marsh, Skidaway Island, Georgia - 071405CT metaG (megahit assembly) | ecosystem: Environmental > Aquatic > Marine > Intertidal... | reverse complement strand
TTCACCTATTGATGGAAAAAGACATAGATATTTTCCGGACGTGGTAGTAAATAGAAAACAACCTGATGGTACGACAAAAACAGTTATGATTGAAATTAAACCATTTAAACAAACGTTGCCACCAGATCCGAAGAAGAAAAATAATACTCCAACGGGTCGAGTATCTAGGAGATATTTGAACGAGGTGAAAACATATGGTGTCAATACGGCAAAATGGAAAGCGGCAAGAAATTACTGTGCTGACAGGGGATGGGAATTTCAAATTATGACAGAAAAAGAACTAGGGATAAAATAAATGAGTGCAAAGTTATTCGACGAGATACTTGCCACCGGCATTAGAGCTGGTCAGTTGCCTGGTCGCACACAGGATGCCAGAAAATGGTATCGTGAAAAGGCTGGTGAGATTTCAAAAAGAAAAGCTGAAGGTACTCGTTTGGTTCGTACCGCAGAAAATACTAGATTAAAAGCCAAATCACGTTTCCGTATCGGTAGTATGTATATGTTTGTATACGACCCAAAGCATAAAGAAACGCTACCATATTATGACAGATTTCCTTTGGTAATTCCAATTGGACCAGCCCAAGGCGGTTTCCTGGGAATCAATTTTCATTACTTACCTCCAGTACTAAGAGCAAAACTAATGGATGCTCTTTACGATACCGTAACAAATGATAGGCTGGACGAATCAACCAGATTGAAAATCAATTATCAGAAATTAAAAGCAGCAACAAAGTTTAAAGAATTCAAACCTTGTATAAAGCATTACCTAACACCTCATATCAGAACTAGACTTGTTTATGTGAATCCTGCGGAATGGGATATTGCATTGTTTTTACCAAGTGCTAATTTCTATGGTGCCAACAAAACCAAGGTATATGCTGAATCAAGAATTGCTATTAGAAACAGAGGGAAATAAACATGCCTTTCAATATAAGCGAATTTAAGGCTCAGATTGATAGATTAGGAGGTCCAGCAAGGGCTTCGATATTTGATGTATCAGTCTTTAATCCACCGGTGGCTGGTACTGGTATTGATGTCGGCAATTTTAGATTCTTCTGTCAATCAGCAACTATTCCATCAATTACATTTGATACGGCTACATATACACCAGTTGGTGCGGCACCCGTACAATATCCGACTGGAGTCCAGCCTCAAGTATTTAATGCAATTTTTATGATGGATTCAGAACATCAGCTATTAACATTTTTCCATAGATGGATGCAAAATGTAGTAAATTATGGTACCACAGCCGGTCGTTTTTCAGAGGTTGGTGGTAAACTTCCATTCGAGCTAGGATATATGGAAGATTATGGTGCTAGACTCTCGGTCAAGCATTATACTACGGGATCAAATGAAAGCAGATTTTATGAGGTGATTATGGATAATGCATATCCAGTTGCCATTGGTGATGTAGAATTGTCTTGGTCGGATAATGATTCATTTCTTACATTGCCCGTAAGTTTTGCATTTGACCGTATTGAATATTCTGGTGAATTAGAGGGAAGTCCGATAGGTGCATTTGGACGAGGTTCTGGTTTATTAGATCTTATTGGTGCTGTTGCTGGATTTGTAGGTGTAGTTCAGCAAACAGTAAAACAACAAAAACCTACGTCTATTCAAGATGCTATTAACAGGATTTATAGAGTAAGAGGTTCTCTGGATAGATTAAATAATGTGCTTGGATAATTAAGGAGATTATACTATGTCTTTGCCTAAAATTGATTTGCCCTTATTTGAATTGAAATTACCTTCTACTGGTGAAAAGATCAAATATAGAGGATTTACAGTAAAAGAAGAAAAAATACTTTTGGTTGCTCAGCAATCCGATGATCCAGAACAGGAAATTCTAGCAACTAAGCAGATTATTAATAACTGTATTGTGGATGTTGATGTGGGTAAACTTCCTATGTTTGATTTGGAATATATCCTACTTCATCTGAGAGCAAAATCTGTAAATAATAATATTGCATTTATGGTTACGGATGATGAGACCGAAGAGAAAGTTGAGGTTAGTTTTAATATTGACGATTTAACGGTTTCTACAAACGAGGATCATACAAACAAAATTAAACTTAATGATGATTATACTTTATTTTTAAAATATCCTACAATCGATCAATTTATCAAAATTTCAAGTCTTATTGAGGAGGATCCTCTTGCCAATTATTTTATTATGACGTCTTGTCTTGATAAGGTTGCATCAGACGATGAGGTTTATAGTTTTGACGATTATTCTGATGAACAGATTGATGAATTTATGGATAATATGACTAGTGATGTAGTGCGTGGTGTTCAAAACTTTTTTGAAACAATGCCGAAAATTAGACATGAAATGAAATATAAGAATTCAAACGGAAACGAAAGAACATTTGTGATAGAAGGATTAAGGAGTTTTTTTATCTAGTGCTGAGCCACACGAGTTTGGGTGAATATTATCAGATGACATTCTCCCTGGCTCAGCACCATAAATACTCAATAAGTGATATTGAAAATCTGATGCCTTATGAAAGAGATTTATATTTCCAAATGTTAATTAATTATATAGAAAAGCAAAACGAAGGTAACTAACTATGGCTGATATGTCAGACGAAACAAAGGCTATTTTGGCAAGGCTCAAGGCCGAGGGCGATCTAGTGCGAAATACTGGCAAGAACTCTATTAGAGAAGTCAGTATTAAACTAGATAAATTCATGCCGGTATTTCAAAATATCAGAAATGAAATGATGTTTCAGACAGACATTCTGAGAGAACAAGCAGGAATAGCCAAGGAGGTTGCAGAGGCAAGGAGACGTGAGGCTGATCTTGCTGAACTTGCTAGAGACACCGAAAAAGATAAACCTGATTATACCAAAACACCAACCGCTGCTCAAACCCAAGCAACCGATCAAGGAAAAAAAGAATCGGTTCTTGGTGCTTTAATGGAAGGCGGCATAATGAGGAATTTAAAGGATCTGTTTATTATAGGTGCTGGTGGTTTCGCATTATATAATTTGGCAAAGGGATATATTGACAAAAAATATGATGGTGCGTTTACAAAAATGGAAACTTCCATTGGAGATACTGCCACAAAATTATATAATGTATCTCAAATAAAATTTGATGAAACCATGATTGAATTAAATAAACAACTCAAAGGCTTAAAAGACGATATTGCCGCAGCAAGAGAGGGCTGGGCAGATTTTAAAGAATCAATTTCTTCATGGTCTGGCGTCGCAAGCTTTATTTGGGATAATTTATTAGAATTAAATTTAGCATTAATTACTGGTGTGGCTATGTATAAGAGATTTCTTGACAAACGAAGAATTGCTAAGATGCAAGCAGACATTGAAAAGGCGGTCGAGAATGCGGTTAAAAGAACAAATGGTATAAATGCAGACGGCCCAGGCGATGGGCCAAATACAAAAACAAAAACACAAACACAAACATCTCCAACCCCAAAAACCACTACAAGTGGTGATCCAGCTAATCTTCCGCCTCAGGCAAAAGCTGACTTAATATCTAAATCTCCAACATCAGGTATGACACCGGAACAAAAAGCACAAATAAAACAAGATGCTGGAAAATTAAAAAAGTTTAATCTTACTACGAACGCCAATGGTACTACTGTTTTGAGAAACGCGGAAGGCGGAACGTTTGCAAGCCTAGATGATGCCGCTGCTGAATTAGCTAAGACGTTGGATCCAAAATATTCAAAATTCTTTAAATATGCGGTAAGAGCATTTGTTATTGCTGGTGTCGCATTTACAATATATGACGTATATAATTTATATGTAATTTTCGGAGATGTTGACAAGAAAAGATCTCATCAGGAAAAAATTCAAGCTGCAGGTCCAATCGTAGGTACGTTGATTGTATCTAGTGGTGCTGGTTCCATAGGGGCAATTGCTGGTTTTGCAATGGGTGGTCCTTGGGGAGCTCTATTAGGTGGTGCTGGTGCTGCTATTGCTGCTGGCATGTTGACACCGGATGAATTTGGTGTATGGGTTATATCAATGCTGCTTGGTGACGATCCATCAATTGCTAAGCGCGGCGACTTTGAAAGAGTAACATCACAGGCATTATCAATAACGGATCGCCAAGGTAATACAACTGAATATGATAGTTTACAATCATTTTTTGAGGCTGGTGGTAAATTGACAAAGGGGCAGCGCAGAAGGCTTAGTCGAAATAATATGGCAGATTTTGGCGGTATAAGATTTAGTCGCAGCCAAATAGATATGGCCCGAGAACTAGCAGGTGGTGCATCGCTGGAGGATCTTGGAATACCTGAATATAATAAGGGAACAAACGGCTTTAAAGACTTTGGTGATGGGCGTCTTGTAATGTTACATGGTAAAGAGGCGGTCGTGCCTAGAAATAGTGCCGCAGGTGATCTTTTGGCTCAGGTATATAGTTTACAGAAAAATATGGAACCCCGTGTATCAGGAATGGAAGGTGTCTTGGCAAGAGTAGAAGGTTCATCTAGTGGTGGCAATCCAATCGTAATTCATAACGCACCTACTGTCGCACCTAATGTTAATAATGTTATTCAAGGTGGTAGTGTAATGCAAACCACAACGCTCTTTAATAACGGTGGTGGTGGAGGTGGACCGTTTAGAATCCTACCACAAGGTGTAAACTAAAAAGGGACCCGAAGGTCCCTCAGTTTTAGTCTTTTTTGGACACAAAGGAATACATTTCCTTTGCCTTTTCCATTAGATCCTCAACGGAATACATTTTGCAAGCCTCTTGCACTTCTTCCATTGTTTTCTGTCCAGCTTCGAACATCTTCTCAGCAAATTCTTTATTCATATAATATTGCTGATCCATGTAGTCTTTTGCTAGTGTGAGCATTTCTGCACGAATTTCAAACGGATTTTTATTGGCCATCATCATCTTCCTCCTGTGTTGTGTGTTGGCGTGATTATAATATATCACTATTTTATTTATAAGTCAACAATTAAATTGTGTATTGTGTAAGTGACAATCCAATAAATGCCACAAGTGTTCCAAAAATTATTGACACCAAAATTGCAGCATTAAAAATAGCTTTAATTTGATCAGTCACGGTTTGCCTCCAGCATAATTCTTTTTGCGTCTTCGTATCTTCCCATTTTGGCAAGTTCGGAAGCAGCACGAGAACGACCAGCGTGTTCACATGCATTAATCATTCCTGTAAAAATGCGCTTAAACATTCCTGGAAATGGATTTTTAAAAGTGGGTTGTCTATATGCTACAGCCATTACACCCTCCCCTTTAGATTAGCATTGGTAACAATTTCATCATAATGTTCCTGAGCAATACCTTTGATTGCACCACGATGAAGTCCAATGTCTGCCAGTTCTCTGTCAGATAGTGAGGATAATTCTTTGACCGTTGCTTTTGCTGCTACCCATGCTTTATATTTAATGGCAAGACGAGAGAAAAAAGATGGTATATTGAACACGGGGAAGTTGACACCCGCTATTGTTGAAATAGTCATTTCGTTTTACTCCTTGTGTATGATATGATATGATGTGATCCGGTCCAAAGTATAATACTTTGGTTTAACCCTTTTACGAAATTATTTATACAGCAAGGTGTCAACTAAGGTATACATTATCAATAAACCTGGTATTCGGATTCCGAATATGTAGACAAATTAAGCTACCTCTAATTCCCTCTCAGAAGTTGTGCTTTGATTTTCCAAATACTCAAGAACATTTTCTGGTGATGTGACACCATATGGATCATCGTCAGCATTATCACGGCGACCTGGTTCTTCAAACCAAGCTTCTACGACACCGTTATTGACAACCATCGCATAACGCCAAGAACGAGTACCGAAACCAAGATTTTCCTTTTCGACAAGCATTCCCATTTGACGAGTGAATTGGCCATTACCATCTGGGATCATTTTAATGCGCTCGACACATTGATCCTTTGCCCACTTATTCATTACAAACGAATCGTTTACTGATACACAGTAAATTTCATCAATACCAAGATCACGAATCTTGTTATAGTTTTCTTCAAAGCCTGGAACTTGATATGTGGAACATGTTGGTGTAAATGCACCTGGAAGTGAAAATACTAGGACTCTTTTACCATCAAAATAGTCTTTGCTTGTTACATCCTGCCAACGGTAAGGATTTGGTCCATCAATACTGTCATCACGAACTCGTGTTTTAAAAGTAACATTTGGTACGCATAGGTTTTTCATATTTGTCTCCTGTGTGTTGTGAAATAAAATAGGAGGCCTGAACGACCTCCTACTGTTCTTCATAATAATAAAATTTATTCGGTTAGTAGTTCTTGATCAAATGTTGAACCACCACCGATTTCAATGACCCTAGGTTTCTTTTCCTCAGGGATTACATTTTCAAGATTAATCTTCAAAATACCATCATTAAAGTCGGCACCTCTCACAACGATCGTATCAGAAAGTGTGAAGCTGCGACGGAACGAACGAGCCGAAATACCTTTATGAAGATATTGAGTTGATTCGTCAACATCATCATGGCTCTTTTTGCCCTCAATATAGAGAACACCTTCTTTAAGCTCAATAGTGAGCTCATTCTTGTTGAACCCAGCGACAGCCAACTCAATGGCATAGTTGTCTTCGTCAACTTTTACGATGTTATAGGGAGGGTAATTTGTTTGGCCTGGTGTTGCGTCTCTCATTCGATCAAGTACGCGGTCAAAGCCAATAAAGAACGGATCGTTCAGAAGTTCTGTAGTTAGTCTACGTGTATTCATTTTGCTATCTCCTTTTTAATTAAGCAAGATTATTTTGAAGCGGAACCCGTAAGGCGTTCCTTTAGTTAATATAGTACCTAGGATTGACAATGTCAACCCCTAGGACCACATTTATTTATCTCCGGTACTACCGAAGCCTCCGTCTCTCGACGTTTTTTGTTGAGGTTTTTCCTCAGAAACCATCAATGAATAATCATATACTGGTTCCAACATTGCCTGTGCAAGTCGCTCACCGTGTTGGATTACGACAAGACTTTCAGACATATTTTGTAGCATTATAAACGATTGCTCTACATAATCACTATCAATAATGCCGACACTATTAGGAAGCATCAGGCCTTTTTTCAAACCTGTGCTCGACCTATTATACAGTTTTAAAACATGTTTTTCTGGGATGTCAAAAATTAGACCAGTCGGAACCAATACTCGGTCTCCTGGAGTGATCTGAATTGACGGAACACCTGCAATAACTTTAGGAATAACCTTTGTTTTTTTATTCCATGTGTTATAGGATGTGACCTCTGTACCGAGTTGGATACATGCTTTAATATCAAAACATGCAGAGCCCTCCGTAGCAAAGGAGGGCATTTCCGCATTTTCATTCATAACATAGATTTTCAACATAATTTATTTTTTCCCAATATTGTATTTGACTTCAAGGTCCCAGTTGTTTTTCTCTTTAAAAGAAATAATTTTAATTTGATTGAGTGGTGCGACTGGATCTTCAGTTGATTTTGGGTCCACCAGCTCTAGTAGATCCCATTCATCCAAAAGATTCACAATCGTATTTCTTCGGGCTCTATCCTCATCCGTAAACGTATTTTGTTTACCATCCAGAATGAATAATTCTTTAAAATGGAGAATTGCATATCTACCTTTTTTGTGTAGAATGTGACACGACTGGTAAAGTTTACGTTCCTTCCGAGACGAAATTCCAATTCTTGTTAGCGTTTCTTTAATTTTTAAAAAACTATCTTGAGTTGGTAGCCTTACTTCTACACCTACACCCTTAAAAATATCTTCCTCTTGCATAATATTTTCACCTTTTTTATTATAGTTATTATTGGCGACAAACTGTAGGATATATCATTTCGAAGTACCTCCAGTTACTAATTTTTCATGAACAGTGGCAAGTTGCTCTGGAGATAGAGCCTTTAAATAAAGTTTAGCAACTGTTCGATTACACGAATATACATTCTGGATTGCATCAAGATCTTTATTCTTATCTGCTTTGTGCCATTTGGACCAGCGTTTACGTTTGCGCAGGGCCGCGCGATAGTATTGGAATTGAGCATCTGAAAAAAGATGGGACCGCATGTTCATTTCATTAGCATGCAAAACAGTATCATTAAAGTTTGCAAACCCACGGTTTACAATATATGGCGTATACTGTTTTTCGATGAGATCGGGATTTTCACTTTCGTGAATAAGGTCCTGTTTAGTCTCGGATGCCGCCTTAATAAAATCAAATGGTGTTATTTCGTTCTTCAATTACAATCTCCAATTCCTTCATAATATCGTCAAATTCATTAGCACACTTTGGGCATATGTTGACCTTATGTTTTCCCTCCAGTGTATCCATATTTATAGTAAAACAGTCCTTACGATCCGCAGTTTCCTTGCAGAAGAAACAAGTATGCTTTTCGATAAGTCGTTTCATCCATTCGCCCATTATTCATACCCATCGATAAACATTTTACCAATTACATTTAGTACCGCAAAGATACTCAATCCAATACCAATATAATTTAGAGTTTTAATTTTATTAATTTGTTCATTGATCCTATTATCCATGGAGATCCGATCAAGAATACTGGCTTGATGGTAGCGAGGAAGATTAGGGAATCCTTCCTTTTCCTGGTAAATAAAACTTGTATTTTTGTATTTAAATGTACTAAGTACTTTATCACCATAATTGTGAGCTCTTTCCACTACAGCCCACATACCCTTAGGTAGATGATGAGCAATTGATAAATCAACAATCATAGGAATTTCTGTGTCAGTAACTACAACACAGTGAGTAAGTATCTCATCTGGTTCCCATTCCTTCTTGTTTTCAAACCCAATATAATGCATGTTTCGCTCATCCTGATCAGCTATTGAAAGCTGTACTTCACAAAGATGACTTTTAATATTATTGTGAGCGAAGTGATTGAAAACTATATCACTAGTACTGATACAATATCCTTCGCCCATCCGACAAAGACCAGAATCCATAAGCGTTTTTACTACGCGAATAACCTCTTCATAATCCTTGGTTTTTTTCAGTTCCTCATCAATGGTGATGATATAACGATCGTTGGTAGTATTTGATTTTTGATAATCAATACCACCAATTGTGACTGGTTTATTCCATCCTGATTTAATTGCCATTATTTAAACTCACTTTCGATCATCACCTCAGTTAGGAAGGCAACCATATTGACCTCAAGATCAGCCACGAAATTAGCCTTGTACATATAATCAGCCATAGTGACAACGAACCCAGGTAGACTACGGAACTCAACCTTGTCGGTTGCCGCATCATAAATCCGACGGAACATTTCATTCATGTCCTGATCAGAGTTATTGGCAACCCATTTACGCATGTTTGTAAAGTCTTTTTCCTTGAGCAAACGGAACAGTTCGTCAATGGATTCCTGTTTGATATTAATGAAGATACCTTCGTCAATATTGCCGGATGCTGCATAGGATTGTAGTTCAGTCAATACGCGACGGAAGTCTGGGAAGTGTTTTTCGATAACCTTTGCCACAACCTTTTTATCATACGATACAGATTCCTGATCAAGAATTGCCTGTACGCGTTTAAAGAATTGTGCCGCAAGAGCTGGACGTTCTGATGTTTCAATAGAAAAATCAATTTCAGATAGTCGAGAACGTAATGGAGAGATTATGCGGTTTTTAAAGTTACAAGTAAAGATGAACCCACAGTTTGCTGAATATTCCTCAATAAAATTGCGGAGTGCGGGTTGAACAGATGTTGCGTTGAGATAGTCCGCCTCGTCAAAGATGACGTATTTTCGACTACCTGATAAGGAAACCGCTGAGGCAAACGTGGAGATTTCATATCTGAGTGTGTCGATATTGACATTAAGTGAACCGTTTTTAACAATATAATCACAGTCAAGTTCGTCAAGCATAGCTTTGGCGATAGTAGTTTTGCCAACACCTGGACCACCAGTTAAGAGAAGATTGGGAACAGAATCATCTGCTACAAATTTTTTGAATATGTCTTTAGTTTTGGCTGGTAGGATAGTGTCGTCAATTTTTTGAGGACGGTATTTTTCCACCCACAGCACTTCGTTTGATTTAGAATCAACCATTTTTTCACCTTTGTCATCATGATATAGAACATATTATATAATAAAAAGGGGAGGAAGTCAACCCTCCTCCCCATAAGATTGTTAGCTAACAACCTTGTCTGCGAGAGGGCCATCAGGACCATCAGCAGGCATTGCAACATCAACTTCCTGCATTGCATCAGGCTGTTGTTGTGGTGCATTTTGATTAACGTATGCCTCCAACTTGTTGCGAAGCATACCTACGCTTGCGAGTTCATTTCCTTGAAACCCACCACGGCGTGTCACTACATCAATTACCTGGACAACAGTGGCAACATCGCCAATAGTCAAGGTAACAGTTTCTTGGGGTTGACCCATCATTTGTTCATTCATATTTTCTATCCTTTGTTATAAGTCGACTTAGAATCAATTGCCACAAAATAGGTTACGTCAGCACCCTTAAATTCCGAGATACCTTTTGAACAAAGCGTAACTCGGTAATCCTGTGGCAACAATTTGAGATTGTCTGTTTTAATGACAATATTAAACGTATCGGCAGTTTCGCCAATCTCCACACCAAAATCGTCTGCGCCGGGATTGGCACTGTCGATTGCCTTGAGGAAACATTTGCCGTCTACACCGACAAAGGCAACCTCAGTAAATTGAAGGACACCAGCAGCCTTAAGTACCGATGAAATGTCGTCCCAACTTACATTCATAACCACATCCTCAGAAGGGATAGTAATATCCTTTTCAGGTGGAGTGTGGATCATAGAGATGTCAGCATAGACATATTTCGTCCTACGCTTACCCTCGGATATAATAAAGTATTTATCATGAAACTCTACATCCGGATCTTCGTACAACGATAAAATTGACAAAAATCGTGACATATCATAGATACAAGCATCGGAAGGGATTGTATCTGGAATTGTGGCATTGGCGATCAATGTCTTTTCAGGAGTAATTGTTTTGAGAACATTACCCTGCCGCATTAGAATTGATTTGTTAATTTGAGAAAAACTCTTCAGAATTGTAAGAGTACGTTCAGAAAATTTCATTATAAAAGGTCTCCTTGCAGGTTTTCATTATTTCATTCTATTACGTTTTTTCTGGTTTGTCAACAAACTTTTTTGTTTATTGTTACCATAATTTTTCTTTTTTGATGATTGGTCTGCCGTGGCAGATACACCAATGGATCCAATAGCACCCATATCACCTTTAAAGATATATGAACCAATATGATTCAATTTCATCCATGGACACATCCATACAGACATTCCGGCATCTCTAGCCTTTCGACAAAAGAAATAATCCTCTGAAAGATATCGCTTTGTTTCCGGGTCAATAATGCAATCAAAATATGCATGAATTTCTCTACTGCCATCAAAGTTCTCAGTACGAGCATGGTCAGGTAAATAAGCCAATTCTGGATATGCCTTTTTAAATCTGTCAAGTACCGTACGAGGAATTAACATAAATCCAGTTCCTGCCTCTCGGACCTCAATAGGTTCTCCCAAATCAAAAGACGAAAGTCCTTGAACTGGATTAAAAACAAAATCAGATGTATATCTATCTAATTCAAATGGATTGTCATTTGCGACACCTGATGCTGCGGCCTTTGAAACTTTTTCCCAAGCAATTGTTTTCTTGGGATATGGGCCTGTCATAATATCATATTTTTCAGGATCCTGGGTTTGAATTCCAAGTAAAGCCAAAACATCTCTTGCATCAAAACCAATATCAGAATCAATAAACATAAGATGTGTAAAATCAGATCGTATAAATTCATCTACGATATAATTTCTAGCCCTTTGTACCAAGCTTTCATTGAAAAGGAAATAATATTTTAATTTAATTCCTGCCGCAGTACAAAGCATTGAAAGATCGTTGGTCGCCTTCGTAAACATCCCAGTTGCTTGTCCCCCATACATAGGGCAACCAACCATAATGGAATAAGGTCTTAGTTGTTCAGTGGTAATTTCTAATTGCATTATTAAATCTGCTCCATATCATTTTCTGCTCTTGCAATTGCCTGCAACCTCAAAACATCTGCAAGAATGTCCCAAGAACTATCATGATGCATAAAGGCTTGATTCCATTTAGCTTCGTCAGCCAGTGGCATAAAGCCATTTTTCTTAGGATAATCCAATTTGGCATCAATCCATGTTCTTGTGTCACGTAGAGACCAGTGAGGAAGATATTCATGGACCTTATTAAGGGCATTTTGAGATTCAAATAAACGCCACAGAATAATAGGATCAAATGAATTTGATCTTGACCACCAATAGTCAATTTTGCCGTGAGGGGTTAAGTAATCAAGGAACTGTTCAGTAAATTCCTTGACGGTGAGGTCGGTGTCTCGTGGTTTGATATTTGCACGGACATGCTTTGGTTGTTCCTGCCAAAACTCAAGAGTGCTTTGTTCAATTTTATAATTATAATTCTCAACCTGATCCGTCACCGAGAGTTTAAACTTTTTCGGTTCGCGGATAGATGCTAATGTGTAAGGAGATCCAGAGCAGAATCTTCCGGGTTCAAATACCATTGCAGAGCAATCAATTACTACACAACTAGAAGTATCTGTGCCGAAAGTTTCGAAGTCAAGTATCAAGTGTTTCATGTTCAACCTTTATCATATTATAATGTACTATTTATAAGCAATACTAATCACATACAAAGATCTTCATACATTATTGTGTGTCGTCTGTGTCCTGACTTGTCGTATTTAAATACTGGTACAAATCCAAATAGCTTTTTAAAAATCATATATTTAGTTCCCTAATGTAATCCTTTAGGTTTTTCCGAGGAACCCATCCTAGGTTTTGTGTTTTTTCTGAAACAACTGGTGCTGACATACGGTTACCACGACGCTCGGGTAACATTTTGGTATTCCGATTGTACATAGCAGCGACCTCAAGAATCGTATATGAGTCAGGATGCCCAATACCATATTCATCACCATCACCATACTCACCAATAAGAATTAGTGCATCAACGATGTCGCTGACATGAGTAAAGTTACGTTTCTGTGTTCCAGGTGAGACAATAGTAAGATCATGACCAGACCGTGATGCCTCAGCAAATTTAGCAATTAAAGTTGCATATTTACCAGTCTGAATTTCACGAGGACCATATACGTTATAAAAATATGTAATAGCATATTTAATGCCGTACCATTCGCCATAATTTTTAACGAGTTCAGTATTGGTTGCTTTGGACCAAGCATAAGGACTCATCACATAACCATCAGACTGATCTGCAAATTTAGTACTAGAACCAGAGTAAATTAATTTGGCACCGGTGCGCCGAACAAATTCCAGAACCTGAAAAGTTCCTTTAATATTATATTTGTGGACAAGATCAATGTCCTCAAAACTTTGTTCGACCCTGGAATATTCTCCCAGGTGGTAAACATAATCTACGGGTGGCAGTCGCATTTTATTAATACATTCTGTTGAGCCTGTAATATATTCCACACCATCAATATGATTTTCCTCACTGCCTGTGAAATAATTATCAAGCGAAATTACAGAATGGCCCATCCCTGTTAGGCGTTCACATAAATGACTGCCAACAAAACCAGCACCACCGGTTACCAAAACTGTTAAATTTTTACCCACCATGTATAGCCTTCCTACCAGTTGGGAACACATCCAGACTGAAAGACGGATCCTCATACTGTTCTGGTGTTCCATATTCACGCATTAATTTCATACCATAATTATCCACTTTATTGACTATGTCAACATCTTTTTTCAGAATAAGTGGATTTTGTCGAGCAGGTTGACCATCTGCCGTTTTAATGGCATCAAGATCAACATGGTGGTGTGTACGACCATAACGCTCAACCAATGTGACCACATCTGGGTGCATTTCCTTAAGCATTTGTGATTTACGGAGAGAAGCATCCTCTTCGTAGTTATTATAAACCTCAGTGGTATTACCACCCTTAACGGTACCAGTACGAAGTTTACCACACAGGAATCCATACATCAACATGGTACACAGCCCACGCTTGAGTACACGGATAGATAAGTCTACGTCCTCGTTGAATTTACCACGCCATTTTTCTGGGCAGTCATTATCAATAAGAAAACAACTCATGATCCGAGTGTTCAGAATATAAGGTGGGTAGTCATAGTCGTCAACCACAAAGAATTTATATTGGAGACCAGCCAATGCCACGTTTTCAAACCGATCAACAAAGTCCTCGGTAGAACGGAAAATAGCTGAACCCTTGTCAACACGGTACCGTTTGTTTTTATGTACACGCCAAAACTCTGCAATATTATCATCCATTAACCAATGGCGTTTAAAACCGTTAGCCTGAGAATGTTCCCAGCACCAGTTACGAGCAGGACCAGAGCCCTTGCCGTGATTACTAAAAGGAAGTTTTAAAACTTTTTTGGGATCAATTACAGAGCAGTAGTCGTCATACTCTTGTGGCTCGACCGCAATATAATACGGAACACCCATGCCCTCCAAGGCTCTACTGGTGTAACGTGATTCGTGCCGACCTTTGGAAATAATGTAGATCGGATATCGTGTAGTAAATTCCTCACTCATGTTCTTCAATGTACCTATTCATATTATTACGTTCACGACCTTTTTCAGGATACCAAACCACATTTGTTTTATCAGTCAACTGGTAACCAAGTTTGTCAGCAAATTCCTGACGATGTTCCCGTGTTTTAAATTTAACTGTGAGTTGTTTCCAAGGCTCGAGTTTTTCAGATGTAAAGGATGGCATACCAGCAGCATACCATTGAACGTATGGGTTACGCCATTCGTTTTGTAGTTCCTCTATTGTATCAACTTTTTTATACATTGTCAACCCCCAAAAAAGCTTTCCAGACCAACATTTTCACCATCCATTTTATAGACAACTTTATTTAGTTTCGGCATAGGTTTATCACCGATTGCCAACATAAATGCTTTATAGTCCTCTTCGTTGCGAAAATTGACATATAGGCTTTGCCATTGTTCTGGGAACTCATTATCCTTGGGAGCAGGTTTAACGGTAGGTTTATATTCCTCATCTTCGCCAAGAAACTTGCCCAAGCTATTAGGCAAGTTTTCAGGGGAAACATAACCAACCATATCGTCATATTCTTGTGACGTATCGTGTTCATATTCCTTCATTAATATACCTCATGTTTTGTTTCACACATGTATTTAGACACTCATGAAAAGAAGTCATTGATAAAGGACAATGCAGTTTCAACTGTCATTCCTTCAGAATCAATAGAATAAATTTCACGGTTGCCTGTTTTTACAATGTTTTCCTTTCGGATTCCCAATTCAGCACAGAACCGAGTCAGCTGATCCAATCGTTCAGCCTTACGTTCTGCATTTGACCAAATAGCAACCTTAAGTGATGCCTGTTCCTCGGTTGTGATATCCAAGAAAGGTTGCATCTGTTGCCGAGTAGAAAATTCCATAGCGTGGTGTGTGGATTTAATAGTCAAAACATTCAGACGACCAGCAAAAATCTCATAGTTCTGAGAGAACCATTCAGGCATTTTTTCAAAGTTGTCGTGTTGATCTTTTTTGAACTCTTCAAACAGTTCTGAGAATTTAGCCATAATAAAGCACTCCTTGTAGTGTCCGGCTACGGAATTGTCACGTGGATCGTTGGTTGCAATTAAAAAGGACTCAAGTATGAAAGACTGTAAGTCTCCCTTATCGTCTCGGAAATTTTCCAGATTCCGAGCAATAATGACCAGATTGTCAATATTATAGTCTTTGGTTTTGGTATGGGAAAGAGCACGGTTACCGTTACCCTTCCCAATATAGACAAACTGGTCGTTTTCCATATATCCATACACATATTGTCCTAGGGTTTCCCAGAACGCCATTGGTACAGATTCAAAACGATCATCAAACATAATATAAAAAGGTTCCTTTGTTTTTTCACCTTACATAATATACTATAACACGAAAAAAATCAAAAGTCAACAATTATTTTGCATTATCTTAAAAAATATTTTTCTAGCATTTCCAGGCGGTCCTCAGCGGCTGCCATGGCATCTAGTTCCTTTTGGATGGTTTCAATGATGTCGGAATGCTCACCGATACCTACCACCTTTTGCATATAAACCTCAACATTTGTTTTATGCAATTCAATTTCAGCCTCAGCGTGCATACGCAGAGCTTTTAACATTTGTTGTTTCAAGTCCATATCCTTTCCTTACAGGTCAATTAGATCTGACCATAGTTTAAGTTTTTCTCTTTTAGCAGCCTTGTGTTCGGCTACCTCTCCCAGATCAATAAGCTTATATTGATCCAATAAATCGATCATACACATTAGATCGCCAATCTCCACTTCTAGCTTGTGGATATTTTCAGCGGTGTCAGAACCAAACCGGATAATCTTTGCTGCCTCTACTTGCAGCTCAGCGCATTCCTCCATGGTAATAGTTAATGCCTCTTGTTTAACTTTGTCCGCTATCATTGTCTGCTTCCTCCTTTTCGGCTATAGACAATTTTTCTTCTTCAATTTCACTTTCCAATATATTTAATTCACGTTCTAGTTTTTGGTAGAACTGATTTAGAATTTTACTGTTTCTTTGTATTACATCGGGCGGTGAACTTTTTTCCAAAACTTCCATTGATTCCTTGGTAAATTTAATTTGTTCCTTAATACCTTTGTATCTTAATTCCATATTATTTAGAACATCTGACATACATATCTCCTATGAAAAGAAATCCTCGAGTGTGTTTACCTTTTCCGAAGTCCAACCCAATGCCTCAAGGATGTGTTCAATCGGGCTAAGAAAGACCTTTTCGAACTGAGTATCGTAGTCGATATACTCGTGTAGACCAAGTTCTTTGGGGAGGACACCAGGAAATGAAATGGTGTTCTCTCGAATCGGATTTGGCACCTTCAGATAAACAAATTTGACCTTGTCGCCTGATTGTACCTTTTCGTACCGTTTATTTAGTTTTTTCTGCTCGAGGTGGTGATTGTATAGGATACAACCTCGGACATGAATCGGTGTGCCCTTGCGGTAAAGACTAGCACGATCCTGATATTTAGTGATATTATCCGTACCAGATGTTTTACCAATTTCCTCAGGACCATAAGATTTAAATTCGTCACGGAATTTCGCAATAAACGCCTGGGTTTCCTCCTCGGAACCATTCATGATCACGGCAAAGGTTTCCTTCATTTTGTCACGGCAAATCTCGGGAGTAGAGGATCGGACTGATTCCAGACCAGTCACTGAGATTTTTGGTTTTTCGTAATGCACACCTTCGCTGTTTAGGGTGTTCATGATATACCGTTTTTTAGCAACGAATAGAGATTTATCGGTGATTTTCTCACGTTTCATGAACATGGCCTGCCGATAGGCACCCATACGTTTGGCAAGATCCTCATAGCCTTGATCAATAATTTCCTCAATTTTGGAACCACATACCTGATCCAAGAATGCCTCACCGCGTTCACGCTCAATGTCAGTGGTACCAAACGATGCCTCAATCAGTGGACCGAAGTGAACATAAATTGAATCGGTGTCAATGTATGCAATATAATCCTTGCCTTCGGTTTTGAGGATTTTATTCATGTATTCGTTGACTGATTTTTGTGCCCATCGAATGGATAACTGACCAGATGTAGTAATTGCCTCGGCCATATCGTTAATATAGTAGAGGAAGTAAATATTTGCAGTAGCACCATAAAGGCTGTTCATAGCAATTTTGATAGCCATCTGAGAGTTATGAAGTTGGTTTGCCTCTCGTTTGAGTTTTTCCTTTTGTTTCGGATCGGTCTCCACCTCAAGTTGTTGCTCAACCGCAAGCATTTCCTTTTTAATACCAGACCGACGATTGTAATATTCGTCAATGATACCAGGAATAATGCCAACCTTTTCGTTACTAAAACAAGCACCGTTGGCACAAACCGATACAGAAGGATCATCGTTTCGGAATTTATCATCAAGCACCATATCCTGACTGACATATTCTCTACGATCAGGCATATATGTTTCAGGTGACATATTATATTGAAGCATCAGGTGCGGATACAGAGAGTTTAAGTCAAATGAAACAATCCATGGATGTAGACCAGTGTCTGGATCCTTAACATAACCACCAACCAGTTCCTCAACCCTTTCGCCAGGGCCACCTTTAATATCCGGTACAATTTTATCAGCGATTAGACGACGGTAGATGGTCGTTTCCCAAATGCCCACCGTACCAAACGCTGAAGGAATGTTGTCACCACCACCGTAAGCAACGGTCATTACCAACGAGAGCAGACCAGTTTCATCCTCAAATTTTTGGATCAGTTGAGTATCCTTGAGGTTATAGTCGAGATACAGTTGTGGGTTTTCGTTGTACAAATTAGTGAGGTTACCATATTCGGAATAGTCAAGTTTTTTCTCACCGAGTACAGCATGTGCAACGTGGTCGAGTTTGTATGATTCCTGCGTACCATATTTGTAACCAAATTTTTTGAAGGCATCCATATAGTCAATCACGTGGAGGCCAGACATTTTATATGTAGATTGTTCCTTGCCGAAGAAGGTACGGGTGTCCTTTTTAATCGACCGCCAAGGAGATAGATCCTTGGCCCTTTCCTCACCGAGGAGACGAATAATCCGAGTCACAATGTACATAATGTCAAAGTACTCTACGTTCCATCCAGTCACGATGTCGGGATAGTCATTTTTCCAAATGTCAATAAACCGACGAAGCAATGCCTCCTCGGTGTCAAATTTCATAAAATGAATATCGTCAGGATCAATATCAGTTATCGTAGAGTATTTGTCATAGTCCTTCCGGCCGAGCAAATGATAAGTATTGCTCTTGGAAGATTTGTAGGCGATAGAGGTAATTTCCTTATCAGCCGTATCAATGTCTGCATAACCGTCACTGATGTCAACCTCAATATCGAAGGACACAATATTAATTGCAGACATGTCAAATTTTATTTCGCCAGGATAGTTTTCTTGAATGAACTGGGCAACGTAGTTAGTATTGCCATAGATACCCATGTTGGAAATACCCTTGTATTCCTCAACGAACTGTTTGGCCTCGGACATAGAGTCAAAAGTTTTTGGGTGAAGTTCCTTGTCACCAACTAGTGAACGATATTCACCACCGGGCTTACGAGTATGTAGATATAGGGTAGGCTTGAATGGAACCTTACGGGAGAACCGTTTGCCATTTTCGTAACCACGCCAGAGGATATTGTTGCCCCAGCGATCGACAGATGTATAGAATGAAGCCATGATTTACCTTTTGTTCAGTATAGTTTACATAATATAATGGGCTGCGGGAAAAGTCAACCATTTATGCAGCCATTTCTGAAAAGTTTTTGACCTTATGGAATTTGATATGAGAGGTGAACTTTTCAGCAAATTGGTCACCACGGTGACTGATTACAAATATATTGTCGTCGGTATTGAGATTGTGCAGCGTATCAATGAGATTTTCCACACCGACATTATCCATAGCACCATCCAATGTTTCATCAAGTATCAACAGATTGGTGGAAACAGAGTTGCGAAGTTTTGCCACTGATCGCCATGCCAACATAATTGATAAGGAGATTCTCAATTTCTCACCTTCCGAGAATGACGAATATGAAAATGTATCACGGAAACGGGATTTGATTACCTCATTAAAGTTCTCATCCAACTGAAAATCAACAAACAGATCAAACGCACCGAGATATTTATTGATGAGTTTGTTCATCACGGGAATATATTGCTTAATAATTTTAGCCTTAATTCCACCATCCTTAAGAATTGTCGACACAACGTTAAGGGTATTTCGTTCATCAAGTAAATCTGCTCTGGCTTCCTGATAATCTTTCAACTCATTTTCAAACGCCTCGAGTTTAGATGTATCAACCTCTTCTACCTCACGTTCAGCCTGATCCAATTCTGATTTATATTCTTTTAAAGCATTTTTTGCAATACGAATGTGTGCTCTACATTCACCAATGGCAAGGTTTTTATCCTGGATATTATCCTCTACCTTCGAGATTTCCTCAATCCTATTTTCATATTCGGTTATCTTTTCGGATAATTCCTTAACACCGGCCTCGAGTTCAGTTACCTTTTTTCCTTTTTCGGTGATAACAGTTTCCTTGAATGTGTGTTCAATGCCTTGTTTACAAGTAGGGCAATTATCATGGTCAACATAGAACAACAATTCCTTTTGATTTGTTGTTATATTAGTTTCAAGATCACGCTTTAACGTCTTGGCCTTCTCGGCTTTTGACTTGATGCTCGCCTTATCTTGGATGGTTTCAATGAGCGCGGTGATCTCACCTTCGATACCTTCGATGTGTTCTTTCTCCGTCTCAATGTTCGATATGTGCTCACCCATCTTCTCCTTAATTTTAGCAACCTCTGCTTCCTTTAGATCACGGATTTGATCACTGTGTTCCTGAGCAGATTCAATTTTGGATTCGACCAGATCAATTTTATAACTGTTATCAGATACACTAGTTTTATTATCATTAATCTTGTCTTTGACCAATAGGTTCATCGTACTGAATACCTGAATGTCAAGTAGATCCTCAATAATCTCTCGGCGTTGGCCTACTGGTAATTCCATAAACGGAACATATGTAGCACTACCAAGGACAACAATCTGGTTAAATGATTTATAATTGATCCCCAGGATATTTTGTTCAAGGTATGACTGATAATCTCTCTTGGCCGAATCTTGATTCAGCAAGCCACCATCTTTAAAAATTTCAAAGACGTTTGGTTTCATACCACGGCGAACCATATAATTGGACCCACCGACTGAAAAGGCTACCTCTACAAGCATATCCTTTCTGTTGATACTGTTCACTAGCTGTGGTTTGTTAATCTTACGAAAAGGTTTACCATACAGCCCATAAACAATAGCATCAAGCAGAGTTGATTTACCACTACCATTTGAGCCACTAATTAGAGTGGTCGGTTTCCGGTCTAGCTGAATTGTGGTAAATGAATTTCCTGTTGATAATGTATTTTTATATTTTACGCTTTTAAAAGTAATTCGCATTATGTAATATTCATAGCCTCTATATAAAGATCATCAATCGTTTTCTTGATTTTATTTTTGTCAACCGATGTATCAAGTGAATCGATATAGTTATGTAGGATTTCCTTAGTATCCTTGGTTTCGTCAAGTATTTCGTCAACCCCTGCTGATTCAAGATTGAGAGCATCATCAACCGCTTTTACATCTGCGGCACCAGAATCAGCAAGGCGACTCATGAACAGATCATATATGTAAGGATTAGTTCTGTTTTTAACAATAACCTTGATATATGCATCCTCAAGCATAGACACATCTAAGCTTGCAATATCGTCAACAGTCATATCCTCATCATCGTAGTCAATTTTGTGGAATATACGATTCGGATTGAGAACCTTAGTGACCTCACGAGTTTCAGTATCAAAAATATGGAACCCACGTTTGCCCTGGTAATCTGACCATGTCATTTCATACGGCGCACCTAGGTATTCAATATTACGATACTGTGATGGATGATGGAAGTGACCAGAATACACACCTTCAAAGTTCTTGAATACATTCATATCCAAACCGTGTGTACAAACAGTACCTTTCATCATCTCAAAGCCTTGGACTTCAAGGTGACCCATCAGTACATTTGCATCACTGCTCTGGATTGCTTCCATACATCGTTCAGCATTGTCACGAGTAATCCAAGGAACCATTAGGAACTTTGTAGATCCTAATTGTAATTCCTCGGGCTCGTGTTCATAAATTTTAAAATTATCATACTCACGTAGAAGCAAATTCATAGAATTTACCTCGTTCGTATTGGTATAATATGTCGTGTGGTTACCGACAAGAGCATGGTATTTAATACCACGTTTGGCCATCTGTTCAAAGAAATATTCCTTACCTCGTTGTAGGCTCACATAATTAATGTATTTACGGCGATCAAATGTATCACCGAGATCAAATACTGTATCAATACCATGCTCATCCAGATATGGAAAAAATACTTCGAGAAAGAATTTTTCTTGGTGATTCTGAAAGACCTTACTGTCTCCACGAACACCAATATGCATATCTGTTACTATTGCAATTTTCAAAGTTTGCCCTCTTCTCTCATCTTTGCTCTAATTTTTGTCGCAGATATTCCATGGATGTCAGCACCAAGGTCATGCTCAGTAAAAGTATAACCAACGCCACGCCCATAGGAAATATCAACAATATTAGGGACGTCCAGAATAACATATTCCACACCAAGACTAAAACCATGTTCTTGTAATCCGGCTTCAATGTTCCTCCTTACCACTTCAATATCGAAGGGGTTGTCATCTTGTTTGGCAGTCCGACCTGCACCAGCATCCTGACCGACAATTCCGCCAACATCTCTTACCATTATACACACTTGGCCAGTAATGTCAACACATTTTTTAAACAAAGCAGTATGGCCGTCATGCCATGGCTGCCACCTACCCAACATCTGTACTGTTGGCTTCTGTGGATCAAACATCATTTACTTCCTTTTCTTATTTCTTAAGACCAAATCTTATATTCTTATACCATACTCGTTCGTGCGCATAATATAGGATAAACTTGATTATCAAATCTGCCACAAAAACAGCACCTACCGCCTTTGGTGGTAGACCAAAAAACCATGCAATAAGTGCTGTTGTGATACTTGCTATAATACGCCACGTAACCGCTTTGGCTAGGTGACGTTTACGAGTAACTACTTCAGACATCTCGCTCCATCCATTTTTTAACTACTTTTAACAGCTCGACATGAGTATCTTCGAACCACTCACTTACATGGTAATCACATTTAGGTGGTGCTTGAAACATTTTATTAGTATCTTCAAATCGACCTTCCTTAATGGTATCCATCCAAACCGTAAAATCTGGATCAAATGCTAGCCGAGCCTCCTCAGTAGGACAAACAAAATCAGTAACAGCAATTTTACCTGCTCTCACCACACCATCACTCAGATGACGCATTCGTTGTGCTTGTCTCATACGGCCTTCAGGGGTAAAGTCCCAGTCATCATAATGCTCTCGAACCTCGTCGGCATTAATATGAACACCACCAATCAAATCAGCAAAAGGTTTGGCCAGAGTGGTTTTACCACTTCCGGGCAATCCAAAAATTAGTATTTTCATAATACCTCACTTCTTTTTCGTTTTAATTTTATCCTCGAAATCCTCAATAAAATCGTTGATATAGTCGGGAGTAGCATTCAAATGAATTTGTACATCACTTGAATCATGAATTTGAGCTTCTGTCATCATATTCTGCGACGATTTAAATCGGATATACATTTGCTTTTTCTCTTTCTGAATACGACGTAGAAAGGCATACCAAATAATCTGGGTAAAATAAGCAAATGGATTCTGTGATTTTTCTGGATCAAAGTTGTGGATATATTGAAGGCAGTTTTCAATGCCATCTGAAATCATATCCTCTTTATATGAATAGCCTGAAAAGTTTGGCTTGGTGGCTAGTCGAGTTGCAATCTGAAAAATACAACTGCCAATGTAGTCTGGTACCTTAGGTGTAGGTTCACCTGAATCCTCTGCCTCTTTACAGTCTGCTCTATACTTAATTAGAGAATCCAATAGGTCCTTATTGTTTACATAATTTCTTTTACGTTTAGCTGCCATAGCAAATTGAGTTCCTCTTTTATGGGTGGATTTGTTTTATAGTATCACGTACCCAAACAAAAGTCAACAATTTTTTTTTCAACTTTTTTCGTTCTACGTGTTGACATATTCTCAGAAGTGTGTATAATAAGGTTATGCACCTTAAAAAACCAATTATATGTCTACTGTATAAATTTTGAATGGAAACTCTTCTGAAGAATAAATTTCAATTCTCTTTCTGAAATGACGGAGAGTATAGTTTTCAAATGAGCCAGAGCTGAGGTCATCAGCAATATCATAAAGAGTAGCTTTATCTGCATCATTTCCCTTCCTCAATGTTCTACCAATAGATTGAAGTACTTTTATTTCTGATTTTGAACCAGAAGCAAAGATGACATTGTCAAGTTTCTTAAGGTTTACACCCGTTGAAAACACACCATAAGATGCAAGTATATCATGTTGTTTGATTGGGTCATTTTCCACCAAGTGTCGAATACGTTCACGTTCTTCTCCTGAAGTTGCACCGTATATAAAATGTAATTGACGATCGTCCTTGTGCAACAAGGGTTCTAATATTTTCCCGTGTTTTTCAACCAAATCAAAAAGAACAAGATTATTCTGGCCTTCTAGTGACCAGAGTAGATTCCGTATAAACAGATTTCGTTTTTCGTGATTGACTATGAACTCTCGTTCGGCAGGATATTTTTTAACCTTGTCGACTTTATTTATGGCATCCTTAAAGACTTTACGAGCGTCCTTTGAGTGAGACAGTGTGATTGCCTTTACCTGGAAATCAGCAACAGTACCTTGATCCATCAGATCCTTTGTGCTGACATATTTGACAACCGGTCCAAAACATCCTTCTAATACCATGCGGTGTGTTTTTGATTCAGACGATTTAAGAGTACCAGTAAACCCATGCCGATAGTCACAATCAGTGAGCTTTTCCATAATCTTTGTAAGTGATTTAGCTTGGAATAGATGTGCCTCGTCACCAAGCACAACACGGAACTGGTCAAACCATTCCTTTGGCAATTTAATCAGTGACTGCCATGTAGAGATGACTATGGGTGCGGCAGTATTTTTATCTACACCTCCTTGGATTGTGTAAATGTGTTCTGGATTGCACCCATAGTCAATAAAGTCACCTTTCATCTGATGTACCAAACCAATTGTCGGAACAATGATTAGAGTACGATGCTGAAAGGCTTGATAATAATGTTGCTGAATAAGATAAAT
>Ga0181583_10000669_pt1 | contig 24880 bp, 21 predicted proteins | sample 071ome_31_FD_132461 | JGI IMG/M metagenome (GOLD analysis project Ga0181583, IMG submission 132461) | Coastal salt marsh microbial communities from the Groves Creek Marsh, Skidaway Island, Georgia - 071405CT metaG (megahit assembly) | ecosystem: Environmental > Aquatic > Marine > Intertidal... | reverse complement strand
GCTGGCACCATCATCCTCGCTGTCATCGGCATCGCGGATCAAGCCGGCTGACACCACCCGCTCATCCTCATCTCCGGACACGTCGAACAGCCTGACCCCCTGGGTCTTGCGGCCGGCGATGCGGATCGAATCGCCCTCACCGCCATGAACACGGATGCGGATGATCTGGCCATGATTAGTGACCAGCATCAACTGGTCCTCCTCAACCACGGTAAAGCTGGCCATCACCCGCCCGTTGCGGGCGCTGGTCTCGATATTGGCGACCCCCTGCCCACCACGGCCGGTGCGCCGGTAATCGGTTACAGGGGTGCGCTTGCCATAGCCGTTTTCGGTAACCGACAGAACAAATTCGCTGGATTCATCGGTGATGATCGACATCGACACCACCGAATCCTTGCCAAGAAGCTTGACCCCCCGCACGCCGGTGCTGTCTCGGCCGCGAAATACCCGCACTGCATCGACGGCAAAGCGGATCGCCTTGCCATCACGCGTGGCCAGCAGCAGATCATCGCTCTCATTGCAGGGGGCGACCCCGACAAGCTCATCACCCTCGGCAAGCTTCATGGCAATTTTGCCATTGCGCTTGATATTGGTGAAATCGCTCAGCCTGTTGCGCCGGATGTTTCCGGCCGCGGTGGCGAACATGACATGCAGATCGTCCCAACTGTTGGCATCATCCGGCATCGGCATGACAGTGTTGATCGTCTCGCCTGTCTCGATCGGCAACAGATTAACCATCGCCTTGCCAAGCGCCTGCGGCGCGGATTCGGGCAGGCGGTAACATTTCAGCTGATAGACCATACCGCTGGAGGTGAAGAACAGGATAGGGGTATGCGTATTGGCAACAAACAGCCGCGTGACGAAATCCTCATCGCGCGTTTTCATGCCGGCACGTCCCTTGCCGCCCCGCCGCTGTGCGCGATAGACAGATAACGGCACACGTTTGATATAGCCGCGATGGCTGACCGTCACCACCATGTCTTCCTGCTGGATCAGGTCCTCGTCATCCTGGTCGACAAGCTGATCGGAGATTTCGGTGCGGCGCGGGTCGGCAAGACGTTCCCGTGCCGCCGCCAGCTCGCCAAGAATGACCTCGTTCACCCGGTCGGCAGATCCGAGGATGCCAAGGTAGTCCGCAATCCTGTCGGCAAGTTCGCGCGTCTCGTCGGCAAGTTTCTCACGCTCCATACCGGTCAGGCGCTGCAGGCGCAGCTCTAGAATAGCCCGAGCCTGCGCTTCTGACAGACGGTAGGCACCATCGACAACCTCATGTCCCGGGTCATCGATCAGCGTGATGAAAGCTTCCACCTCGGCCGCCGGCCAGGCGCGTTCGCATAGCTGATTGCGCGCGGTTTCGGTATCCGGCGCCCGCTTGATCAGTTCGATCACCTCATCGATCGAGGCCAGCGCCACCATCAGCCCGGCCAACAGATGCGCTCGCTCACGCGCCTTGCCAAGCTGGTAGACCGAGCGGCGTGTTACAACCTCGCGCCGGAACTCGCAGAACGCGGCAATGACCTCCTTCAGCCCCATCTGCTCGGGCCGCCCGCCATTCATCGCCAGCATGTTCACCGGAAAGCTGGTCTGTAGCCGCGTGTGCCGCCAGAGCTGGTTCAGCACCACATCGCCGGCCGCGTCACGCTTGATCTCGATGACAATGCGCATACCGGTACGGTCGGATTCATCGCGAATGTCGGAAATGCCCTCGATGGTCTTCTCGCGGACAAGCTCACCAACCCGCTCCAGCAAGTGGGCCTTGTTCACCTGATAGGGAATTTCGTGAACGATAATGGTTTCGCGATCTCTCGCGTCGGTCACCACCTCGGCCCGCGCCCGCATGATCACCGAACCGCGTCCCGTATGATAGGCATCACGGATGCCGGCCCGCCCCATGATCAGCGCCCCGGTCGGAAAATCGGGCCCGGGAACAATCTCGATCAATTCCTCGATCGTGATCGCCGGATTGCGGATATAGGCCTCACAGGCGGCAATGACCTCGGCCGGATTATGCGGCGGTATATTTGTCGCCATGCCAACCGCGATGCCGTTCGCACCATTCACCAGCAGATTCGGATATTCCGCTGGCAGAACCGTCGGCTCAAGCTGGGTCTCGTCATAATTCTCGGTGAAATCGACAGTTTGCTTGTCGATATCGCGAAGCAGACTTTCGGCAGCGCGCGCGAGGCGGGATTCGGTGTAGCGCATCGCGGCCGGCGGATCACCATCGACCGAACCGAAATTTCCCTGGCCGTCAACAAGCGGCAGGCGCATGGAGAAATCCTGCGCCATCCGCACCATCGCCTCATAGATCGAACTGTCGCCATGCGGATGGTAATTACCCATCACGTCACCGACGATGCGCGCCGATTTACGGGGCGGCTTCGACCAGTCGTAATTGCCTTCCATCATCGCGTACAGGATCCGCCGATGGACCGGCTTCAACCCGTCACGCACATCCGGCAGCGCCCGCGATACGATCACGCTCATGGCGTAGTCGAGATAGGATTTCCGCATTTCCTCGGAAATCGAAATGGTCGGATTCAAGGGGTCGGCAGGTGGCGTCGAGGTGTCAGTCACTGTCGTCTCTTCGGGCCGGTACGGCCATCATGGTCAGCAGACGGTCAACAACACCGCCATCCACAAGATATATACCATATCTTGTGGTCACACCTCAAAATATTGTTGATTTAAGAGGAAAAAAAGAAAACACCACCTTTTGCAAGGTGGTGCAATAATTTCATGATCTATTTAGCTGATTTAGAACGGAATATCGTCATCCGGCGCATCACCGCCATGCATGGGAGGCGGGCTTGCCGGTGTCGAGGCTCCCGGGGCCTGCCCACCGGCCTGCCCACCGGCCGGGGCGCCGCCGCCGCCACCGCCATAACCACCGCCCATGGAATCACCGTAACCGCCGCCCGCGCCGCCACCTTCACCGCGCCCGCCAAGCAGTGTCAGTTCACCGCGGAAGCGCCCGAGAACAACTTCGGTTGTATATTTCTCGACCCCCTGCTGGTCGGTCCATTTGCGGGTCTGGAGCTGACCTTCGACATAGACACTGGAACCCTTGCGGAGATATTGCTCGGCGATGCGGGCGAGGTTCTCGTTGAAGATGACCACACGATGCCATTCGGTCCGCTCGCGCGGCTCGCCACTCATCCGGTCCTTCCATTTTTCGGAGGTTGCAATCGACAGGTTCACGATCTTGTTGCCGTCCTGTGTATTCCTGATTTCGGGATCACGGCCCAGATTACCCAAAAGGATAACCTTGTTCACACTGCCTGCCATGGCTGACCAACTCCTTCGCGCGCGGTTTTCGGGGGTTACTGATAAAAAGCATCGACGAGGGCTTTAGATTAGCCAGTCGGACGCATAAATGACAACAACAATGATGACGATTTCGCCGCAGCCAGCCGTTCCGCTTTGGGGTGGTCCGGTCCGGTGGTGACGGGTATAGTCGCGCGATGCCGAATGAAACCAAAAAGTCCCCTCCCGCCGCCGGCGCGCTGTTTGACAGCACGGTGGCAACAACCACCTCCAGCGATATCCATCCACCGGAAGACGGTGTGGCGGCAGCGCGGATCGAACCGCGTGTGATCTCGGTCCGCGGCGCGCGCGAGCATAATCTCGACGATGTCAGCATCGACCTGCCGCGTGACCGGCTTGTGGTGCTGACCGGCCTTTCGGGGTCCGGCAAGTCCTCGCTTGCCTTCGATACCATCTATGCCGAGGGACAGCGGCGTTATGTTGAGTCCCTGTCCGCGTATGCGCGGCAGTTTCTCGAAATGATGCAGAAACCCGATGTGGACCTGATCGAGGGTCTGTCACCGGCAATTTCGATTGAACAGAAAACAACCTCGCGCAATCCGCGTTCAACCGTCGGGACGGTGACCGAGATCTATGACTATATGCGGCTCCTGTGGGCGCGTATCGGCATCCCCTACTCGCCGGCGACGGGCCTGCCGATCCGCAGCCAGACGGTCAGCCAGATGGTCGACATCCTGCTGGCGATGGAAGAAGGCACGCGCCTGTATCTGCTGGCTCCCGTGGTGCGCGGCCGCAAGGGTGAATATCGCAGGGAACTTGCCGAATATCATCGCAAGGGGTTCAGCCGGGTCCGTATCGATGGCGAGATTTATGACCTCGATGATACACCGGAACTCGACAAGAAACGCAAGCATGATATCGAGCTTGTCGTCGACCGGCTGGTCATCCGTGGCGACCCGGATGACCTCTCGACCCGCCTTGCGGATTCACTTGAGACGGCGCTGGCCCTGACGGACGGGCTGGCTTTCGCGGATCATGCCGACACTGGCGCGCGGACAGTGTTCTCGGCCAATTTTGCCTGTCCCGAATCGGGTTTCACGATTGACGAGATCGAACCTAGACTGTTTTCCTTCAATAATCCGTTCGGTGCCTGTCCGGCCTGTGACGGCCTTGGTGTCAGCAGCCATTTCGACGAACAGCTTGTCGTGCCGGACCACCGTCAGACGCTGCGTGGCGGTGCCATTGCGCCCTGGGCCAACAGCAGTTCCCGCTATTACATCCAGACACTGGACTCACTGGCGCGGCAGTTCGGCTTTTCGCTCGACATGCCATTCGGCGAGCTGGATGACGAGATCAAGTCACTGATCCTTCATGGATCGGGCAAGATTCCTGTCACCATGGAATTCGATGACGGCATGCGGTCCTACAAGACCAAACGTCCCTTTGAAGGATTGATGCCGAATTTGGCACGACGCTATCGCGAGACGGACTCCTCCTGGGTGCGTGAGGAGCTTGAGAAATTCCGCGCCAATCATCCCTGCGACGCCTGTGATGGCAAGCGGCTGAAGCCGGAGGCACTGGCGGTAAAGGTCGACCAGAGTGATATCTCCGACATTGCCCGCCTGTCGATCGGCGATGCGCGTGACTGGTTTGCCGGCCTCAGTGACAAGCTTCAGGGCCAGGAGTCGGAAATCGCCGCGCGGATCCTGAAGGAAATCAACGAGCGTCTAGGCTTTCTGGTCAATGTCGGTCTTGGCTATCTGTCGATGGCACGCAATTCCGGCACCCTGTCGGGCGGCGAATCCCAGCGGATCAGGCTGGCCTCGCAGATCGGGTCGGGCCTTACCGGCGTTCTCTATGTTCTTGACGAGCCGTCAATAGGTCTTCACCAGCGTGACAACGAACGGCTGCTGGCAACGCTTGTGCGGCTGCGAGACCTTGGTAACACGGTTCTTGTGGTCGAACATGACGAGGATTCAATCCGCCTGGCCGACTATGTCATCGATATGGGGCCTGGCGCCGGTGTGCATGGCGGCAAGGTCGTCGCCGCAGGAACGCCTGACCAGATCATCGCCAGCCAGGCCTCGCTGACCGGCCAGTATCTGTCAGGCGTCAGGGACATCAGCCTGCCGGCAAGCCGGCGCAAGTCACGCAAGGGCCGTTTCGTGCGGGTCGAGAACGCCACTGGCAACAATCTGCGCGACGTATCGGTTGATTTCCCTCTTGGTGTGCTGACATGTGTAACCGGTGTCTCAGGTGGCGGTAAATCAACGCTCGTTCTGGAGACATTATGGAAGGGTCTGGCCCGACGCCTGCACAAGGCGCGCGAGATGCCGGCCCCGCACCGGGCGATCAATGGGGCCGAACTCCTCGACAAGGTGGTCGATATCGACCAGTCACCGATTGGCCGCACACCGCGCTCGAACCCGGCCACCTATACAGGTGCCTTCACCCCGATACGCGAATGGTTTGCCGGCTTGCCCGAGGCGAAGGCGCGTGGCTACGCGCCGGGACGTTTCTCGTTCAATGTTAAAGGTGGTCGCTGCGAGGCCTGTCAGGGTGACGGTCTGATCAAGATCGAGATGCACTTCCTTCCCGATGTCTATGTCACCTGCGATTCCTGCAAGGGACGTCGCTATAACCGGGAGACGCTGGAGATCACATTCCGTGGGAAGTCCATCGCAGATATCCTTGAAATGACTGTGGAAGAAGGTGTCGAATTCTTCAAGGCGGTGCCGTCAATCCGGGAAAAGCTGGAAACCATGTTCAGGGTCGGCCTTGGCTATGTCCGCATCGGTCAGCAGGCCACGACGCTATCCGGCGGCGAGGCACAGCGTGTCAAGCTGTCGAAGGAACTGTCACGGCGGGCGACCGGGCGCACCATCTATATCCTCGATGAGCCGACAACCGGCCTGCATTTCCATGATATCGCCAAGCTTCTGGAGGTGTTGCAGGAACTTGTCGACCATGGCAATACGGTGATTGTGATCGAGCATAATATGGATGTGATCAAGACCGCCGACTGGATTATCGATCTTGGTCCGGAGGGTGGTGACGGTGGCGGCATGATTGTCGCCGAGGGCACACCCGAACAGGTTGCCAAGGTCAAGGCATCGCATACGGGTGCCTATCTGGCGCGCATGCTGCCGACAAAGGGGTGATCATGCCGCATACTGACAGCGACAGACCGGTTGTTCATATCATTGGCGGCGGGCTTGCCGGCAGCGAGGCGGCCTTTCAGGTCGCGCAGCGCGGCATCCGCGTCGTTCTTCACGAAATGCGGCCGGTGCGCAAGACCGATGCTCACCATACTGACAACCTTGCCGAGCTTGTCTGTTCCAACAGCTTCCGCTCCGATGATGCCGAGGCGAATGCTGTGGGTGTGCTTCACGCCGAGATGCGGATAATGGGCTCGGTGATCATGAGCGCCGCTGATGAACACAAGGTGCCGGCGGGTGGGGCGCTGGCGGTTGATCGGGAAGGCTTTTCCACCGGTGTGCAGGCGCGTCTCGCCGACCATCCGCTGATCGAACTGGCGCGCGAGGAAGTGACCGACATTCCCGATGACTGGGACAATGTCATCATCGCGACCGGCCCCCTCACCTCGCCGCCATTGGCACAGATGGTGCGCACGCTTGGCGGCGAGGACGATCTTGCTTTCTTCGACGCCATCGCGCCAATCGTGCATTTCGACAGCATCGACATGGATGTGGCCTGGTTCCAGTCGCGCTATGACAAGGCAACCGATGGCGGTGATGGCAAGGATTACATCAACTGCCCGATGGACAAGGCACAATATGAAGGCTTCATCGACGCGCTGCTCACCGGCGAGAAGATGAGCTTTCACGAATGGGAGGAGACCACCCCCTATTTCGAAGGCTGCATGCCGATCGAGGTCATGGCCTCTCGCGGGGCGGAAACACTGCGTTTTGGCCCGATGAAGCCGGTTGGTCTCACCAACGCGCATGATGGCAGCCGCCCATATGCGGTGATCCAGCTCCGTCAGGACAACGCTCTTGGCACACTGTACAACATGGTCGGTTTCCAGACGAAATTGAAATATGCCGAACAGGTGCGCGTGTTCCAGACCATTCCGGCACTGGAAAATGCGCAGTTCGCGCGTCTTGGCGGGCTGCACCGCAACACCTTCATCAATTCACCGCGTCTGCTGGATGGCCAGTTGCGAATGAAGGCCCGGCCGTCACTGCGTTTCGCCGGCCAGATCACCGGCGTCGAGGGCTATGTCGAATCCGCTGCCATTGGCCTGATGGCCGGGATTATGGCGGCCTCGCAGGCCACCGGCGCGCACTGGACACCGCCACCTGTCGATACGGCGCATGGCGCCCTGCTGGCCCATATCACGGGCGGGGCCGATGCTGACACTTTTCAGCCGATGAATGTGAATTTCGGCCTGTTTCCGCCGATTGATGGCGCTGCGAGTGGTGGCAAGCGCAAGCTTCGTGGCCGTGACCGCAAAACTGCCTATGCCAGCCGGGCGCTTGCTTCCTTCAGAGGCTGGGCGATGGTGAAGGCCGCGTAACACCAAGCCGCCAGCCAAGCATCCGCCACACCAACAGCGCGTCATCGTCCCGGTATTGGCCGGAGCCGCGATAGCGCGCCACCTGCCCGGCCATCCAAATCCAATACAGACGGTACCTGCGCAGCACGGCCAGACTATCGTCATCAAGCCGTGATGCCTCCGCACCCTCATGAAGGGACATGCCGACCAGCCCTGCGGCATGTCTTGCCGGCTCCATCCCCGCCAGCATCACGAACAGCTTCTGCCAACAGGCCCCGGCCGAGATCGTGTTGTCCGCCAGCCGGTCCTGCCAGATCGCCAGCTGTGTCAGCAATTCGTCCTGATCGATGTGAGCGGATTCAAGATGCAGCAGCAACCGGCGCATCAGCGGCACATTCTCGTCACGCCCGGCCTCGATGGCCTCGGCCCACCATTGCAGCCGGATCGCGGCCAGCATCGGTTCAGACGCCACACGCACCGAATTTTCCGCTTCCAGCGCGAGGCACAGCCTGTCTGCCAGCAGCGCCCGCATGTCTGCAGGGCTGAAAAGAAGGCACAGCGCCAGATCCCTGTCACTGTCACGAAGCGCCGCCCAGCTTCCCGACATCAGATGGCTACAAGTGCGGCGGCGGCGGCGCGGCCCTCGCTCATCAACACGTTCCAGGTGCGGCAGGCCGCCGGCGTGGACAGCAATTCAAAAGCCACCCCATGGCCGCGTAGTGCCGCACCAAGCTCGCTGAAGGGATGCTGCGGTGCCGCGCCCGCGCCGAGAACCAGCAATGGTGCCACAGGGTCGCCAAGCAATGGTAGCAGATCCGCCGCTGTCAGACTGTCGAGGTCAGATGGCGGCGTCCAGGCACTGGTCAGCCGTGGTAGCAGAAACAGACAACCGCTGTGGCGGTTGCCGGACACACGAAACCCGCCATCACCATAGCCGTGAATGAGCTGGAGATCGCTTCCCTCGCCAAAACTCTTGATATCAACCATGCGCCGGTCAGACGTCCTCGGTCACCGCGCCGGGATCATCATCCTCATCAAGATGCCGCTTCAGATCGAATGAAGCCAACATGCCGACAGCGACAAAGATCGATGAATAGGTGCCGATCAGGACACCCCACATCATGGCAAGCGCGAAATCACGTAGCACCGCACCGCCGAACAGGACAATCGCCAGCAGGGCCAGCAGGGTGGTCACCGATGTCATCACCGTCCGCGACAAGGTTTCGTTCAGCGACATATTCAGGATTTCGCGCTGTTCGAAGGATTTGTAGCGGCGCAAATTCTCGCGCACCCGGTCAAACACCACCACGGTGTCATTGATCGAATAGCCGGCGATTGTTAGGATCGCTGCCACTGTTGCCAGATTGAACTCGAAGGATGTCAGGGCGAATAACCCTATAGTTGACAGCACGTCATGCGCCAGCGCCAGAATGGCGGCGATTGAGAACTGCCATTCAAAGCGGAACCAGATATACACCATGATGGCCAGCAAGGCGCAGACAACGGCCAGAATGCCCTTCTCGGCCAACTCCGCTCCGACCGTCGGGCCGACAAATTCTGTCCGGCGGATGTCATAGCCGCTGCCAAGCGCGTCGGTGATGGCCCTGATCGCCGCGATCTGCGCTGCCTCGTCACCTTCCTGGCGCTGCACGCGCACCAGAACATCGGTTTCACTGCCGAAACCCTGGATGCTGATATCGCCAAGGCCGAGTTGATCGAGATCGGACCGGATACCGCCAATATCGGCCGGGCCATCGGCGTGACGTGCCTCGATCAGGATACCGCCGCGAAAATCGATCCCGAGATTCAGGCCGACCAGTGCGAACAGGGCCACCGAAGCGGCGACAAGCAGGGCCGAGAAGATGATGGCCGGCTTGCGAAGACGAAGGAAATCGAGGCTGGTTTCGCTGGGAACTAGTTTCAAACGCATTTCTCGTCTCCCTACAGGACCAGCTGGCGCGGGCGTTTCCGCTCAAGCCAGATGATGATCAGCATCCGCGTGACCATCACCGCCGTGAACAGCGAGGTCGCGATGCCGATTGACAGCGTTACCGCAAAGCCCTTGATCGGGCCGGAACCAAACACATAGAGGAACAATGCGGCAAACAGCGTTGTCAGGTTGGAGTCGATAATGGTTGAAATCGCCCGGCTGTACCCGCCTTCGATCGCCGCCATGACACTGCGCCCGCGCCGCAATTCCTCGCGTATGCGCTCGAAGACAAGGACGTTGGCATCCACCGCCATGCCCATCGTCAGGACGATACCGGCAATGCCGGGCAATGTCAGGGTCGCCTGAATCGCCGACAGCGCGCCAAGGATCAGCACCACATTGACCGCCAGCGCCACATCCGCCAACAGGCCGAACAGTCCATAGCTGAGGATCATATAGACAATGACAAGTACCAGCGCGACCACTGCCGCGATCTGGCCTGCCGCCACAGAATCCGCACCGAGGCCGGGGCCGATGGAACGCTCCTCCATCACGATCAACGGTGCCGGCAGCGCGCCGGCGCGAAGGATCAGCGCCAATTCATTCGTCTCGGCGACAGTGAAGCTGCCGGTAATCTGCCCGCTGCCAAAAATCTGTGACTGGATCGTCGGCGCGGACACAACCTTGCCATCCAGAATGATCGCGAAGGGCCGCCCGACATTCGCACCGGTCACACGCCCGAACCGCTTGGCGCCGGTAGCGTTGAGGGTGAAGCTCACCGAGGGACGGTTGTTTTGGTCGAAACTCGCCTGCGCTGTTTCCAGCAACTCGCCGCTGACCATGACACGCTTCTCGACGACATAGAACTGGCCGTCATCACCGTCACCCGCCAACAGAACAGAGCCGGGTGGCGTCCGGCCACGGTCCATCGCTTCCTGCGCGGTCATCGATGTGTCGACAAGCTGGAAGGTCAGCTTCGCTGTGCGGCCAAGCAGGCGTTTGATCTCCTCGGGATCGTCAACCCCGGGAAGCTGGACCAGGATCCGGTCGGCGCCCTGCCTTTGGATCACCGGCTCCTTTGTCCCGTCAGGATCTATCCGTCGGCGGATGATTTCCATCGACTGTTCGATCGTCTGTGTGCGCAGCGTAAGCAAACCTGCCTCATTGAAGGCGATGCGGTATTCCGGTGATCCATCCACAACATCGAAATCGCGTCCGAAATCGCCGAATATCTGCGCTGCTGCCGCGCTGTCATCGGTTTTGCGGAGGCGTACGCTGACCACGCCATCATCCACATCAAGGCCACTGAACCTGATTTTCTTGTCCCGAAACTCCTGGCGGATTGCCTCGGCCACACCGTCAAGACGTTCCTGTGCCACGACATCCATGTCGACGCGTAGTAACAGGTGCGAGCCACCCTGCAGATCGAGACCAAGATTGATCTTCTGACCCGGCAGAAATCCTCCGCCCGCGTCATCATCACCCGACAACAGGTTTGGCGCCGCATAAACGATGCCAAGCACCGCGATCAGGATCACGACAAGTTTTTTCCAGCCTTCAAACTGTAGCATGGCGGCGGGCTCTCTTCAGATCAACGGATGCCGCGGCACCGCCGCGGCGACGCGAGGTCGGTTACTTCTTGGCTTCAGTCTTGCCACGCACGTCGGCGATCATCGTGCGGACAACATTGACTTTCACATCCTTGGCAATCTCGACCTCGATGGTCTCGCTGTCATCGACTGCCTTGATGATGGTGCCTGTCAGGCCGCCATTGGTGACGATCTTGTCACCACGTTTCAGCGCTGCCAGCATTTCCTTGTGCTGCTTGGCGCGCTTCTGCTGTGGCCGGATCAGAAGAAAATAGAAAATGACCATCACAAGGATGATCGGCATCAACCCGAGGCCGCCTTCGGCAAAGCCGCCTGACTGGGCAAAAGCTGGGGTAATAAGCATGTCGTTACAACTCCGGACTGTGCTTTGAGATTCTGGTCCCGCACCATAAACACCAAGATAGGGTTGAGCAATGATCAACACTCTCCCAGCTGCTGAATTAGGCGTAAAAAATGCCGTCTGGAGGAGTTGTTAGGTGCCTCCGGCCCTGTTAGATTCGCGCGATGACTGATTCAGATACCGATTCCGAGTTTCTGCGCCATCTCTCGCGCATTGCCGATGCCCTCGAAAAATATAGCCCCACCGATCCGACAGTGGCGGATATGGAGCCCGCCGGGGCCTATGTGTGGAACCATGCAAGCCGCCGCCTTGTCGCCGTCGCACGGGTCAATCGCGTTGACCTGCGGCTGCTATGTGGCGTCGATCACCAGCGTGACAGCCTGCTTTCCAACACAATCGCCTTCGTGCGCGGCTTTGCTGCCAACAACGCGTTGTTGTGGGGCGCGCGCGGCACCGGCAAATCCTCGCTTGTCAAGGCTGTGCACGGCACCGTGACCGAGCGCGGAATGGATTGTGCGCTGGTCGAGGTGCATCGCGAGGACATTTCCGACCTACCCTTTCTGATGCATTACCTGTCGCAGATCGACCGGCGGTTTATCGTCTTCACAGATGATCTGACCTTCGATCATGGTGACAGCAGCTACAAGTCGCTGAAGGCGGCACTTGATGGCGGGGTCGAGGGGCGGCCGGACAATGTGATTTTCTACGCCACCTCCAACCGGCGCCATCTGATGCCGAGACAGATGATCGAGAATGAACGGTCAACCGCGATCAACCCGTCGGAAAGCGTCGAGGAAAGCGTGTCGCTCTCGGATCGTTTCGGCCTGTGGATCGGGTTCCATTCGATTGACCAGGACACCTACTTTGCGATTGTCGAAGGCTATGTGGCGCATTTTGGAATGAATACCAGCAATGTCGATGTGCGCCGCGAGGCACTTGCCTGGTCGATGGAACGGGGATCACGATCCGGCCGCGTGGCCTGGCAGTTCATTGTCGATCTGGCAGCGCGCACCGAAACAGACCTGACAGGAAAGCGCTAGCCGGCATCGGGCGCGAACCACCGCACCATATCAGGCTATCAATGTGCGCGGGTCGATCGGCTTGCGTGACTGGCGAATTTCGAAATGCAGTTGCGGTGTATCAACCTTGCCGGTCTGCCCGACCGTGGCGATTTTCTGCCCGACTTCGATGACGTCGCCCTCCTTGACCAGAACATCGCCAAGATGCGCATAAGCGGTGATGATTCCCCCATCATGCTTGACAAGGATCAGCGTGCCGAAGGATTTGATCTCGCGCCCGACAAAAGCGACGGTGCCGCGCGCCGCCGCCCGGACATCGGTTCCCGCAGCAGCAGCTATATTGACCCCGTCATTATGGACGCCGCGCGCTGCCGGGCCGAATTCGGCAACAATCTCTCCCTCGACAGGCCAGCGAAACGCGCCGGTTCCGGACGGTGCGACAAACCTTTTCCGCACCGCCGGTGTGGCGGACGGGGTCGGTGGCGGCGTTGCCACGGCAGCGGCAATGGTTGTGGCCTCGGGCGCGACATCAAGAACCGAGAAATCCAGCCGGTCAGGCAAGTTCAAACGCTGGCCGACCTCAAGTGTGAAGGGGGCGTCGACGCCATTCGCCTCGGCAAGCTGATACTGGCTGACAGCATAACGCTGCGACAGCGAATAGATTGTGTCTTCCGGCCCGACAATATGGACACGTGGCGGTGTCAGCCGCAGCGCCTGGCCGACCACCACCGCATAGGGTGGGCCGATTTGATTGTCGCGGATGATCGAGGTTGGCGGGACCCCATAACGCGCCGCAATGGCATAGATATTGTCACCGTCCCGCACCGTGACCCGTCCGTCGGGCGGGATCGCCTCACGCGCCTGGCGCAGCGGCGCGTTGAGGACTGGTGCCGGCGTGTCCCGTGTCAACGACAAATTGGGGGTCTTGCATCCGGCTAGCGGCACCAGACAGATGACAAATGCGCCGATCATCAGCGGTCTCAGGCCACCCTGTTGCAGCGCCATTCTTCAGTCCTCCACCAACGGAACGAATTTCACCGGGAGCAGTTCCTCTTTGTCAAAACCGGTTTCCGTCCGGCGCACCCTCACAAGTGCCTGTGAGCGGTCACGCCCTTCGGGTGCCACCATGATGCCGTCAGTTTTCAATTGATTCAACAGTGCTTCCGGAATGGATGCCGGCGCGCAGGTCAGAATGATTCTGTCGAACGGAGCGCCTTCCGGCCAACCGCGCGCGCCATCACCGACTTTCGTCGTGATATTGGTGATCCGCAGCTTGCGAAACTGTGCCTCAGCCTCGACAAGTAACGGTCGCAAACGCTCAATCGAATAAACCCGCCGACACAGCAATGACAGTATGGCAGCCTGGTAACCGCTGCCGGTACCGATCTCCAGAACACGCTCGCGGCCGGTCAGTTGCAGCGCTGCCGTCATTCTGGCGACGATATAGGGTTGGCTGATCGTCTGTTCCATGGCGATGGGAAGCGAGGCGTTTTCATAGGCATGGTCACGAAGCGCGGCCGGGACAAATAACTCGCGCGGCACCTGTTCAATCGCGGACAGCACATCGGCCTCGACGACTCCCATGCCACGCAGCGTCATGGTAAGCCGGGCCTTCTCATGTTGGAAGTCAGTCATATGCCTGCCTGAACGCGATCTGCCAGCAGGGATTTTCCGGGGGGTGGGTCGGCGGTATCAGAAATCAACTGATGTCAGCCCGGCCTGGATGTCGCCTGCAGTGATATCCATACCCAAAGCTGTCAATGATATCCACCCCTCGTCCATCACCGCGCGGTCACTTCCGGGAATTGTCTGCTCGCGCGTCATCAGCGGACCAAGGCGGTAGGAGTTCGGTCCGTCACCGTCAACCACATGATCACCGAATTTGTGGCGGTCAAGAGTGGCCGGCCGTATGCCGCGAACATCATTGCCGGACACCGGTGGGAAATTGACATTCATCACAGTCCGGTCCGGAATGCCAGCCTCGAGAATGGCCCGGATCACGGTTTCACCATGAATGATGGCAGCATCATATTCGGCTTCATCGATCCCGCCATTCCGTTGCGACAGGGCGATGGCCGGCACCCCCATCAGCGCGCCTTCCATGGCCGCGGCGATGGTGCCGGAATACAGCACATCATCAGCCGCATTCATACCGGCATTGATGCCTGACAGCACCAGATCGGGCTTGCTGTCAAGAACGCGTGACATGCCCATGATCACACAGTCGCTTGGTGTGCCGGAACAGGAGAACTGCCTGTCACCGCACGGTTCGATCACCACGTCGCGGCGCAATGTGATGGCGCGTGACATGCCGGACCGGTTCCCGTCCGGCGCGATCACCCAGACGTCATCGCTGAAACGGGAGGCGATATCCTTCAGGATGCGAATGCCGATGGCATCAATCCCGTCATCATTGCTGATCAGAATGCGCCCGGGTGAAATTGGTGAAAAGGGTGACATTGACTACCTCGGCCAAACAAAAAACCATCACAATTACAAAAGCCTTCAGCGCCATAAGCGCCCTATTCGCATCAGAGCGGCATGATCACATCGCAGCCCATATAGTCATGCAGTGCCGCGGGAAGCCTTACCGACCCGTCTTCCTGCTGCCCGGTTTCCAGAACGGCAATCATCGTGCGCCCAACGGCAAGACCGGAACCGTTCAGGGTATGAACAAACTGTGTGCCCCCCTCGGCATCGCGGAAACGTGCCTTCATGCGGCGTGCCTGGAACGGACCACAATTCGAACAGGAGGAAATCTCACGATATTGGCCACGTCCTTCATTCTGGCCGGGAAGCCACACTTCGAGGTCATAGGTCTTCTGCGCACCAAAGCCCGTATCCCCGGTACACAGTGTCATCACCCGATAGGCAAGCCCGAGACGTTGCAGGATTGTTTCGGCGCAGCCGGTCATCCGCTCATGCTCGGCCGCTGACTGGTCAGGGTGGGTAATACTGACCAGCTCGACCTTGGAAAACTGGTGCTGACGGATCATCCCGCGCGTATCGCGCCCGGCCGCGCCGGCTTCGGACCGGAAGCAGGGTGTATGCGCGGTGAAGCGCATCGGCAGGCTGTCCACCGGCCAGATTTCATCAGCGGCTATGTTGGTCAGCGGCACCTCGGCGGTCGGGATCAGCCATTTGTCATCCGCCCGGAACAGATCCTCGCCGAATTTCGGCAATTGGCCGGTACCGGTCATCGCCGCGCTGTTGACCAGCACTGGCGGCAGCATTTCCTGATAGCCGAATTCACCGGTATGGATATCCAGCATGAAAGCGGCAAGCGCCCGTTCAAGACGCGCCAGCTGGCCACGAAGAACGACAAACCGGGCGCCGGCAAGCTTGGCTGCCACGGCGAAATCCATCTGGCCAAGCCCCTCGCCGATGGCGACATGGTCGCGCGGGGTGAAATCGAATGAGGGAATATCCCCCCATTCACGAAGAAGCCTGTTATCTGCCTCGTCACCGCCATCGGGGACATCGGCATCGAGGATGTTGGGAAGCCCCATGAGATGCTCGTCCAGCGTGGCGGCAAGCGCGCCCTCTTCCTGCTCCAGCGCCGGCATCCGAACCTTAATGTCGTTCACCTCGGCAATCAGATCATCAGCATCCTCGCCCTTGCCCTTGCGCATGCCGATTTCCTTCGACGCCTGATTACGGCGTGACTGCAGGTCCTGAATTTCCACCTGCAGGGCACGACGACGCGAATCGATGTCAAGGATCACGCTGGCAAGCGGATCCATGCTGCGGCGCGCCAGCGCCGCGTCAAAATCATCGGGATTGTCACGGATGAAGCGGATGTCATGCATCGGTTGGCTCGTTTCACATGGTCGAGGCGGATGAACGCCCTGGCCCTACTCGGCCGCCTCTTCGGTTGCCTTCGGGGCGATGATTTTCGCTCCGAAAATGGAAATCTCGTAAAGAGCTATTATCGGCAGTGCCAGCATCAGCTGCGAGACAACGTCGGGCGGCGTCAGGATGGCCGCGGCGACGAAGGCGATGACGATGGCGAATTTGCGTTTTTCCGCCAACCCCTCCGGCGAGACAAGACCCGCCCGCACCAGGAGAAGCAGCACGACGGGAAGTTCGAAGGCCAGCCCAAAGGCGAAAATGAGCCGCATGATGAGCGACAGATATTCGGAAATCCGTGGCTCTATCTCGATCGCAAGGGCACCTTCCGAGCCGGCCATTTCAAAGCCGACAAAGAAATTCCAGGCCATCGGCGTGACGATGTAATAGACCATGGCTGCGCCAAGGGTGAACAGAACCGGCGTGGCGATAAGAAAGGGCAGAAACGCGCTCTTTTCATTCTTGTAAAGGGCCGGCGCGATGAATTTCCATATCTGTATGCTGAGGATCGGAAATGTCACACAGATGGAGGTGAAGAAACCGACCTTGATCTGCGTGAAAAATCCTTCATGGAGGGCTGTGAAGATCATCCGGCCGCCACCTTTTTCCTCAAGGATCTCGGCAAGTGGCGCCTGCAGGAACATGAAAACATGGCTGGCGATACTGTTATTCATGCCACCGCCCGGCATCGGCGCCACGGTGATCAGGAACAACACGATGAACGCAAGCAACGCCACCCCGAGCCGATTGCGAAGCTCAGTCAGGTGGTCGATCAGCGACATCTGTGCGCCATCACCCTCATTTTCCAGTTCCTCGGCCATGCGTCGTCAGCTCTTGTCCGTTTTTTTCTTCTTGTCCGCCTTCTTTGGCGTATCGTCTTCTTGGGGCGTGTCGTCTTCCTGGGGCGTGTCGTCTTCTTGAGGCGTGTTGTCTTCCCTGGCGTCAGCGGCTATGCGGTCACCGGCTTGCGAGGCCAGTTCGCCAATTTCCTTCATTTCATCGGAGCCGGTTCCGCTGACGCTGTCCTTCATCTCGCGAACCGAATCACCCATTGTCCCGCCCGGATCAATGGCTTGCGCAAGTTCGTCAAGATCGCCCGATTTCGCCTTGTTCACCGCCTGTTTCAGCTCGGCCACCTCGGCATCCTCGGCAATCTGGTTCATGCCATCGGTGAATTCCCGCGCCATACGGCGCATCTGCCTTGACAGCTTTGTAAAGCTGCGCAGCATTTTTGGCAGTTCCTTCGGGCCGACCACCATGATCAGCACGAAGGCAACAACCAGAAATTCCCAGCCACCAATGTCCAGCATGACGGGACCCTATTTAGCTTTTCTTGGCGGCTTTTTTCTTCGCTGCGGCCTTTTTGGCAGGCGCCTTTTTCTTTGCCGCAGCCTTTTTCTTCGCGGCAGCCTTCTTCGCAGGAGCCTTCTTCTTTGGCGCCGGAGCCTCTTCGATCGCCTCGACTTCTTCGGCCTCGTCGGCGTCAGCGGACTCACCGTCGCCCTTCAGGCCGGTTTTGAAATTGCGCAATCCCTTGCCGAAATCGCCCATGATTGCCGAGACTTTGCCCCGCCCGCCGAAAAGCAGCAGAACGACTGCAAGTACGACAAGCCAGTGCATGATGCTGAACGTACCACCAAACATTGTATTCCCTCTGGGTTATGAAGCGGCACGCAGGAATGCCGCGCCGCGTAGAATGCCCCGAGAATATAGACAGGCTGGGAAAGATGAACAAGCGATCGTTGCTGCCCCTGCGGCAAAGACGCCCAGCCTGGCACTGCAGCAGTTCGGCTATTCCGTGAACCTCGCCGGTTCGTCACTCATTCGCCGGAAAAACAAAGGCCTGCGCCGTATCGACGGTTATCCTTACCGGGCTGCCTGTCTGGAGCGAATTCAACCCCGGTACGCGAGCGTGGAAATGCAATTCCTCGGTGCCGGCGGGAACCGACAGGTGGATCAGCGAGGCCCGGCCGAGAAGCCTGGCCTCCATGACAAAAGCATTGGCTTCCGCCTCCGACCCGTTCGGTTCGATATTCAGCGCCTCATGCCGGATGACGATGCTTGCCGGATCACCTTCCTGCATTGACTCAGGCGCAGAAAAATTACCAAGAACAGTTTTGATACAACCATTTGACACGTGACCTTCAAGTCGGTTTACCTCACCGAAGAACTCCGCAACAAAGGCACTGTTCGGCTGGCAATAGAGATTCACCGGGCGGCCTGTCTGCTGCACCTCGCCTTCGCGCATGACGATGATGTTGTCCGACATGAACATGGCTTCCTCGGCATCATGTGTCACCATCAGCGCCGCCGTTCCGGCAGCCTTCAACACATGCAGCATCTGGTCGCGGATGCGCTCGCGCAGCCGGCTGTCCAGCCCGGCATAGGGCTCATCCAGCAGGATCACCGAAGGTCGCGGGGCCAGCGCCCGCGCGAGTGCCACCCTTTGCTGTTGCCCGCCCGACAACTCATGCGGATAGGAATCGGCAACAGCTTCGATGTTTGCCTCGGCCAGAACATCAAGCCCGCGCCGTGTCGCTTCGCTGCCCCGGTGGCGAAGGCCGAACAAAACATTCTCGAGAACTGTCAGGTGCGGGAACAGCGCATAATCCTGAAACATATATCCGACGCCACGCGTCTCTGGCGGCACCACCTGCCCGGGGTCGGACACAAGCCGGTCATCGAGCAAGATTTCACCGGATTTCGGCCGTTCAAGCCCGGCCGCCAGCCGTAGCAGCGTTGTCTTGCCACAACCTGACGGGCCAAGAAGCGTCACAACCTCGCCGGCATTCACCACAAAGCTGACATCCTTGACCGAAGTCTTGCCATTATAGGCATGCGAAATATGGCGGAACTCAAGCATCGATATGGCCTTCCCCGTCCTCCTCGACCGCAAGCCCAGCATCGATCATCGCCTCTTCGAGCAGGTCCGGCCCCTCCTCGTCGATCATCTCTTCATCCTCGTCATCACCAACCGACACCGCATCGACAAGACCGCCGATTACCTGCCCCTTGCGCAACAGGCCAGCCGCCTTGAGATCATCGAGCCCGGGCAAATCAGACAGGGTCTCAAGGCCAAAATGATCAAGAAAGGCCGGGCTGGTGCCCCAGGTCAGAGGCCGGCCCGGCGTGCGCCGGCGACCACGCGGCTTGATCCAGCCAAGCTCCAGCAGAATATCGATGGTGCCACGTGACAGGCTGATACCGCGAATCTCCTCGATTTCCGCACGGGTGATCGGCTGATGATAGGCGACGATCGCCAGAACCTCGAGGGCGGCTCGCGACAATGGCCTTTCAACCTGGCGGTGGGTATTCAGTCGCTCGGCGATCTCGGCGCGTGTCCTGAAGGCGAAGGCATCGCCAATACGGCAGAACTCGATACCGCTGGTCGCATCAAACCGGGCCTCGATCAGCGGCAGAATGGAGTCAAGCTCGATGCCATCGGGAAGCTGTGCCTGAAGCTCGCTGCCACGAACCGGCTTCGGCGCCGCGAAAATGACCGCTTCGATGGTGGCGGCCCACCGGGTAAGCGAAGTCTCGCCTGTCATGCTTGATCCCTTGATCTGAGAAAAAGAGGTGCGAACCGGCTGTCCTGACGCAAACGTACCATGCCTTCGCGCGCCAGTTCCAGCGAGGCGACGAAATGCGATGCCGTTGCCGAGCGGCGGTCAAGGTCGGTTTTCAGATTGGGCGGCAGAAAGGTTTCAAGCACCGTCCATTCAGGCACCCCGCCAATGAGCGAACGCAGCCGGTTTGTCGCCTCCTCGACCGAGAAGAGCCGCGTCGCGGCAATGGTCAGGGTGCGGTTCTCGACCCCCGACTGGATCGACCCGTAACAGGCCAGCAAATCGTAAAGCGTCGCCGTCCAGACCGGTTCGGTCACGCTTTCGAACGTTTCCGGTTCACCGCGGGCAAAACGCTGTTGGCCAAGTCGTGGCAATGAGATCAGTCTTTTTGATGCCTGCTGCATCGATTCGAGGCGCAGCAGCTGATATTTCAGCGCATCGGTCATGTCGATGACTTCTTCGGCGTGCTCGGGCTCCGGTTCGGGGAGGAGGAGCCGCGATTTCAGATAGGCAAGCCAGGCCGCCATCACCAGATAATCGGCGGCGACTTCAAGATCGAGACGCCGCACCGTGTCGATATAGCTGAGATATTGTTCAGCCAGTGGTAGAATGGCAATTCGTGACAGATCGACCTTTTGCTCGCGGGCGAGCGACAGCAGCAGGTCGATAGGCCCCTCAAATCCGTCAAGATTGACGAATAGTGACAGCTGCTCGGGTACCGTGCGCGGCGGCTGCCCCTCGTCAAACGGCTCGGCTGTGGTGTTGTTTTCAGTCATGCTGGCAGAATGTCCGCATTGATCATGATGACCGGCTGTCAAACTTGCGAAGGATACAGTCCTGACCTGCCCGTTTCAGCGCCGCACAGAGGGTATCGGCACTCGCCCGTTCAAGCGGTTCGGTGACCACGCGCCAGAAAACACCGTTCTCTCCGGCATCAACCTTCATTGTGCCAAGATCGATCGCGCCAAGGCGTGACTGGTGCTTGCCGCCCAACATGGCCGCCTGTTCACGGGCCGTATCAGCATTCCGAAAGGCGGCAAGCTGCACGAGATAAAGCGGCACATCACCTTCGACTTTCGGTCCCTTTGCGCGCGCCGGAACGTCGGGCTTTGACTGCGGCGTGGTTTGCGGCGATGCCGGCGAAGCCTCATCAGTGTCTGCAGGTGAAGGCGTTACCGACGCCGTGATGTTGTCACTCTCACTCTTTCTGGCAGCCATCCCGGATGCTTCGCTGCCTGCCTCGCGTCCAGTGGTGCCGTCGTCGGTGACAATATTGGCAGCAGCCGTGTCAGGTGCCGGTCTGGACGCGGCAGCCAGGTTGTCTGCCTTCACAGCATAATCTGTGGCGATGTCGGTGGCATCGGCCTGTTCAACCGGCGCTGGCGCCGGTGCCATGACAATATCCTTATCCGATGTTTCAGGCAGCGGCGGCATTTCCGGCACATCTGCCGGTGGTTGCAGGATTTCAACATCGCTATCCCGGTCATCACCGCCGGCAAGCATGCCCATCAAAGTGCTGTCAGTATGCGAGATTTTGGCACCGCCAGGATCTTTGGGCTTTTCGCGGAAAGGCCCGGGCTCGGCCTTGATCAGCGCGACATCCGAGGACGGCGTGACAAGCATCGGTTGCAGGATGATTACGGCAGCAGCAATGCCGCCAATGGCAAGCACTCCAAAAAGCAGCGTCTTCAGCCAGATACCGCCGCCTTTGTCTGCCCGACTACGTGCCATACGCCTTACATCTCCTCCCGTGCGTCGATCGCCAGAACGTCAAACCCCGATCTAATCACCAATGAAGTTGCCTTGACAAGGCGCAGCCGCGCCGCGGTCAGTTCAGGAGCATCTTCACGAATGAAACGAAGCGCCGGTGTCTCGCGCCCGGCTGTCCACAATGCGTGAAAAGCGGCGGCCAGATCCATCAGGTAAAAGGCAATACGGTGCGGTTCATGTGCGCGCGCGGCAGATACCACCTGACGCGGCCAGCTTGCCAGCTGGCGGATCACCGCCATCTCGGCCGGGTCGCTCAGCAGGTCGAGTGACACCGCGCTGCAGATGCCCTCATCGCCAGTCTGGCGAAGCACCGAACAGGCGCGGGCATGCGCGTATTGCACATAGAACACCGGGTTGTCACGCGATTGTTCGGTCACCCGCGCATAGTCGAAATCAAGTGTCTGTTCACTGCGGCGGGTCAGCATGATGAACCGAATTACATCGGCCCCGACGGCGTCAATGACATCGCGGACGGTAACGAAATTACCGGCCCGCTTGGACATCTTCACCGGCTTGCCGTCAGCCATCAGATTGACAAGCTGACACAGCTGGATATCGAGCTGCCCCTTCTGTCCCGACAGGGCCTCGACCGCCGCCATCATGCGCTTGACATAACCGCCATGGTCAACGCCGAAAATATTGATCAGTGGCCCGCCGGTCCGGTCCAGCTTGTCCATGTGATAGGCGACGTCGGAGGCAAAATATGTCCAGCTTCCGTCGGATTTCTGAAGCGGCCGGTCTGTATCGTCACCAAAGGCAGAGGCGCGAAACAACAATTGCTCGCGTGGCTCCCAATCCTCCGGCTCCTTGCCCTTTGGCGGCTCGAGAATGCCGCGATAGACATGGCCGGCGCCCTCGAGCCGGTCAATCGCTGTCTGCACGGCGCCGCTGTCGACAAGCGCACGTTCCGAGGAGAATCTGTCCATTTCTATGCCAAGAGTCAAAAGGTCCTCGCGGATGCCGGCCATCATGGCATCAATGGTGAAAGAGCGAACCGGCGCGAGCCATTCCGCCTCGTCCTTGTCAAGGAACCGGTCACCAAATTTGGTCGCCAGCGCCGTCCCGACCTCGATCAGATAGGCACCGGGATAGAGACCGGGTGGAATCTCGCCGATATCGCGACCCCGCACCTCGCAATATCGCAGATAGGCCGAGCGCGCCAGGACATCGACCTGCGCCCCGGCGTCATTGATGTAATATTCGCGGGTGACCTTCCAGCCGCAGAAATCCAGCAATCCGGCCATGGCATCGCCAAGTACCGCGCCGCGGGCATGCGCCGCGTGCAGCGGCCCGGTCGGGTTTGCCGAGACATATTCGACATTGACCGGCATGCCCGCCCCGCTGTCATTGCGGCCATAATCAGTGCCGGCGGCGATGATGGCGTCGATTTCCCGTGCCCATAACCCTGCCTCGACCCGCAAATTGAGAAACCCCGGACCGGCAATCTCGACCGCGGTCACCCCGTCAATCCCGGCCAGCGCCGGCACCAGCATTTCCGCGAGGTCGCGGGGCTTCATGCCAGCCTGCTTGGCCAGCACCATCGCCGCATTGCAGGCAAGATCGCCATGTGAGGGGTCACGCGGCAGTTCAAAGACAACGCGGCCTGTATCAAGGTCCGGGGCCAGGGATCCGGCCGACTGCAACGAAGCGAGGATCGTCTCGAATTCAGCCTCGAATAGGGAAAATATATTCATTCTCATCTCAGAATAGGGCTTATCTCAGAATGGGGCCAGGTTCGAAGAGACGCTCATGTTCCAGAATGGCATAGCGGTCGGTCATCGATGCGATGTAGTCTGCAATGATCCGTGCACGCGCACGTTCCGGCAGTAACTCGATACCGGTTTCACCGCTGGATTGCCACTCGTCCGGCAGGGTGTTGGTCTCGGACATAAACAAATTGAACAACTCTGTCACCACCCGTTTCGCCTTGCTGGTCATGCGATTGACCTTGTAGTGCCGCCACATGTTGGTGAACAGAAACCCGCGAATGGTCTCCAGATCGCCAGCCATGTCGCCGCTGAAGGCAATCACGGCATGACCCGCCTGCCTTATGTCATCGGCACTGGATGCGGAAAGAGCCTTGATATTCTGCGAAGACTGATCCAGAAGGTCCTGAACAAAAACGGAAATCAGCCGTCTTACCAGCTCATGCGCGAGGCGCGAGAGCGGCAGTTTACCATGCCTTGCATCAATGTCCCGCAGAATGCTGTCGACCTGGGGCAGATCACAGATGGCGTCGATATCAAACAGGCCGGCGCGCAGCGCGTCATCAAAATCATGCGACAGATAAGCAATGTCATCGGCGAGGTTGGCAAGCTGGGCTTCCGCCGAGGGATAATGGCCAAGTTCAAGGCCGAACCGCGAATCAAGATCGGCAATCGCCGGGCGGACCTCCTCGCTCTCGCTCATCGGGCCGTTGTGTTTCACCACACCTTCCAGCGTTTCCCACGTCAAATTGAGTCCGTCAAAACCTGCATAGCGATGTTCAAGGCTGGTCACCACCCGCACTGTCTGCTCATTATGGTCGAACCCGCCGTGCGGGTGCATGGCCCGGCCAAGCGCGTCCTCTCCGGCATGGCCAAAGGGCGTGTGTCCAAGATCATGCGCCAGTGATACGGCCTCGGCGAGATCATCATTCAGCCGCAACGCCCGCGCCATCGACCTTGCGATCTGCGCCACCTCGATGGAATGCGTCATGCGGGTGCGGAAATAATCCCCCTCATGATAGACAAAAACCTGGGTCTTGTGTTTCAGCTTGCGAAAAGCGCCGGAATGCAGGATGCGGTCACGGTCCCTCTGGAACGGTGTTCGCGCCGCAAGACCGGACGGTGCGGCGGTGCCTTCATCGGGTTCCCGGTGCAGGCGTCCGCGGCTTGCCGGCCCATGACAGGCATAGGCGGCCAGATCGCGCATTTCATATCCCAGGGATGTGGAGTCTGACGACACGATGGCCTGATCCGGATGCTGGCTGAAATCAAGTGACAATGTAGGCGCGGCGCTCGGTATACTC
>Ga0181583_10000665_pt1 | contig 24969 bp, 24 predicted proteins | sample 071ome_31_FD_132461 | JGI IMG/M metagenome (GOLD analysis project Ga0181583, IMG submission 132461) | Coastal salt marsh microbial communities from the Groves Creek Marsh, Skidaway Island, Georgia - 071405CT metaG (megahit assembly) | ecosystem: Environmental > Aquatic > Marine > Intertidal... | reverse complement strand
TCCATGCGCTGGAATTAGCGCCTATTTTTATTTCTGTAGAGGGGGGCGCAAAGTCTTCTGAATCTGGGACGGTGATAGCATCGTCGTCTATCTTCGCGGTCGTAACGCTAAGGTCTTTAATGACTGCGCCAGATGCCTCAAAGACCCCCGTGTTCCCGTTAAACTTTATGTACTTCGACGCATCGCCCATATTGAACGCGGCATATCCATTGACATTGCCGAGGAAAAAGCCAGACGCATTAGAGTTGTAGTTACCGACCGTTTCTCCGCTGATAACTTGGGTCTTACCCTGAAAGATTGCAAAGTTGTTTTGGTTGTCTATCTGGATCTGCCCAGACCTAATCTTTCCTGCATCTAGACTGCCGATATTGGCGTCCGTAATGGTCGCCTCCTCGATCATCGCCCCAGTTATTTGTGCGTCATGAATAAAGGCATCTTTAATGTAGACGCCCGCTGGAATTGTCTTAGCTGTGCCGTCGTCGTTATATGACTGATTACCATCGGCATCCGTCACGTTGTGCGGAGTGGTAAATACTTTGAACGGGTAGTTGTTCCCTACGTTTGAGTTTTCCGTCGCAGTCGAGTCTGAATCAGAAGTAATCGCAAACCTATCCGCCGCGACAATGAACGCAGATCCCGTGCCTGTAGACGGCACTCCAGTGTTTGAAGTTGAGATCAAACCAAACCCAGCAACACTGCCGTTGTCATCTATCTTGATTGCGTATTTGCCCTGTATGCCGTCAATAGATGAGTGGTGCTGTTGAAGCGTTAAGGTTTCGTTTCCAACAGTGGTGGTGTAATTGGTAATCCCGCTAGAGATCGCGCTATCGGTAGAGGTCTTGGTGTAGTAGTTCTGCGTAAGATCGGCTGTAGTAGTGTAGTCACCAAGCTCTGTTTGAACGTATGTGGTGCTGGCAAGGCCTGTTGTCGCGGCAGATATTGCTGAGTCAGCACCAGTCTTGGTGTAATAATTCTGGTTTAAATTTGCTGTAGTAGTGTAGTCACCAAGCTCTGTTTGAACGTATGTCTGGCTTGCAAGGCCTGATGTTGCGGCAGATATTGCTGAGTCGGCACCCGTCTTGGTGTAGTAATTTTGTTGCAGGCTGGCCGTAGTAGTGTAATCACCAAGCTCGGTCTGCACGTATGACTGGGAAGCCAAGTTTAGGGTCGCCGCAGAAATCGCTGAGTCAGTCGCTGTTTTCGTGTAGTAGTTCTGCTGAAGCGTTGATGTGTTGGTGTAGTTGCCAAGCTGGTTTGTGACGTAGGTTTCGGATGCTAAGCCTGTGGTCGCAGCAGAAATTGCGCTATTCGTATCCGTCGTTGTGTAATAATTCTGACTTAGCGTGGCTAACGTACTTGCGTTTTGACTCTGAGTGGCAGACACAAAGTCAACTAGATTTGCATAGTTGCCCACCTCTGACCAATAACTGCTGTTAGCCGCTGGCGTTTGATTGGTAGACGACTGAAGCGCCTTCCATATCTTTCCGTTGTGGGTGACCATGTCATCTTTAACATAGGAGGTCGAAGAACTCCACGCATTGATAGAGTTAAGGCCATCTATGTCACTTTCTATCGCTGTAATTTCAGCGTTTATAGATGTGATGTCATCGTTCACATCACTGATATCTGACTCTATAGCAGCTATGTCTGCCTGAATCTGAGTGGTGTCTGGGCCAGCGTTAGATATGGCTGTGTTTAGACCGAGGTTATTTACGTCGTCGTCCAGAATGTCATCGATCAGTCCAGAAACATACAAGTAATCAATCGCAGTAGTCGCAGAAGTTCCCGATGAGCTATTAAATGCAGAAGTAGCTCCCAGCCTGTTCATTGACCGAACCCAATAGTAATAGGTCGTCCCGCTGGGAAGTCCAATGTCATACCAAAAGTGAACGTCCCCGAAATACTCTTGATATACGCCGTTTGCCTGCGCGTCAGACAGACTGTCTGAAGTATGCCGAAAGATTTGAATCCTAGAATGGCCTCTGTATCGCGGCAAATTCCACGAAAGATAAATTCTTCCAAAGCCCCCGCTAGCCGTAAGATTTGTAGGCTGTGTTGGTTGATCTACTACGCCGCCGTCAGGATCGTTCGGATCGCCGCCAGCGACCACCTCTATGGTTCCGCTGTCAGTGACTAATCCAGATGCTTTTCTTAGGATGCCGGTGTCCAGCAGGTCTCTAAACGTGACCGCCCTGTCTATCAGATTCCCGCGACGACCAGTAAGCACGTCCAAGTTCTCTGATACAGACTCAGCAAAACGCCGCTCCTGACCTGAGATGTCGGTCGGAACTTTAGCCAGAGACTTCCGTATTAAGGACTTTAGCTTCATAACTCAGCCATGGACTCCACGTACTTAACCATCGAAACGCCAGTGCGGGACGATGAATCCGCTCTGTCAATCCTGACCTCTATGTAAACCTCATTGTGCTTACTGCCGGACGGAAGACGATCTATCTGCTCGGCGTCTGATTCATGGCCCATGCCAAGAGTGTTGTCAGCAGTATCAAAATCCGTGGCGCGAATAGAAGCCCATCCAGCTCGCCCCATGCCGTAAAGGGTGATAGCCCCAGCAGCTCCGCCCGCACCCTCTGCATTTATTTTCACCGCACCGAAATTTACTGGTCGCGGAGAATAAAAGACCGAAGAGACAACCTTGGCCTCCATGAGGTCTGTGCCTTCAGCCCACTTCAGGATGTCTGTAGTACCAGTGTTAGATGAGAGGTAAAGGGTGTCGCTTTTCAAGTCGCTGAATCCCGCAGCGATCCTGCCCCACTCTCTGCCATCATTGGTGCCATCGTCGTATGTCCCCTCCAGCCATGAAAAGCTAGGAGACTGACCTCTAGGGTCGATCACAAAACCCGTTGATCTTGCATAGCCATTTACTGTTTCTGAGGTTTTTCCAAAGCTAATGTATTGGCCTTCCCAGAAAAATCCTTGTAACTCATCTTGCGCGGTAAAGGCATACTGGGACCACTGGTCCCTACTAAACACCATCTCTGTTAAGTTTCTGCCACCAGAAGAACTGAGCTGCATCATTCCATCAGGGGAGGGGTAGATAACCGAATCCCCCATCTCTGCAACACCTCTGGCGGATATGCAACTTTGAGGGAAGTCCAGCTCCGCTAGCGTCATACCGGCAGGGTCATTACCTGTAGCAATAGAAGGCTTGCCCTCTGTCAAAACCAAAATGCCATCAGGCAAATTTGCTAGCGCGACAATATTAAAGTTAGTCGTTAGCTGATACTGCTCCGGCCATGCGTGAGGAAGGTAGCGCTCGCTGAAGTAAAGGGTCTTGCCAGAAAATCCAGCAACGATGCCGTTGCCAGCGTGGATTATTCCCTGCAAATCGGCAGGCGGCTCTTCCCAATCGGTGCTTGGCACTTCCTCGCCTAACGCACTATCTGAAGTCGAATCCGTAAAGGCGCTTCCGCTGTTGCCAGCCGAAGTAATACTGGTCAGAACGCGGAAAACGCCGTCCTCGTCAGTGCGATAAAACCTGATAGTTTGGATATTTCTGCCTGACGGCGCGGCACCTGCCTCCACCGTCACTGTCTGGTCTGAGTAAACATCGATGATGTCAGTGGCGGTTACCGTGGAAGGCCGACCCTCTTCGCCAAAGTTAGTCACGTAGGTTATGGCATAGGCTCGGGATACAGGTGTTTCTGAATCTACGTTAGCCGACGTCGCGGGGCTAAGAGATACCGAGGGGGGGTTAGATGGCTTGGGAACGCCAAGCTGATAGGGAGTAGAAAGGTTAGAGTCTGACTGACCATCTCGAACTCTCGGTGCAAGCGCTACTCCGGAGGCAACCTCTCCTGTGGTGTAAACCCTTTCAAAAGAATCATCAGGGACAGGGCTATCCATGACCGACACAAAGTCGTCGAACGCTAGCCACTTGCCACCCTGAGTAAGGTAGATGCGCTCAGTAGTTCCGGTAAACGAATTTAAGTTTGCTGAAATAGATGCGGAAGCAGGCTGCTTGAATGGCTTGATGTGGCCGTGGCCAAACTCAATGTTATAGGCCTCCTGAGCCATCCCTTCAGGAAGCTTTTTAGGGTCTATCTTTTTAGACATTCCACGGCAATCTTGAATAGTGATCTCGGCCATTACTCTTTTTTCCCGCTACCCAAAAAAATTCCAAACGCCCCCGTCAAGGCCCCAGACATAACCGACACTAAAGCCGCCTGCTCCAAAGTTGGGCTTGGTAGCTGCATAAACCAATCAACAGACCGATACGTCATAATCAGGATTACGAGCATCAGCAGGCGAGGAATAATCCTCCATCGATCAAGTCCTTCAGGAGTTATCATCAATCTCTCGCTACTTGCTTAGTTTTCTCTACCGTCCTCATCGCGCCCAGACCCAGCATCCCCAATAGAACCGGCATCATTTCCGAGATATCAAGGTTAGGCATAACGACATCTATGCCAGCAAGAGCGCAAACAAAATTCCCAAGAGGAACGAAAATGCTATTAACGGCCATGCCGCAGACGCAACACCAGCCTGTTGCTGGACGCCAGCCACTAACGAAGATGCTAGCGTGTTTAGCCTCTTCGCGGTTGACTGATATTTGCTCTCTAGCCAGTTCGTAAGCCTGTTTTGAGGCCATAGTCGATATTTCATGGGCCAACCTCGCCTTTTCATCTGCATCAGGTATAAATTTATCCAGCAAGCTCGTTACTGGCGCTATAAGGGCTTCAATCATTGGGCCAAGTCCACTCTGGGTCGCTTGTCGTTACAATGGTGCATGACGTTAATCATGCTCAATCTCCGCCCCTTTGCTAACGAGTATTTGCAAGCCCTTAAACGTAGTGCTTGCCATCGCCAAAAGGGACATCGGATCCATAAATCATCACTCAGAATTTGGCGCGGTAGGCCAAGTTACGGTATACGGAAAGCCCTCTTGCGCTGGCAAATCTCGCAATGCCTGTCGATACGCAGACATTTCGGCTGACATTGTTACGTCACTCAGGGCGCACCAATCTGTGTCGGACAACCTTCTATTTCTAAGGACTCGCAATTTCTCGCCTTCGGTGGCAGTGTCGTTTGCTATTTGCTCTGATGTTTTATCTACAATGCTTTTGGTCAGCATCCAGCCGCCATTAACAAGAGACGGTTGTGACGATATGACTAGCCTTTGAGTAGCAGGGTCATACGCTGGCGCTGGCTCATAACCAACCGGATAAACGCCATACGCCGCGAGCGTGTCGTTTGATATCTCTGCTGGAAACGAAATAGTCGGGTTATCAGCACGAAACTGCTCGATGCTGTACGGATACTGGACTACCTCATTGTCTGCTGTTTTTACAAACATCGCCTGCACCTATGTAATTGCGTATTGGAAAATTGTGTCCGTGTTACGACCAACAACGTAGTATTTTGTGCCATCAGGCTTGACATATAATCCGTGCAAGGTCGTTTCTGTCTCTATGTGATCTTTTTCTGCCGAATAAGTTGCTGTGCTGATGTCCCACGGAGTCGATAGCTCGTATTCCACGACAGCGCTACTACCTATTGACCGCGTTACAAAAAATTTTGTTCCGTCAGACTTAAAGCGCACTTCGCCCGGATTGTTTGCATTGCTAGCTAATCCACTAGAATCCTGATAATGACTCGCCGTGCTTATGTCCCACGCGGTGCTTAGGCTGTATTCGCTAATTTTGTCGCCTGTCACGCCGCATACATACATTTTTGTGCCATCAGGCTTAAATTCGACACCAAGCGGAGTGGCTTGTTGGCTAGAAACGGAAAGGGTACGGACATAACTCAAAGTGCTTATGTCCCACGCTGTTGATAGGCTGTATTGATAGACAGAAGCGTTGGTGCTTCCGGTCACATACAGTGCGGTTCCGTCTGGTTTTATGTAAAGCCCTTGAGGAGTGGTCTCCTGTGTGCCTACTGAAGTCTTCTGCGAATACGTTGCGGTAGCGACCTCCCATGCGGTGCTTAAATTGTACTCATTGATGTCGTCACCAGCGTGTCCCATCAAATACATTTTAGTACCGTCTGTGCTGAAAACTATGGAATTGCTATTGCCCTCTTCAGATATAATTGATAATTGCTTAACGCCAAATAGATAGGAATCTATATTATCTTGGTAGTACCCAATTATAAAAAGTTGTTTTTGGTCTGAGGCTATATACAGCGCCGAAGGCAATGATTCGTATGTGCTAAGAGAGGCAGAAGTTTGCGAATAACTTGCAGTGCTAATGTCCCACGCTGTAGACAGGGTGTACTGGTTAATATCATCGCCAGTTGAGCCAAGTATCCACATTGTTTCGCCGTCATCTGAAAAAAATAAATCCTGCGGAAACGTCTCTTGCGCGGACACGGAAAAGTTTTGTGAATAACTTGCGGTGCTTACATCCCATGCTGTGCTTAGGGCGTATTCGTTTACCTCATCACCATCAGAGCCGGTGATGAACATTTTAGTGCCATCCGGTTTAAACCTAATTCCCCTTGGCAAGGTCTCTTGTGTAGCAACTGAAAAGCCTTGGTTATAACTAGCCGTACTAACGTCCCACGCAGTGGACATATCATATTCATACACAGTGTCGCTGGTACCACCGGCTATATAAAATTTAGTGCCGTCAGGCTTAAACACCAACGCGGCGGAAGTTGCTTCTTCCGAGCTGATATCAAAAGCATAATCTAAAGATGCAGTCGTTGTATCCCATGCAGTGCTTAATCCGTACTCTTTTACATTGTCGCCACCTGATCCAGTAACGTACATTTTGGTGCCGTCAGGCTTAAAAAATAATCCCCCCGCATTGCCGCCGATGTTCGTTGATGTATTTACACCAATATGAGTAATCGCCGACACATCTCCGAGCAGTGCAGAGTCAACTTCTAACTCTGCATAAGAAATATCCCAAGCGTTAGACTGGGTAGCGGCGCTCACATTGCCTGCGGCGGCTAGCAATCCCCTATCTAGCGGTTTCATGCGTAGCTACCTACATAAGCGCCGTACAGCGTTGTGCTGACCTTCCAAAGCACCAGCGTATCTTTCGCTGTAAGCGTAGGGGCAGAGTTACCGGAGCTTGTCACCCACGTTATCGTAGGCCATGTGATCGTGTAAGACGCCGCGCCTTCCAGCATTAGCACAACACTTTCTCCAGAGGCTAGCGTCTCTGTGAATGTTGTATTAGCTGATATGGTCTTTGTTTGGATGCCGCCGTTGTCTGGATCGATGGCTGTGCCAGTGAGCGAATATACTGTGGTGCTGATTTGGCTGTCTGCAATAGACAGGGCCGCTTCATGTGCCGTCACGTCACTTTCTGTGACCGTGTAACTCGTAAGGTAGCTAGACAGGTCTGGGGGCGTATAGGTGAACACGCCTGTCGTGTCGCTGTATGAAAGAGCCGCAGTGCCTGCTGAATTAGTGGTAACTGACAGGTCAGTAAGCGCAATGTTTGCGGCGGCACCATCCCAGCGCGTTTTGCTACTGCTATAGGTGTAGGTAATCCCGTTTGAGGTTACCGTATCGCCATCGGAGGGTGAGTTGGGAAAGTTATACGCGGCCATTATTAACCCCCAAGCGCGGCTGATGGCGGTGTGAAATTAGCTGTGTATCTAGCAAGACCTTTGGTGATGCGAACGTCAGACATATAACCTCCAAAATAATCCGCACCGGTATATCGACTACCTAGAGTTATTCGCGTAGTACTAGACAAATTTGTAGTATTAGTTATTTGCCACTCTGCTGTGCCATCAATGTATACCGTTATATTATTTGTTCCACTTCCGTTTCTAACATATGCGAAGTGGTACCATTGATTAAGAGAAAGAGTCGTAACGGAGGAGTCATTTACATTTCCGTAGCCAGCATAAAGGCCCGTACCATTATTAAGATATAGGTAGGTAACATCTGTGCCCCCGTTTCTACCATCAAAAATATACTGATAAGCTCCGGTGGAAGTAGTATAAAACCATCCTTCCACGGTAAAGTCCTCCGATCCAAAAGTAAGTAAGTTACTTGTTGGTGTTTGAACGTAATCGCCTGTCCCATCAAAATACATTGACGAAGTGAGGTACTTACTTTGAGTCGTAGAAGATTTAACGTCGCCGTTTAAGGTGATCGTTTTGACAGACTGTGACTTGTCGATAATGCCTGCGTCATCAAACGGCAGGAGCAAGCCAGTTCCAGAAATTGCTGTTAGTGGTGCGGTTGGAGGTGTGAAGGCAGATGTGTAGACAGCAGTGCCTTGAACCACTCTCACATCCGCAATATAGCCAGAGTATAAGTAGTGAACGCCAGCATATACATTTGTGCCAATTGTTGCATAGCCTGTTGAAAAATTAGCAGTGCTAGTGCCTTGTCCTGATGCCACGCCGTTAACATAAATGGTCATGTTGTTAGTTGCAGTGCCGTTCCTCACTAATGCAACATGATTCCACTGTCCGACTTTTACAGCGCCAGACGTTGAATTAAAAATAGACGACGCCGCTGTTTGGACGGCTAATGTTGTACTACTTGTACCAAGATTGCCAAACCGCAACGCATTGCTATCCCCTTGCCCTTCGCTAGTATTTGAATAAATCGCTGCATAATTTGCCATTGTTGCAGTCGGTGGATATATCCAGCACTCAAAAGTAAAATCTCCGCTTCCTAGAGCTAAACTTGAGTCCGTTCCCGCATTCAAATAATCACCCGTGCCGTCAAAGTACGCAGACCCGCCGTTGTTGCTAGCTGAATAGGTTTGGTAATCGTAGGGGCCGAAGGGTTCTGTCTTGGTGTTGCCGTTTACAGTAATAGCGTGGCTGTTAGTTGAACCGTCTGCTATGTAAGGCAAGTGACAGGTTAATAAGCTAGTGTTAGTGATTGCTGTAAGGCGTTCTGTTGTTGGGGTGAAAGCGGAAGTGTAAACAGCGGCGCCTTTGACGATACGAATATCCGCAATATATCCTTGATAGTAACCGTTGCCGTTGAAGTCATATCCGATTCTTGTGCCGCCGCCCCCACTGCTATCGGTAAATGTGGTGCTATTTGTTGCACTATCGACAACCGAGCCGTTTAGGAACATTTGCAGAGATGTCCCGCTTCTTGTAACAGCTACATGATTCCATTGGTTATCTATTACCGTTCCACCTGATAGCAAGAATGAGCTAAAGAAAAACTTTAGAGCGTTTGAGCTGTTTTCTATGTAGATAGTCCATCCATTAACGCCGTTTCCGTTGCCCCCAATGATGGATTGATAAGTGCCTGATGTATCACCCTCTCTGTACAGCCATAACTCAACGCAAAAATCCCCATCAAAATCGAAACCAGAATCATCAGGAACACCTAAATAATCACCCGTCCCATCAAAATAAGTCGAATACCCACCATGCCTATATGGGCTGAAGGTGCTCTGCGTTGCGTCACCATTTGCAGTAATGGTGTGATTGTTTCCAGAGCTATCGCGGAATAATTTATTGCTGGTAAAGCCGTTATCTGCCGTAGTAATTAACGCTGTGGTGTAGTTGCTATTCACGACCGAGAATTGAAGCTCAAACGTCGAGCTTGCCGACGCTACATTGACGCCATCACTGGCTCTAAACACCAAAGTAAAGTTACCCGCATTCGCAGAGTTAGTGCTGGGAGTAATCGTCCACTGATTGGTATTTGCACCAGTGCCCTGAGTGACAGTTGCAATGTTTCCAGACGTATCACTAACAATACTGTAGGTGAGAGGTAAACCCTCTGGGTCAGTTGCGGTAACCGTAACGACCGTAGCCGTGCCGTCTGTAGCAAGGGTGTAAGTGGCGTTTACGCCGCTAATTGATGGCGTGGTGTTTACCAGAGTGATCGAATACCACCCCGCATCACTGAAGATGTAGAGCTTGTCGGTAGAATCAACCAGCGCCATCGAGCCTTCTGCGACACCAGATAACGGCAGATCGTCAATCGTTGCGTAGACCGTTACGCCAGCAGATGAGTCAGCCGGTTGCCACTCACTGTCTGTGCTGTTCCACTGAAGCACTTGACCGTTAGTAGGCGCTACCGTGGACGTATCTACGTCTGTCAGCGCGTCAATAGCCTGAGTCAGACCTTGGGGGCTGTCAGACCAAACGCCTTGAGTGGAGTCGTAAGCGTAAGTGATTCCGCTGACGGTAATGGTCTGTCCGTTAGTGGGGTTGCTTGGAAAATCAACTGCCATTAGTACGCCTCTATCCTATTTGCACCCATTGACTGCTGTCACCGTCACTGTAATAAACAGCCATGATTAAGTCGGCTGTATCCCACCAAAGGTCACCGGAACTGGGATTGCTCGGTGCAGTTTCCTGAACAGCAACACTTGCTCCCGACCCGCTCCCAGAGGGGTTAGCCTTAACCCACTGCGACGAAGAACCGTCGTTGTAATAAACATAGAGCCGCAGAGTGGTTGTGTCGTACCAAAGGTCGCCATCGGACGGGGAGCTTGGTGCTGTATCTGCGGTAGTTACAGACGCACCGCCACCACCCGACTGTGCGACCCAATCGTAATCTGTGCCGTTCCAGCTTAATACTTCGTTTGTTGCCGCCGTGCTGGTGTTAAGGTGAGCATCTACACTGGCGTCGTTATAACTGCCGCCTGATGGCGACGCCGCATCCCAGCGACTATTTGCGTTATCCCACGTAAGCACTTGCCCGTCTGTCGGGGTCATAGTGTTTACATCAGACAAATCTTCGATGCTTTGTCCGGTAATGCCTGTTAAGTAGCTAGATAAATCTGGCGGCGTGTAGCTAAACGCGCCTGTAGAGTTGTTATAGCTAAGAGCCGCAGTACCAGCGGCATTAGTCGTAACAGACAGATCCGTTAGTGCTATGCCACCAGCGTCAGCGGCGTTCACCCATGCAGTACCGTTGTATTTCAGTACCTGTCCATTAGACGCTGATGTAATCGTTACGTCTGAAACGTCGTCTAGCGCTACGCTTGTTAGGTAACTGGATAAGTCTGGAGGCGTAAAGGTGAACACCCCTGTGGTGTTACTGTATGTAAGCGCCGCCGTTCCCGCGCTGGTGGTCGTAACAGAGTGATCAAAAAGGGTGGAACTCCAAGCGTAATCCGTGCCAGTCCAAGTAAGAACTTTATTTTGGCTTGCGGTGATGATATTTAAATGATTGTCAACTTGATCATGTATGTAAGCGCCTATATTGCGGGCATCCCAACGGCTGTTCGTAGGATCCCACCCGAGCACATAGTTAGTTGCTCCCGTGATGGAGCTATTTACGTCGGATAAGTCTCCGATGCTTTGACTTGAAATGCCGGTAAGGTAGCTAGACAGGTCTGGCGGGGTGTAACTAAATGTACCAGTCGTATTGTTGTAGCTCAGCGCCGCCGTGCCTGCCGCATTAGTTGTGACAGAGATATCAGTTAAGGCGATGCCGCCAGATTGCGCTACCCAGTCATAGTCTGAGCCATTCCAGCTAAGGACTTCGTTCGTTGCTGCCGAACTTTGGTTTAGGTGAAAGTCTACATAGCTGTTTACATTGTTAGGCGTTATGCCAACTTGCGCGTCCCACCGGCTATTCGTAGCGTCCCACCCAAGAACGTGATTACCCGATCCAGTAATAGAGCTGTTTACGTCAGATAAATCTCCGATGCTCTCGTTGGTAATGCCGGTCAGATATGTTCCAAGATCGCTAATCTGAGATTCAGTGATCGAAAGGGCGGCTTGGTGAGTCGTTACGTCGCTTTGGGTAACCGTGTAGCTAGTTATATAGCTAGATAGGTCTGGGGGCGTATAGCTGAATACCCCTGTGCTGTTGCTGTATGAAAGTGCCGCTGTGCCTGCGGTATTAGTGGTAACAGAGAGGTCGGTCAACGCAATGCCGCCACTCGCTGTAGCTGGCTCCCACTGACTGTTTGCATTGTCCCAAGTTAATACCTGCCCATCAGTCGGCGCTGTCGTTGATGTATCTACATCACTGAGATCATCAATCTGCGCGGCTCTGGGGATGATAATTTCCCCTGCCATAGAGCCGTGATACTGACAGTTGTAGTAGAGCTTGGATGGCGCGTCCTGTGGCACAACAAACTTAATGGTTCCGGTTGCCGCTCCATTGTTGGTAACACCATCAGAGTAGGCGTTGCCGGTGCCGGTTCCAGATGTGGAGTTGATGTAAAACGGATGACCTGTAGCATCTACGGCAAACTCGTAAGTCTTGCCTCTATGCAGGTAAAGCGTCGGGTTACTGTCGCTATCGGTGCCGAATCCGTTGAAGACGTAAGCGCTTGAGCCACTAGCAGTGACCGCGAAGTACCCGTCAGACGTGGCAACGTCCCACACACCAAGTGTGGCGTTGTAGATGAATCCGTTGAAAAGATCTCCGCCTGATGGATTGTCTGGGAAGTTCATTATTAATTCACCTTATCGGCTTCAATGCGAGAAACACTTGCATTTCTGGGGCACATTGACGAAAGCTGGTTTTTGAAAATCGAAGCGTAGACCCGCCGTTGACAATATTTATGAACGTGGATTTTTTCCAGTGGGGTTGGCTAGTCGTATATAGGTTTGCAAAACTGCCCGAGGATGGCAGGGAATTGCTGCTAGAAGATACTGTATGAACCACACTGTAATTACTGTTCTCAAAAGACACAGGCTTCTGCAAAGTGCTGCCAATTCTGTATTCCGCTGAACAGTAACTACTCTGGCCGGTCGATAAGCCGTCTGGATAAAATGACAAACGGTAGCCAGCTAGAAAAATTTGACAAAAAACCATCCAAACGCCACTACCTAGCACCTTGTTAGCAAAATATATGTCAGTGCCGCCGTTGTATTGCGTATATGTTGAATCACCTTGCGCCACGTCACTTGGGGAAGGTGCGGAGCTTGAGTAGGTTTCGTATTCTGCTTCAGCAGAATCATCGTCCCACTCATTAGCGTTGTATGTGAGCCTTGAGGAGTAAGTCCCTGCATTGGAGGCGAGAGAAGGCATTCCAGCTAATAAAGTCGAAGCGCCGCCTCGTCCCGTACCCCCGAGTGCCACCCAAGCGCCAGCAGTGCTATCATAAACATAAGTCACTCCATTGCTTTCTGAAAACCAAGGCTGGCCGTCGATAGGGTTTGAGGGCTTTGTAGACGAAGTCTCTACAAATGAATCGGCGACTAAATTAGCCCAAGATCCGTTCTCTCTTATGTACTGCGTACCATCTGAGGGCGCGTCTTCTAACTTATCTGCATTCAAGTTAGAGAAGTTTGCGTCCATCTCTACAACAGACAGCGGCGCACTTTTACTGGCAGTTGTAACGATTGTTGTCATAATCCAAAAGGCTTCTCAAATGTTACTAACGGAGTTATGGTTGAACTGCTATTTGAATACTGCCAGCCGACGCCGATTCTCAATCTATTGGTGCTGGTATTTGTTACGTCAAATACATAAAACTCATCGTTCGTCTGGGTTCCGGTGGAGCTATAACGAATTGCTGTCAAGCCGGTCGCAGTTACAGTAGAAAAACTTGATCCGCTGTTGGTGCTTTTCTCTATTCTGCTGTAGAGGGTGTTATTAGAGCTGGAAGAGAAATAAAGCGTAGAGGTTAATCGGACTACCCACTTCCCCGTCTCAGAAAAGCTAAATACCCCAGATGAATCGGTTACCCAGCTACCGCTGTTGTAAGATTCCGTGAACGATGTAGCGTAGGTATTAGTCGTGCTTCCCGAAGCCGATGTAGCAGAACCTGCGAATTGAGCAAATCTTGGCTGTTGGTTTACCCAAGCACTACCGTTGTACTCCAAAAAATCGCCCGTTGCTAAATTGCTTAGGGTGACATCAGACAATTCTGCTAAAGAAGACGCGCCTTTTGGACTGCTTACTGGTGCGCCAGTAGCCACCCATTGCGAAGACGTTCCGTCGTCGTAATACACATACGTGACACCATTACTTTCTGAATACCAAACGTCTCCATCAGATGGAGATGACGGTGCTGTGCTGGACGTTGTAATCGTGGCAGCAGCAGCAGTGACCGCCGCCCACGCACCAGACTGACGGGCATAGGTAGTTCCGTCAGATGGAGCGTCCTCGATCTTGTCTGTATTCAGGTTAGTGAAATTAGAGTCCACCTCTGTGTTAGTCAGAGGTGAACCCTTTCCACTACGAGTGACAATGGTTGCCATCGTGGTTTCCTATATTAGGAAGCTGAGACCGTTATAGTCCACGTAATGGTCATGCTGTCGTCAGCGGCCTTGGTCACAGTTCCGAAGACCGTGCGGCAGAGCATGGTTCCTCCTGAAGAGGCATTGAAGATACCGGCTTCGGTCAATGAACCAGTTCCGTCACCTGCGCTCCAGCTACAGACATAAGCGATTGCATTATCTGTAACCGTGGTGCTGGTCAGGGCGTTGCGGTCCAGCTCAGTACCAAGAGTGGTATCGCCAGCCGCCGCAGCAGTAGAGCCAGTGCCCACTGCCATGTGGCTCATTACGTTCTCGCTCGTACCGCTCATGCGAGATGCAATGTAGTCCAGTCCAGTATCGACGATCAGGTTTTCAACCTTCTTCTCGTCTTTGATATTTCCGTCAGGGCCACGAACTACAATGTCCAGTGTTCCCTTCGCTTTCAGTCCATCGATGATCATGGCTTATATCCTTTAGGTTAAGGTTCGTTTGACTCCGACAAAGTCGTCGCTGAAATAGTCAGTGCTACTGACGTAGCCCTGAGCCAGAAGAACGCCCGTGTCGGAGCAATTAGCGGGGTCTTCTAGATTCTTTGAAAACGCAGCAGCGTAAGCGTCGGCTGCATCGAAGGTGTTTGACTTGCTAGCACCGACTGAAATAGCGGCGCTATCAGATGCATTAGCTGTGTTGCTTGGGCTGAGAATGTTGTCTTCAACAAGAGCGAACGCATCCGAAATGTCAGCAGTGTCGGCAATGACTTTAGAAATAGACTTAGCAAACGTGTCGGTGACTGAAGGCGTTTCCGTCTTAACAAGAAACAGGGCCAGCGCGGCGTTCTCTGAAACGCTAGGCTGCTCGCTAAAGCCCTTGCCAAACTCAAACAGCGGGCTATCCGTGATGCCAGCGCTGTCTGACTTCGATGTATCAACCGACTTTCCTATTTGCTCTGATACAGAAGGCGCTTCGCTGACAGGCTTGCTAAACGAAGAAACATACACATCTGTCGCAGACGAAGTCTCTGACAGGTGCTTGCTGTAACCCAAAGCGGCTACGTCCGTGACGCCCGCCGTGTTTTGCTGCTCACGGTCGAGGCCATCAATCATCGTATTCGAGATGATGTCGCTGACCGATACCGAGTCAGAGAATGATCGGTTGTAAGCAATAGCCCTAACAAAAGTTTCACTAATACCTGCGGCATCTGACAAACCCTTGCCTACCGTAAATACTTGCGCGTCCGTAATAGCTGGTGTTTCGCTCGGGTTCTTCCCGAAAGTAGTTACGTGAGCGTCAGAGCTGGTGAACGTGTCTGATACAGGTCGGCTAACAGCCTTTGCAGGAACATCTGACAAAGAACCTGCATCTGACAGCGCCTTAGAGGCATCGTAAGTCAGAGCCTCAGAAATGCTTGGCGCTTCTGAAAGGCCTTTGCCGAACTCAGTGCTGATTGAGTCGGAAACGGTCCCCATCGAAACCACATCGGACACGTTCTTGAACAGGTGCGCGGCATAAAGATCGGAACTGCCTGCCGAGTCTGCGATGGCTTTTTCTACGGCAAATGCAATAGCGTCATCAAACTCAGGGCTTTCAAAGAAGGCCCTAATAAGGCCAACAAGTAGCGAACCAGAATCCAGATGCACGTTGGTCGCAACTAGATTGCTGACCTCAACATCAGATACGGATAGCTTGCCTTGAGCCGCCATGGCCTTGAGCAAAGCACGTTGTATGCTCGCTCGAATCATCCGAAGGCTTCTCTCACTTTAAGCTTCAGCAGATCGTTGACGGTCTGAATTTCTCCGCCCTGAAACGTAGCCTCGATCTCAGCCTCAAAAACACCTGCCGTATCAAGAGTTCCGGTCGGAAAGTCAGTGCTCGCTATGCCGTTTTCAGCATCAGTCACCGTCATGGTGAGTGTCGCTTTGACTGTGGACGCGCCGATCTCCCTGATCCGCAAGCGCACAGTTGCGCCATTGAGGTCAATGGGTGCCCACGTAGAAGAGTCTTCTGGGTCTAGCGTCTGGCCGGTTGCCGCCTCAGATGCGTCCTTGAGGGTGATCACAACACGCGGAAGCGTGTCGCCCTGAACCAACTCTAGAGTGTCGGAGTACGCCATTAGATAAACGCCCTCGATTTAACAGTTAGGGATCCGCCGCTGTATCCGTATTTCACTTCGCGAGTCACCTGCCCTACCCGCTGGTCGAACAGCGCTTTGTTTGATTGAGCAGCACCCATGTTTGACCATGGCTGACTAACCATCATTTGCAGGCGGTATATCGCGCCGTGAACAAGCGGCTCTTTGTATTCCTCCCCAATCGTGTCGGGAATGCTGGTCGATGACGGAGACGGCTTTACTGAATACAGAACCTTGAGCGTTTCTCGCTCAGAAGGCGTCGGGCCAAGATAGAAAACTGTGTTATCTCTCTGTGAGTAATACCTTGGCTTTGCTTTCTGGGTTCCGTCACCAGTTACCTCTAATAGGCGCGTGTATGAAACCGGCGAGAGAGTCTGTCTGTTTCGATAAATATCAATTATGTGATTCAGTTCTGTCCCTGTAGGGATCGTGACTTCGTACTCTGTAATGTTGGGGATTACGAGAAAGTCTTCAGGGTCGGGTCGATAGATATCTGTTTTGACGCAGAACTCTACCGCTGACTCTCGAAGCGCTCGCTCAATCAAAAAGTCAGGCGCTCCATGAGCCTCTGGCCTGACGTACTCCGCAATCTCCAGATAGCGCACTATTACGCCCTTTGTTCGTTTCGATCAGGATTGTTGGGTCTGGGATCTGTTGCAGCGTCAGCGCGTGTTTTGATGCCTAAGCCATTAGCAAATGACTGATAGTGCATCATCGAGCGCTCGGCATTTCCTGCGTACTCGCTGTCTTTCTGGTATGCGCGGTACAGCATATAGTCCAATATCGCATTCGCATAAATGTCATCCAAGCTAATAACTTGAGTGGCCGAGTAGGTCAGGTCTGCTGGTGCTGTGCTGTAAATGATCTCAATATCCATGCTGGTAGTAGCATTCGGATAAACGTAGAAGTTCTTTGGGTCAGCCGGATCGTAAACAAAATGCTCGACCTTCTTAGTGGCGTCCGCCGCAGTGTTGTGCCAGTCCGGCAGAGTTTCATCCAAGATCTTGCGATCAATCTGAGTGATCGCACGACCGCCATCGTTGCGAACGACATCAATCAGGCGAAGGCCGGTAGTTGGAATTGACTGCTTGCTACCAGCAACGCACGTCATAGTTCCATTTACCGTCTTTGCATCCGGTCTGTGCAGGACGATCTCTCTTTGCCCGTCGTTTAGAAACGTCAGCAACTCCGCTTGAGGAAAGCGAACTTGGGACGTGTCCTGAAGGATTATCCCTGCTGTATCTATTAAAGTTGCTACCTTAGTCGTTGCCATCTACAGGCTCCCACTCGATCACTTCGAGGTCTGGATTGTTTGCAAAGCCTTCGCTGTACGGCCACTCGACTCCAGTGACAATGTTGCGAAGAGTTTTAGGAATTCGTTTCGGCAAAACTTTCTCAGGCTCCTTGCCGTTTTTTCGGAGCCGATTTACCTGATCCTGCATCGCATCAAGAGTCATGCGACGGTCAAGAGTGACGTCGAATTTCTCTTTAGCTTCGATGTACAGGTCGTCCTTCTCGGTTCGTGCTTCTTCCACGCTAATCTCCAGTAAGAAGAAAAGGGGGAGGAAACCCTCCCCCGTCAGTCCTTAGACCTTCCACTTACCTACAGCGAGGCAGTCAGGAGTTACGACCTTGCGACCGTAAACTTTCAGACCACGAACGCCGTCGCCGAAGGTGCTCTCAAGGCGAACGGTCTCAGTGTTGGTGAACTGAGAGGCGAACGTGATTGCCTTGGGGTGACCCGCGAGGACGTGGGTGTAGGTAGCATCAGTACCTGTAGATGGGGTGTAGAGCAGGTTGCTCTGGAAAACCTTAAAGCGGTCTACCGTACCCACCTGACCGTTACGGAGAGGCGAAGTCGCATCACCAGTCAAGTACGCTTGACGCAGCTCGCTCTGCTTGAGCAGAGAGATCATGCTGGGAGGCAGAACGATGAAGCGACCCTCTTCAGGGATGTTCAACTCGTCCAGCTCCTTAGCAATGTCAAGGATGCTAGCGAGAATGTTGCTAGACGTGATCGTAGTCTGAGCACCGATAGTGGTTGCGCCAGTTACGACGTTAGCCAGAACGTCAGTCTCGACTGCGATACGCATTTGCTCAGCGGCATCCTTGGAAGCCTCTGCCAGCATATCGATGTCGCCCTGTGCAGACAGAACGTCGTCGATCTTGAACGCATAGCTCTTAGCCTGATCGATAAGCAGCTCGACCGTGCTGGTGGTCAAATCAGCGTAGCTGACAGTACCAGTGTAGTCGGCAATGCTTACTGCGGGCACGGTACGAATGTGTACCTTGTCGCCCTGACCAGAGATCTCGCCTTCGTAGTCGGTGTTAGAAATAGCAGGAAGTACAGACGAGCTGTAGAACTTAGCCTGCAACAGTTTTGAAAAGACTTCTGGGATGAAGCCGCCCTGATTGGCAGCGTAAGTAAACGCCGCGCCAGAGCCAGATGCACCAATAGCCATCGTTAAATACCTCTATGCAAGAGTTGTATTAACGCCGGATTCGGTCTTGCCTCCACGCTTCCATCACTGCTTCTTGGTTCGCTTCAAAATCTTTCAGCGACATCGCATTGATTTCCGCCCGAGACCAGATTTTTTGTCCGGCACCAGTATCAGGCTTTCTCGATTTCGGGAGCTTTGGCTCTGCCACAGCTTTCGCCTTATCGAGCGCCTTCTCTTGCGGCGTCGGTTGTCCGAATCCCATATCGCTCTTGAACTTGTTCAACAGATAGATCACTTCAGGCACTGAGCCTCTCTCAGCGTAGCGATGCATCTCGTCGTTCTGTACCTCCAGCCAGTCAGCCCAGTCTCCTGACTCAACGATGTTGTCGAGGTCAGGGTGAGCTTCCCTAATGAGAGTCATGTGCTGCTCTTGCGCTTTGGCGTGAGCCTCTTGATCTCTCATCTGCCGGAGTTGTTCAAGCTCGGCATTGGTTTCGGCAACTTGTGCTTGCGTCCTTTCCATCTGATCCAGAATTGGTGCCGCTAAGTCTGGGTACTCTTCCCTGACCTGCTTCAACTTCTCCAGATCGACGTCTTTCTCTGCAAGCTGACGCTTCAGGTTGCTCAACTCAGCCATTGTCTGCTCGTGCAAACGTCGCAGCTCTTTAGCCTCAGTTGTTGCCTGAGTCATCTTCCTTTGCGCATTCTTGTAGCGTTCGTCAGCCTTTTTCAGGGCTAACTCCGTCTCAGACAATTCGCCGCGTTCGTCTTCGACGGGAGCCTCGACAGGTTCTCCGGCAGTATCCGTTGGCTCTTCGGGTGCCTCTGCCTCAACCTCCTGCTGAACTTCCTCTGGCGTTTCCTCTTCTTGAGGGGCCGGAACTTCACCTTTCAGTTGGGCCATTAACTCCTGTGCTTCCGCTTCAAGTTTTGCTGGATCTACTTTCATCTTCCGGTTCCTATTAAGGGTGTCCGTCAGTCGATGCTTGGGGGTCGTATCTTCAACGACCGCTCTGCTTCGATAACCGCTTCAGCGGCTTGTTCTAGCTCAAGCACGTCACGCAGCTCAGCCACGCGACCCTGCTCGAACCTAAAATCGTTTTTATCCGCAGACTCTAATTTGGTCTGAGCGTCAGCCAATCGCCCCGCCAGCAACTCCATTAGGAGGGGCCATTCCTCCGTCAGGGCTAAAACCTTGATCGCCCGCGCCTGACGCGGCGAGCATTTGCTGTTGCTGTAATAACGCTTGTTGCTCGGCAATTAGCTGTTCCTCAGACTTGATAACGTCAGCAGGATCGATGTCCATGCTCTGCGCGATGTCACGCAGGAGCTTGCCTCGATCTACTAGCTGAGAGTCCATGGGATTTGAAACCAGAGAGAGGAATTGAAGAAGTCTCTGGCTCTGCACTTCTTTCTGCACAAGTGCGGTGCTACCGCGAGCTACGACCTTGAGGTCGCCCTTCGCTCGCTCATTTGTTCCGAACTCCATATTGAAGTGGAACAATGATTCAATCATAGGGCGTATAAGGAAATCGTCAATGTTTTTGATGGTGCTTTTGAGCGCTACGTTAGCCGCTCCCATCAGCATTGAGATGCCCGTCGCCGTCTTATTCAAGCTCTTCGTTTGTTCGCCGTGAGTGTAAGACGGCAGGGATGTCGTCTCGTCGGCAAAGCGTCGGAAGATCTCGATGATTTGATTCAGGCCATTTGCGTTCGCGACAGGCTGGTAGTACCTGATCGCTGGCATTGATCCGTCTCCGCCGGAGCGCAAAAAGACCCGCCACGGATGGAGATCGGTTGGATCCTCACCCGCCGCGAGGAGGTCGGTGTTTACTTCCACCATCGGACCAGAGGAGAGAGCCATGTTATCCAGCCAGATTCGAGTGGCCGCATTCATGGTTTGCTGTGAGTCACGCATCATGCGCGGTACGCCTACGCCCCAGAACTGGTGGGGAGTGCGCTCATAGGGGAAGATGTTATACGGAATACGGTAGCCCTTCACTGGATTCAGTGAGGCTTTGATGACCTTTCCTGAGACAATCCATACGTTTGCGTCAAAGTCTTGGCTGGGATCTGCACCCTCCGGTAGCTCGACCCCAGAGTCTTTGAGGTCGTATCCGTCAATGGATCCCCAAAACTCCAGCAGCTCATACCGATGCGAATCACCGTGCTCGTTAATACCAGCGATCTGGCGGCGAGTCCGTTCGTGATCCTCTTCTTCATGGTTTCCTGTACGGTTGTCTCGCAACATCGCGAGAATAATTTCTGCATCGAAAGATGGCGTTTCGGCCAGCTCTCGGAACTGTCTTCGCGTTAGGACATGACGGCGGAACATTCCGTGGCAGTCATCAAGACTGGTGCAGAACGGATCGGGGTAGAGATCGAAAATTGATACCGACTCAATCTCTGGCCGAACCTGCTCTTCCATGACCATTGCGTAGGTTGACCGACCCATCTCATCCTGCATTCTCTGGTAAGACTGAACTCGGTCGATCTTTACAGTGCCCGACTTGATGGCACCGGAGCCAAAGATGCAGGCCTCTAGGATGGCCTCCTTCATCTTCTGCTCTGTGTTCTCTTCGATAAGCTGGTCTTCGATGTCCTTCTGCATTTCCTCAGAAGCCATCATTGCCAGTCGCTCTTCTTGTTCCTGCAATCCCTGACGGATCGCCTCTTCGTTCTCTGCCAGAACCTGACGAATTACCTCTTCAGGCTGGCCTTGGCCAAGCTCGACGATGTTCTGAATCAACATCTGCTGCATCTCGGCCCGCTTGATCGGATTGATCTTGGGGCGAGGCGTAGGCTCTACGCCAAAGAATGCGTCACCACTTTGGAACAACAGGTCAACAAGCCTGCTGTATGCCGCCATAACCTTGGTTCGGGTCAGGCCAACAAAGACCTTGCTGCGAGACCCAGAAGCTTCTTCTAGGCGAGCGAGAGTATTGGGGTCATATTGCCCAGAAAACTGACGCAGATCCTTGATCCACTCATCTTCAGTTTCTTTGCGGGCATCTTTGTACTCGGTAAACAAGGACTGAAGCCTTGATCCGAGATTTTGAAGTTCGCTCTCTTGAGTGCTGTCCGGATTCTCAACATCAAACCCGACACCCTCTTCGAGGTATTCGTCCATTACCATCCCACCACGGTGTCAACAGTTTTGAAGCGCCTGCCGACCGGCAACACTTTAGGTCGCGGCATAGAAGCCAATCCGTGGAGGGCAATGGCAAAAGCCATTACCCGATCATCATAACAGCCGTTTTGAGCATTGGTAGTCCCTTTTTCGTCAATAACATACGTCCGCAACTCTTTGATTAACTCAAGGTCTGCAATGCCAGAATCCCTCTGCCGGAGTAACGCGGCGAGGTTGTCGATGATCAGCGGCTTGGTCTTACTCGTAGTCAGGAAACCACCGCGCTTCGTCATGCGATCTCCGTATGCGCCGTCCACAGAACTTTCAACAAACAGAGACGGGTAGTTCAGTTCTTGCAACCGGCGGAGCGTAGTCAGTCCGTGGTTGTTTCTCTCGACAATGATGTAGGCGCTGTTGTACCGCTGGCCGATCATGCCGACGATGTTGCCCCACTCCCACGGATCAATGTGCCCGTGGTAGCAAGCAACCTGCCTGCCACGCGAGTCCAGTACCTGCGCCACGGAGTAGTCTCCGTAGGCCAATCCCTCCGCGACGTCCACGCCAATGACGTAGGAATCGTCTGGATTAGGCGGATACCACTCCCGATAAGGACCAGAGGAGCGCTCAGACATTCCGTCGCTGCGGAACTCGCCGATGAAGTCAGGCGTGTAGCACTCCTTCTCGGCATCAGCGAGAACGTCATCCTCCACAAAACAACGACCAGACGTGAGGAACGCCTCAATCGGGGTGGACGGATACTCCTGCTTAAACAGGTCATGCCCGCCCAGCTCGTCCATTTTGTTGCGGCGGAACTGGAGCTGTTCGTCATCCAGCCCATACTTAGCCGCCATCTGCTCCTCGTCCTTGGTCCGCTCGAAGTACGGGCGCACTGGGGCGCGGTACTCGGACATAACATACCAAGGCACAAAGCAGGTAATCCAATCGGTTTCGCCACGCAGAGACTTCATGACTTGGTCATAGAACCAGCCGCCCGCCCCGTTCGCGGTGGACTCAAGGATCACTTCACTGCCCTTGCCGCCTACCGTCTGTAGCAAACCGGCTACGATGTCTGCCCCTTGCGGGTAGAAGGCGACCTCCGATCCATGGACAAAGCGGTTAGTCTGTCCTCGCCCTGTTTGAGTTGATCGTGCCGTACCCACTCGATATCGCGAGTTGATCTCGTCGAAGACGAGCGTAGCGGCACTTTGACTGCTGAGTTTAGGCTTAAAAGCTTGGTGAGGAACGCCGTCGTAGAACGAGCGCACCATGTTAAAAATCGCGTTAGTTGACTCCGCAAGGTGCGAAAGAACGAACGCATTCGCATTTCTAGTTTGCGTAATCTTCCAGAAGAAGCGACCCTCCACATACGTTGATATCCCCACCTGTCTCGCTTTAAGAATAAGAGCGCGGATCTTGCCCTGCTCCTTGAGCTGCTGCTCCAGTTGCTGGTGAACCATCTTCTGGCCATCGTTGAGGCGGAACGGAACTTGCTCGCCCTCCTTGTTGATGACCTTCAGGATGTTCTTGGCGTACACGGGGAAGTCGGATTTAAATACCCGCGCCGCCTCCATCAACTCCTGATCATTCACCCTCTAACCCCTCAATGATTTGCTTGCACCACCACAACAAGTCAGCGTCTTCCCCTGAATGACGCATGAGATTCACCCTGTAGCAGACCAGCCTGACGTTGCCCTTCTCGTAACCTTTGCTCTGGTCGATCCTGTCTACCGATGCATTCAGCCCCGTCGAATCCCTCATGCGGCGGGGGTAGTAGGTCATGTGCATACCCGTAACGGCGCACTTCCCCTGTTGCTGATCCCACATCATCCGCAGATCTTCTTTGGTAATGCTTATCTCTGCCTTGCGGGTCTTGTTGTGTAACCGGCTAAATAGATAGGCCTCCGGACTAGAAGATCTGTAAGCGTTCTTTTTCACCGCATGACAGGCGGCGCAAGTTCGCTTTCTGTAGCTCCCTTTCCCATGCAGGGGAAAATCTTTTAGTGGTTTTGTAACGCCGCATACGGTGCATTCGCGATTCTCAACTGCCAAGGCTTACCCCCCGTGACGTCGTGAAACGCCGCCATAGCCGCCTTGGAACTCCCTACGGCTATGCGATCCCCCATCAGGGATAAACCGAGGCCAATGCACCCGACCACGTCTGTTGGATAGTTAGCGACGTGGAGCAGAATATGGGTGCGGCCCTCGACGTTCTCGACCTCGTAACACCAGTCGAACTTCGGTGACTCCTGCCATTTCAGCGTGTATTCGCCCAGCGGGATGCAAGACTCGAACGGCTTGTTGTCCAGCCATGGGCGCTCAATCGTGAAGAACTTGTGTACGGTGTTCGACGGAACCTGCATGACCCCCAGCGTCCCTGCTGGGTGGTATGCAAATCGCTTGATAGTGATCATTTATTCAGACCAGCTATCATCGTTCTCGTCGTAAACGTCATCCCCATTGGAATCGCAGTGACGCTGCCAGATCTGCATGTCAAAGGTATAACCTTCGCTCCAAGGCTCGTATGCCTTGCACCACTCATGGGATCCTTTGGGCAGGCCATCTGTTGGCTGCGCAACATAGTCGCGCTTGGCCCAAGGCTTTTGGGCGCGGAAAAACGTGTCCTTGTTCTTCATAAGCTGCCGCTTGAAGAGCGTACTGTTCGAGGTGCTGATGTAGATCTCCTGCCCCTCATCTAGCGTGTAGGTAGATCCGTCCTCGAAATTAATCACCGTCTGAGCAGAAACGGATGCAGACGCAAATAGCGCTAAAAATAGCCATAGTTTTTTCATGGTTTTCCCCAGTTTGCCTTAGAAGCCCCTGAAAGGCCGCAGATTGAACGATGCACGGGGATATGGTTGCCCAAGGGGAAGGGCTAAATCGTCTCTTCTGCGGCCCCACAGGGGGTTATATGAATCCAATCTAACCAGTAGTTTCAGTTTTGTATAGCTTTTTGATATTTAGAATGCGCTTTCAGCTACCCATGAACCCACAACCGTGAACGCAATCACCGCAGCAGGCAGCAAAAGCGCCACAATCAAGGCCCAAACGATCAGGTCTTCAACCTTTTTCATTTGGTTGACTTCGCGCCCTTGCACTTCCAGCGCTTTCGCGACAGATTATTTGGCGTATTCGGGTCGTTTTGCTTTTCTTTGGGGAGGCGCTTCTTAATCCCAAGGCTGCGGGCGCAGTAACTG
>Ga0181583_10000651_pt1 | contig 25115 bp, 29 predicted proteins | sample 071ome_31_FD_132461 | JGI IMG/M metagenome (GOLD analysis project Ga0181583, IMG submission 132461) | Coastal salt marsh microbial communities from the Groves Creek Marsh, Skidaway Island, Georgia - 071405CT metaG (megahit assembly) | ecosystem: Environmental > Aquatic > Marine > Intertidal... | reverse complement strand
GCTGCCCGATCTGGTGGCACCCGCGGTTGCGCTGGCGCGGGCAGGCGTGGCGGTGGGCGAGGAGGCCGCGTACCTGCACCGCATTCTCGCCGAGATGCTGGGACACACCCCGGCGAGCGCGGCGCAGTTCCTTCCGGCGGGCCGCGTCGCGGACGCGGGCGAGGCCCTGGTGTTCGAGGACCTCGCGCAGACGCTCGAGGCCTTTGGTGCCGACGGCGCACGGTGCCTCTATGACGGCCCCGTGGGGGAGCGCATCACGGCCTACCTGGCGGCCACCGGCGGGCTGGTGACGGCTGATGACCTGCGCGCCTACCGGGTGGTGGAGCGCACGCCGGTGCAGGTGACGTTCCGGGATGTGACCGTGCTGACCAACCCGCCGCCCTCCAGCGGTGGCGTGCTGATCGCCGCGGCGCTCGAGCACCTGCAGCGGCTTCCCGCGGGCGGTGGCGAGGCCGGGTTCTACGCGCGCATGGCCGCCGCCCAGGCCGGCGCCAATGCGATGCGCGGGCCGGAGTTCCACGAGGGCCTCGCGGACGAGGGGTTCCTCGAGCGGTTCTGGGCCGCCCTGCGCGACGCCGAGGTGGCAGGCCGCCCGCCGTCACGGAAGCCCACGGGCACGACCCACGTGAGCGCCATCGATGCTGAGGGGGGCATGGCGAGCCTGTCGTCCTCGAACGGCTCGGGTTCGGGCGTGGTGGCGCCCGGTACCGGGGTGCTGCTGAACAACATGCTGGGCGAGAGCGACCTTAACCCCGCAGGCTTCGGCTCGCTGCCGCCCGGCCTGCGCATGACGTCAATGATGGCGCCCACGATGCTGCTGCATGGCGACGAGCCCGTCGCCGCGCTGGGATCCGCAGGGTCCAACCGCCTGCGCTCCGCCATCCTGATGGTCATCGCCGGGATGGTGGATTCGGGCGACGATCCCGCCGACGCGGTGCGCATGCCGCGCATCCACCATGAGGGTGATGGGCTGGATGTGGAGGGCGGCGTGCCCGCGGATGCCATCATGGCGCTCCGGGACGAGGGCTTCGACCTGCGTCTCTGGACCGAGGCAAACCTGTACTTCGGCGGCGTGTCCGTGGCAGGGGTAACCCCCCGGGGCCTGCGGGCCGTGGGCGATCCCCGCCGCGGCGGCGGTGCCGCCGGAGTGGACGACCAAGGACGGGTGGTGGACCTGTGAGCACGCGCATCGTGGAGGCCGGGGAGCGCACCTTCGAACTGCGGGCCGAGCCCCCGCGCACGTCGCTGACCGATGACGCGCACACGCTGTGGGGGTTCAACGTGGAGGTCGTGGAGGGCGGTGCGGTGGTGGCGGTGAAGACCTGCTTCGTGGGGCGCGTGTCGGTGCAGGCCCGTCACCCCGAGGCCCTTGCGGGCACGGCGGAGGACATCGCGGCCGTGGTGCATGCGATGGCATTCGACAAGATCGCCGACGGCCTCGCCGCCGGCGAGGTGGAGGACGCGCTGGTCTTCGCCTAGGCCGGTGGCTGGGGCTGCCGGGGGCTGGCGGCCGGGGTCATGCCGCTGATCTCCACCGCCACCGCGATGGCGGCCTGTCGCTCGTCGTCCGGCGCCTCGTCGGCAATGCGCCATGCCTCGCGCGCGGCCCACCGCAGGCGCTCGGCCCCGTCCGGCGCGCTGCGCGCGGCGCGCGCCTGCTCCACCAGGCTCTCCAGCACGCGCGTGCGCTCGCGCGTGGTGAGTTCGGCCTGCGTGTAGCCACCGCCCTGGCGCATGAGGATCCAGAAGACGAACGCGAGCAGCGGCAACTTGATTCCCAGGAACACGATCAGCGCGGCTGTCGCGAGGGTGTCCGGGCCGAACGCCGCACCTGCGAACGATGCGACCACCGTGCCGAACACCACGGCGGCGGCGAGGAACGCCACCACGCCGAGCGCCCGCCACCCGCGCAGGTCGCCATCGGTGTCGTAGAACAGGCGCACCGCCCACGACTCGCGGGCTGCCCGCGCGCGATCATCGCGTCCGACTCCCATTGATCCCGACGCTAGCACCGGCTCGTCAGGGAGCGGGGAGGACCCGCCCGGCCGTGCCGCCGGCGTCCACATCCGCGTGGTCGGCGGCCTCGCGGCGCAGCATCGCCAGGCCGGTCCAGCCGTGGTCGGGTACCTCGGCCACGCTGGTGACCGTCCCCACCTCGCGCCCAGCCGCGGTGACCTGTGTGCCGACGGGGACGGGCCCCGAAAGGGCGATCCGCGCCAGCCGGCGGTTGGCGTGCCCGCGGTAGTGCAGGCGGGCAACGGTCTCCTGTCCCAGGTAGCAGCCCTTGTCGAACGACACCGCATCGTCGAGGCGGGCCTCCTGCACGAGCGTGCGCGATGAGGTGTCCACGCCGATCGCGGGCGTCGCGCTCCAGATGCGCAGGGCCTCGAGGACCCCGTCCGCTGCCAGGCCGATGCCGCATTCCCGCGCCACCACGGAGGGGTCGTCGGCCAGCACCTCGATGGTGCCCGGGATCGCGCCGGGCACCAGCAGGTCGCCCGCTCCGGCCAGGGCCGGGGCCAGGTCGTCGGTGGCCACCAGTACCCGGGTGTCCTCGGGGCCGAGCACCTCGGCGTCCTCCGACACATGGTGGGCACTGATCACCACCACGCCGTCCGGGGCCGGCGGCGGATCCAGCACGAGGGTGAAGGCATCCCCGGCATCACGAGCGACGGCGATGCGGGCCACCAGGTGCCCCTGGGCATCGAGCACCAGCGATCGCGTGGCCCCTCCGACCGGCACCGCCCGGATGTCGGCGGTCAGCAGTCCGTGCAGCAGGTCGCAGGCGTCCGGACCCTCCACCCAGGCGATGCGCCGGGGCCGGACCACCGCGACGCCGTGCATCACGGCAGCGCGACCTTGCCGTTCGTGCGGGCGCGCGCCGCGGCCAGGCGCTCGCGGTCCGCGCCCTCGAGCGCCGCCGCGAGGATGTCGTGCACCAGCGCGAGGCGCGTGGGCTCGTCGCGGCACTCGAGCAGTTCCTGCTTGGGCTCGGCGGGCATCTCGATCATCCCGGCGATGGCGTACGAGAGCGGGATGTCGTCGCGCACCGGGGGCGGCGTCGCCGACCCCGCCACCTCGGCGACGAGGCGCGCGAAGAGGTCGAGCACCTCCGCGCGCGCGGGTTCGGGTGCATCCGTGGCGTCATCCGGCACCTGCTCGACCCACGCGGTCAGGTACATCCGCCCGCTGGTCTCCTCGAGCACCCGCACGATCTCCTCGCCCACCACGGTCACGTTCATGCGGCCGTCGGCGAAGCGGCGGCCCAGGGCGATGAAGCGCGCCCTGCAGCCGATGGGTGACGCGCCGTCGCCGTGGTCCTGCAGGATCACGAAGGGGCGGTCGTCCAGCACGCAGTCGGCCAGCAGTTGGCGGTAGCGCGGCTCGAACAGGTGGAGGGGCGCCCGTTCGCCGGGCAGCAGCACCAGTCCCAGCGGGAACAGCCCCAGGTCATCCAATTCCGGCATCGGCGGCGAGTGTAGCCTCCGTGCCGTGCCCGACGCGCCGCATCTCGACCCGGCCCTGCTGCGCCCCGCGCTGTCGTCGGTGCAGGCGTACGTGCCGGGCCGTCCGCTGGCCGACCTGCAGCGCGAGCTGGGCGACGTGCCCATCACGAAGTTGGCCTCCAACGAGGGCCCGCTTCCGCCCTTCCCCGGCGCCCTGCGTGCCATCGCGGATGCCGCGGGCGGCCAGAACCTGTACCCCGACCCGGGCGCGTGGGCCCTGCGTGACGCACTGGGGGACATCCACGGCATCGAGCCCGCCCGGATCATCGTGGGGAACGGCGTCGACAGCCTCATCAAGATCCTGTGCATGGCAATGCTGGATCCGGGGGATGAGCTGGTGATGGGCTGGCCATCGTTCATCTCGTATCGCCAGGGCGCGATGGCGCAGGGGGCCACCGTGACCCCGGTGGCGCTGGACGCGCGTGGTGCCTACGACCTGGACGCCCTTGCCGCGGCGGTGGGCCCGCGCACGCGGATCGTGGCCGTGGTGAGCCCCAACAACCCCACGGGCGCGGCGGTTGACCCCACCGCTCTCGGATGCTTCCTCGATGCCCTGCCGTCCCATGTGCTGCCCGTGGTGGATGAGGCCTACGCCGAGTACCTCCCGGACGGCAGCCACGATGCGGTGGCCATGGTGCGCGAGGGCAGGCGGCTGGTCGCCATGCGCACCTTCAGCAAGGCGTACGGCCTGGCCGGGCTGCGCATCGGCTGGATGGCGGGTCCCGTCGGGATGGCCGAGGCCCTCGGGCCGGTGCGCAACGCCTTCGATGTGAACGCCGTGGCGCAGGCCGCGGCCCTGGCGTCGCTGGCCGATGCACCTGCCGAGTTGCCGCCACGGGTTGCCATGGCCCGGACCGAGCGCGATCGGATGGCCCGGGGGCTGCGCGACCTCGGCCTCGACCCGCTGCCCTCCGATGCCAACTTCGTGTTCGTGGATGTCGGACCCGGGCGCGCCGCGGAGCTCGATCGTGCCCTCACGTCGCAGGGGGTGATCGTGCGGCCCACCGCGGGGTTCGGCGCGCCCGGCGGGCTGCGCATCACCGCGGGCACGCCCGAGCAGACCGACCGGTTGCTGGCCGCGATGCGGACCGCGCTGGAGGAGGCCCCATGACGCCCGAGCAGGTGGTGGCCGGGGTGCGGGAGGGTCGCCGCCGGGCGATCGGGCGTGCAATCACGATGGCCGAATCGCTGGGCCCCGAGGGCCGCGCCGTGATGCGGGCGCTGCACCCCCGGGCGGGGCGCGCCATGCGCGTGGGCATCACCGGCTCGCCCGGGGCGGGCAAGAGCACCCTGTCGGCGGCGCTCGTGCGCCTGCTGCGCGGGCGCGGCATGACGGTCGCCATCGTGAGCGTGGACCCCACCAGCCCCTTCACCCACGGCGCCGTGCTGGGTGACCGCATCCGGCTGGTGGACCACTTCCTGGACGACGGGGTGTTCATCCGCTCGATGGCCAGCCGGGGCCATCTGGGCGGGCTCTCCGAGGCCACGGGGGATGCCGTGACCATCCTCGATGCCGCGGGCTTCGACGTGGTGATCGTGGAGACCGTCGGCGCGGGCCAGAACGAGGTGGAGGTGCAGGCGCTCACCGACACCGTGGTGCTGGTGCTGATGCCGGGCAGTGGTGATGCCATACAGGCGATCAAGGCGGGGGTGATGGAGATCCCCGACGTGATCGTCATCAACAAGTGCGACCGCCCCGGCGCCGATGTCCTGGCCGGCGAGGTGGAGTCGGCGCTCACGTTGGTGCCGCCCGATGGGTGGGTGCCCCCGGTCATCCTCACGCAGGCGCTCGACGGCCAGGGCGTCGCCGATGCCTGGGATGCCGTGGAGCGCCACCGCGCCGACCTGGCTGCCACGGATACGGCGGGCGCGCGGGCGCGTGATGGCGTGCGCCGGCACCTGCGGTCGCTGGCACTCGAGCGCATGGCCCGTGACCTCGCCGCCCGTTCCGACGCGCAGGTCCTCGACGCCCTGGTGGAGCAGGTGGTGGCGCGGGAGATCGATCCCTCCACCGCGGTCGACACTATCCTCGGCGTATCCCCGGTGGAGGAGCCCTGATGGAGCGCGACCGACGGCCGCCCCGGCGCCGCAACGACACCAACTGGAAGGCCATCCTCGCGGTCAGCGGGGGCGTGATGCTGGTGTGGTTCATCATCGCGAACTCCCGTCAGGTGGAGGTCACCTGGTGGGTCTTCACCACCTCCACCAGCCTCATCGTGGTGATCCTGGTGTCGGCGCTCCTGGGCGCGGGCCTCACGTACCTCTTCACGCGCGTGCGCCCCGCGCATCGGACCGAACGCGCACCACGCGACCGCGATCCCGGGCAGGGCGCGGGGTGAGCACCACCCGCGAGCCGCTGTCGCGCGACCGGGTGGTCGAGGCCGCGCTTGCCGTGATCGATCGTGCGGGAATCCAGGGGTGCAGCATGCGCGCCGTGGCCGGGGAGCTGGGGGTGGAGGCCATGTCGCTCTACCACCACGTGCCCGGTGGCAAGGACGAGATGCTCGACGGCGTCGTCGCCATGGTGCAGGCCGAGTTCGTGGAGTCCCTCGACCTGTGCGACGAGTGGCGGCAGGACATGGGTGCGTTCGCCCGGGCCTACCGCGACGCCCTGTCGCGGCACCCCAACGTGGTGGCGATGATCGCGGCGCGTCCTTCGGTGGCCTACCGCAGCAGCACCGTGCTGGTGGGATCGCTCTTCACCTCGATGGAGGACGCCGGGTTCGCGCGCGAGGACGCCCTGCGCGCGGTGCGCGTGGTGTCGCGCTGGACGATCGGCTTCACCCTGGGCGAGGCCTCGGCCGTGGAGGACGGCGAGTCGGCCGAGCAGTTCGACGAGCCGCTGCTGGTGGAGGTGTTCACCGACATCGCCCGCGGGGAGGCCGATGTGTTCGAGTTCGGCCTGGAGGCCCTGCTCGACGGCCTGGAGGCCCGCCTCAGCTGAGCCTCAGCGCGCGCGGATGGTCACGTCGCCGGCGGTTGCGTTCGCGATGATCACCGATGTGGCCGATGGGGTATCGCGGATGCCGTCGAGGTTCACCGACCCCGCGCCGGCGCCGGCATCCACCCGATACGCGCCTCCGGGCACCACCACTGTCACGCTGCCGGCCGTGGTGGTGGCCTCGACACGCGTGGGGGCGGCATCGGATTCCACCCGCACATCGCCCGCGGTGCTGGATGCGCGGATGTCGCGCGCCCGGGCGCGGAGCACCGTGACGGCCCCCGCCGTGCTGCTGGCCCGCGTGGACCCCCCGATGCCGGACACCAGCACCGCGCCCGCCGTGCTGGTGGCGCTCACGCCCGCCGTGGCGGGGGCGATGACGTCGAAGTCCACCGAGCAGCCGGTGAGCACGCCGAGAACAGGGCAGTCGGTGCCGAGCACCACGTTGCCGTCGGCGTAGGTCGTGGTCACCTCCGGCGCGAAGAACGCGTAGCCGCGGGTGATGCGGGCGGTGAGGGCCTCGTCCGGGCCGGCATCCACCGCCACGCCGCCCGACCCCGTCTCGATCGCCACTTCGCGCACGGGTGCCGGGGCCGTGAAGATGTCGGTCACCTCCGTGCGCGCGACGGTGCGCAGCAGGAGGAAGGCCACCCCCGCGGCGGCGGCCATCAGCAGGATGAAGGCGAGAAGGCGCCTCAACCGAGACGCGCCACCCGCTGAGCCACGTCGGCGGCCAGGCGCACGCCGAACCCGGATGCGTGGTCACCCTGCATCGCGGTGCCGGCCACGTCCACGTGGCACCACGGCGTGCCCTCGGTGAACTCGCGCAGGAACCGGGCGGCGTACACGGCGCCCGCCTGGCGCTTCTTGGCGGAGTTGCTGAGGTCGGCCACGGCGCTCTTCACCAGCGGGTCGTAGCCCGGGTGCAGGGGCATGGGCCAGCAGAGGTCGCCGGTCTCGTCCCCGGCCTCGCGCACCAGTTCGGTGAACGCGGGGTCCGAGCCGAACAGGCCCGCATACACCTCGCCGATCGCCACCACGATGGCGCCGGTGAGCGTGGCCATGTCCATCATGCGCGTGGCGCCCTGCCGCGCGCAGTATGTGAGGGCATCGGCGAGGATCAGCCGGCCCTCGGCGTCGGTGTTGGTCACCTCGATGGTCCGGCCATTCATCGCGGTGAAGACGTCGCCCGGCTTCATGGCCGTGCCGCTCGGCATGTTCTCGGTGGACGGCACCACGGCGATGACCTCGGCGGGGATCTCCAGGTCGGCGATCAGGCCCATGGCCGCGATGACGGCGGCACCGCCCGCCATGTCCATCTTCATCTCCTCCATGCCCGCCGACGGCTTGATGGAGATGCCCCCGGTGTCGAAGGTGACGGCCTTGCCCACCAACCCCAGCACCTCGCGCGTGCGGCGCGCGGACTTCGGCGGGCGGTGGCGCATCACGATCATGCGCGGCTGCTCGGCCGAGCCCTGGGCCACGGCCAGCAGGGCGCCGGCCGTGAGGGTGGTGAGCTCCCGCGGGCCCAGCACGTCGATGGACAGGCTGCGCCGTCCGCGCGCCACCTTCTGGGCACGCTTGGCGAGGATGGTCGGGGTCATGTGGTTGGAGGGCGTCTCGGCGAGTTCGCGGGCCAGGTTGATCGCCTCCGCCGTGGCGCCGACCGCGGTGGCGGCCCGGGACGGCAGCGCGCCACCCGCCACGATCACCGCCGGATCGGCCGCCCGGGACGCCCGTCGGCTGCCGGTGCCCGAGCGGAACGCCTCGAGTCTCCATGCCCCCGTGGCGAGCCCCTCGGCCATCGCGCGGACGTCACCCGCATCGGCGTCGGCCCCCGGCAGCAGGGCGATGCGCCGCGCGCCGGCATCCCGCGCGGCGCGGGCCGCTGCCCGTCCCGCCGCCGCCCACGCGCCCCGATCGGGATCGTCGCCGACGCCCGCGAGGAGCACGCGTGCCGCCGGCAGGTCGCCGCGCGTGTGCAGCACGCGCACCTGACCCGCCGCACCGGTCACCTCGCCGTCGGCGATGACCACCGAGACCAGGCCGTCGAGGGATGCATCCACCGCGGCGAGGGCCCCGTCCGGGTCGCCCGGGGGAGAGGTCACCGGCACCACCAGCACATCGGCGCGGATCCGGGACGGGTCGGTGGCGCGGCTGGTGGTGACGTTCATGGGCGTTCCCATCGGTTGCGGTCGGTCGCGGTAAGTGTGCACGTCGCCGGGCAGCCGGGCCACGGGCAACCGCGTCCCGCCCCGCGGCCGAGCGGGTATCCTGCCCGCCCTATGGGACGTCCGATTCGAGTAGTCATCGCCAAGCCCGGCCTGGACGGGCACGACCGGGGCGCGAAGATCGTCGCGCGCTCGCTGCGGGATGCCGGGATGGAGGTCATCTACACGGGCCTGCACCAGACCCCCGAGCAGGTGGTGTCCACCGTGGTGCAGGAGGACGCCGACGCGGTGGGCCTGTCCATCCTGTCCGGGGCGCACATGACCCTGGTGCCGCGCATCATGGAACTGCTGGCCGCCGAGGGCGCGGATGACGTGCTGGTGATGGTGGGCGGCACGATTCCCGCCGACGATGCCGACGACCTGCTGGGCCTGGGCGTCGCCGCCGTCTACACGCCCGGCGCCCCGGTGAGCGACATGGTGTCGTTCCTCGAGGACGCGGTCGCCGCGTAGTGCCGGTCGTCCGCGACCGCCGGGGCGCCGTGCAGGTGCTGGTGCTCGACCGCCAGGACGCCCTGAACGCCTTCTCGCCCGAGCTGATCGGCGACCTGCGGGCGGCGCTCGATGAGGTGGCGGCCGATCCGGGCGTGCGCGCGGTGGTGCTGACCGGGGCGGGCCGCGCGTTCTCGGCCGGGGCGGACATCGCCCGCATGGCCGGGATGGACGTGGACGGCGCCCGGGAGTTCGCGGCCCTCGGCCACGGCATGTGCGATGCCATCGAGGCCCTCGGCGTGCCCGTGATCGCGGCCATCAACGGCTTCGCTCTTGGTGGTGGCTGCGAGGTGGCGCTGGCGTGCGACATCCGGGTGGGGTCCGAGCGCATGAAGATGGCGCAGCCCGAGGTGACGCTGGGGATCCCGCCGGGGTGGGGCGGAACCCAGCGGCTGCCCCGGATCGTCGGCGAGGGGGCGGCCAAGCGCATGATCCTCATGGGAGACATGGTGGGGGCCGACGAGGCGCTGGCGATGGGGCTGGTGTCGGCGCTGCACCCGCCGGACGACCTGCTCGACGCGGCCGTCGCGATGGGCGACACGATCGCCGCCGCGTCGCCATCGGCGGTGGCGCTGTCGAAGGCGCTCATCCATGACGCCCTGGGCGCCCGCGCCACCCTGCTCGAGGCCGAGGCCGAGGCGTTCGCCCGGCAGTTCGCGCACCCGGACCGGCGCGAGGGCATGGAGGCCTTCCTGGGCAAGCGCCCGCCCGACTGGGCGGCCTGACCGCCTGACAGACGCCCCCCGTCGCGGTTCCCCCGCACCGGGGCCGCCACCCGTTGGTATGCTCGCCGCCGTTCGCGGGGCGTGCGCGCGCTCCCCTGCGGCCCGCACGTATCAACTCCGAGGAGCCCGTCTTCGTGAAGATCGCCGTATGCGTCAAAGAGGTGCCGGACACGACCGCGGAGAAGCGGATCGACCCGGGCACCGGCCGCCTCGTCCGCGACGAGGGCGACCGGATGCTGAATGAGTTCGACAAGTACGCGGTCGAGGAGGCGGTGCGCCTGAAGGAGGCCGGCGCCGCGGACGAGGTGATCCTCATCTCCCTCGGGCCGGAGAAGGCCGTGGAGTCCCTGCGCCAGGGCCTCGCGATGGGCGCCGACCGGCTGGTGCTGGTGAGCGACCCGGCCGCCGTCGGGTCCGACTACCTCGGTACGGCCGCCGCGCTGTCGAAGGTGCTGGAGGAGACCGGCGCAGAGCTGGCCCTGCTGGGCTCCGAGGCCACCGACGCCCGCTCGGGCGTGATGGCCGCCGCCCTCGGCGAGGCCTCCGGGCGCGCCTGGGTGACCTCGGCCAACTCCCTCGCCGTGAGTGGCGGTTCCATCACCGTCGAGCGCCAGAGCGACGACGGCGTGGACACCGTGGAGGCGCCGCTGCCCGCCGTGGTCTCCGTGACCAAGGCCATCAACGAGCCGCGCTATCCGTCGCTCAAGGGCATCATGGGCGCGAAGAAGAAGCCGCAGGACGTGAAGTCGCTCGCCGAGGCCGGCGTCGATGCCGCGGCCGTGGGCGAGCAGGGCGCGAAGACCAAGGTGGTGGGGGTCGAGACCCCGCCGGCGCGCACCGCGGGTCAGGTGGTCAAGGACGAGGGCAACGGCGCCCAGCAGATCCTCGACTTCCTGATCGAGAAGAAGATCGTCTGAACCCGGACTCGGAACCGAAAGGACCTAACGACATGGCAGGCATCCTCGTCGTCGCCGAGCCCCAGGGCAGCGGCTTCCGTCGCGTTGGCCTCGAGATCCTCTCGAAGGCGCGCGAACTCAAGGACTCCACCGGCGGCCCGCTCGCGGCGTTCGTCGGTGGCTCGGGCGTGGCCGACCAGGCCGCGCAGCTCGGCGCGTACGGCGCCGAGAAGGTGTTCGTGGCCGACCACGAGGCGCTGGGCACCGGCCTGGCCGCCCCGCACGTGGACGTGATCGCGAAGCTGCAGCAGGAGAACGACTTCTCCGCGATCCTCCTCGGGGGCACCGCGCAGGGGCGCGACACCGCTGCTGCCCTGGCCGTGCGCCTGGGCGCCGGCCTGAACAGTGACTCCACCGACCTCGCGGCCGGCGGCAGCGGGCTGCAGGCCGTCCGCCCCGCGTTCGGCGGCCAGAACCTGGTCACCAGCGAGTGGGTCGGCGGGCCGCAGATCGCGCTCGTGCGCCCCAACTCGTTCCAGGCCAGCGAGAGCGGCGGCTCGGCCGAGGTGGTGGCGGTCACGCCCGACATCTCCGAGGCCGCGCTGCGCGCGAAGATGACCGCGCGCAAGCCCGTCGAGGAGGGCAAGGTCAGCCTGGAGGAGGCCAGCATCATCGTCTCCGGCGGCCGTGGCCTGGGCGCGCCCGAGAACTTCGCCGTGGTCGAGGCCCTGGCGGCCTCGTTGGGCGCGGCGGTGGGCGCATCGCGCGCCGCGGTGGACGCCGGCTGGTACCCGCACCCGAACCAGGTGGGCCAGACGGGCAAGACCGTGTCCCCCAACCTGTACATCGCCTGCGGTATCTCAGGCGCCGTGCAGCACAAGGTGGGCATGCAGACGTCTGACGTGATCGTCGCGATCAACAAGGACGAGGAGGCCCCCATCTTCCAGTTCGCCGACTTCGGCGTGGTGGGTGACCTCTTCGACGTGGTGCCGAAGCTCACCGAGCTGATCAACCAGCGCAAGGGCTGAGCCCCGCGCCACGCATGGATGGGCTGCGGCCGGGGCACTGCCCCGGCCGCGCTATCATGCCGCCTCCGTGGCACCGACCGGGCCACGCACACCGAGGGAATCGAGAGGGAACGTGAAGGCCGAGATCCACCCCGAGTACGTCGTCTCCGAGGTCACCTGCACCTGCGGAAACCAGTTCACGACCCGCTCCACCCAGCCCGAGATCCGCGTGGAGATCTGCTCCGAGTGCCACCCGTTCTACACGGGCAAGCAGAAGATCGTGGACACCGGCGGCCGCATCGAGCGCTTCAACAAGAAGCGGCAGCAGGCGAAGTAGTCGGCGGGGACGATCCCCGTGCGGTGGTCGTCCCCCCGGTGATGACCATGCACGTGCACCGGCGGCATGCAGATGGGTGATGGGGTCCGCGGCCTGGTGGAACAGGTGGAGCGCACGCGCGCGGAGTTGTCGGAGGCCCTCTCCGACCCCGACGCGGCGTCCGACCGCTCGCGCTATGCCGATCTCACGCGCCGGTACGCGGGGCTGGAGGAGGCCGCGGGGTTGGCCGCGCGGTGGCGCGACGCCGATCAGCAGGCGGCCGAGGCACGCGAGATGCTTGCCGAGGGCGAGGATGAGGACATCCGTGCCCTGCTGAAGGAGGCCGAGGACGCGATCGGGGAACTCGAGCCGCTCATCCGCCACGCGATGGTCGAGCCCGACCCCAACGACTCCCGCGACGTGATCGTGGAGGTCCGTGCCGGGGCGGGTGGCGAGGAGGCCGCGCTCTTCGCCCGCGACCTGCTGGACGTGTACAGCCGCTATGCGGCGGCCCGCGGGTTCCGCGTGGAGCTCCTGGACGTGAGCGAGGCCGATGCGGGCGGCGTGAAGGAGGCCACCTTCGCGGTGAAGGGCACGGGTGCGTTCAGCGTCTTCAAGCACGAGGGCGGCGTGCATCGCGTGCAGCGCGTGCCGGCGACCGAGAGCCAGGGTCGCATCCATACCTCCACCGCCACGGTGGCCGTGATGCCCGAGGCCGAGGAGGTGGATGTGAAGATCGACCAGCACGACCTGAAGATCGACGTCTACCGGTCGAGCGGGCCCGGCGGCCAGAGCGTGAACACCACCGACTCGGCCGTGCGCATCACCCATGTGCCCACGGGCATCGTGGTGTCGATGCAGGATGAGAAGAGCCAGTTGCAGAACCGGGAGCGCGCGATGCGCGTGCTGCGCGCGCGCCTGCTGGAGAAGGCGCAGGCCGAGCAGGAGGCCGAGATGCGCGACACGCGCCGGGCGCATGTGGGAAGCGGCGACCGGTCCGAGAAGATCCGCACCTACAACTACCCCCAGAACCGGGTGACCGACCACCGGATCGGGGTGACCGTGCCGCTGAAGGAGCAGGTGCTGCAGGGGCAGCTCGCGTCGCTGACCGACGCCCTGCAGGCCGAGGAGCGGCGCCTGCTGCTGGAGCAGCAGGAGGCCGAGCTCGCCGGGGGCGCGGCCTGAGCCAGGCCCTCACGATCGCCGACATCCTGCGGCGGTCCACCGACTGGCTGGGCGCGCGCGGCAGCGACTCGCCGCGCCTGGACGCCGAGGTCCTGATCGCGCATGGCCTCGGGTTGGAGCGTATTGCCCTCTACACCGAGGCCGATCGCCCGCTCACGCCCGATGAGGTCGGGGCGTGCCGGGCGCTCATCGCGCGGCGGGGCGAGATGGTTCCGGTGGCGCACATCACGGGTTCCCGCGCCTTCGGCCGGCTGGATCTGGAGGTGACGCCGGACGTGCTGGTGCCCCGGCCCGACACCGAGGTGGTGGTGGACGTGGTGGTGGAGCTCGCTCCCCAGGGCGCGGCGATCGCCGACTGGGGAACCGGATCGGGGGCAATCGCGCTGTCGGTGGCGGATCTGCGGGCCGACGTGTCGGTGGCGGCGCTCGAGCGCAGCCCGGAGGCCCTGGCCGTGGCGCGGCGCAACTTGGCGGCCCACCCGTCCCTGGGGCCCCGCGTGCGCATGCTCGAGAGCGATGGCATGACCGCGGTCGCGGGCGAGCGCTTCGACGTGGTGGTGTCCAACCCGCCCTACCTCGTGCCGGAGGACCTGGAGGCCTTCCCGGCCCTGCGCCACGAGCCGGTCGTCGCACTCGTCGCCGGCCCCCTCGGCACGGAGGACCACCATCGGGTGATCCACGAGGCGACGGCCGTGCTCAACACGCGTGGCCTCGTGGTGCTGGAGGTGGGGGAGGGGCAGGCGGAGGCGGTCGCGGGCATCCTGGCCGCCGCCGGCTTCGCGGACATCGGATCGCGCGCCGACCTTGCGGGCATTCCGCGCGCGATCTGGGGTCGGATGCCCTGAACGGGGGCCCCGGCCTCCCCCGGTTGGTGAGTTACCCTTGAGGCGTTCCCCAGCAGTCGAACGCCGGAGCGCGCGCGTGAGCTTCTTCGATCCCGAGAGCCAGTTGTCCCAGGATGTCTCCGAGGCCGATCCGGCCGTCGCGGCGCTGATGCGCCGCGAGCTCGAGCGGCAGGCCGAGACGCTCGAGATGATCGCGAGCGAGAACTTCACGAGCATCTCGATCCTGCAGGCGGCGGGCTCGGTGCTCACCAACAAGTACGCCGAGGGTCTCCCCCACAAGCGCTACTACGGCGGCTGCGAGGTGGTGGACGAGGTCGAGGACCTGGCGATCGCCCGCGCGAAGGAGGTGTTCGGCTGCGACCACGTGAACGTGCAGCCGCACTCGGGCAGCACCGCCAACGAGGCCGCCTACAGCGTGCTGATCGAGCCGGGCGACCGCGTGATGGGCATGTCGCTGGCGCACGGTGGCCACCTGACGCACGGCCTCAAGGTGAATTTCTCGGGCCGCACGTATGAGTTCCACGGCTACGGCGTGAGCCCGGACACCCACCGCCTGGACATGGACGAGATCCGCCGGCAGGCGCACGAGGTGAAGCCCAAGCTGATCGTGGCGGGGGCCAGCGCGTATCCGCGCACGCTGGACTTCCCGGCATTCCGCGAGATCGCCGATGAGGTGGGCGCCCGCCTGATGGTGGACATGGCGCACATCTCGGGCCTCGTCGCCGGTGGCGCGCACCCCAGCCCCGTCGGGATCGCGCACGTCGTCACCTCCACCATGCACAAGACCCTGGGCGGCCCCCGGGCCGGCTTCATCATGTGCGATGAGGAGTTCGCGAGCGCCATCGACCGTGCCGTGTTCCCGGGCCTGCAGGGCGGTCCGCTGATGCACGTGATCGCGGGCAAGGCCATCGCGTTCGGCCAGTGCCTCACGCCGGAGTTCCGCGAGCGCCAGCAGCGCACGGTGGACAACTGCGCCGCCATGGCCGAGGTGCTCATGGCGAACGGCGTGGACCTGGTGACCGGCGGCACCGACAACCACCTGGTGCTGGTGGACCTGTCGGCCACGCCCCTGACCGGCAAGGACGGCGAGGAGCGGCTGGAGCGCGCCGGGATCACCGTGAACAAGAACGGCGTGCCCTTCGACGAGCGCCCGCCCACGGTCACCTCGGGCGTGCGCATCGGCACCGCCGCGCTCACCACCCGCGGCATGGGCCCCGCCGAGCTGTGCGAGGTGGGCGCCATCATCGCCGAGGCGCTCGTGCCCGACGCGACGGACGCCGACCTCGATGCCCTGCGCCAGCGCAGCATCGCCCTGGGCGCGCGCTTCCCCCTGTACCCGCAGCTCATCGCCGAGACCACCCGGGTGTGACCGCGGCGCCGCGTGATTCCGGGGGCACGGGGCGTTTCCTCCGGTCGCGAACGGCAGCGCGAGTCACCCGGGCTGCGCCCGGGGGCCAGGGCGGTGTTTCGTCATCCCTCCGGAAACACCCCGTGCCCCCGGCATGCGTCGCGTACCGAGGGGGCCGGGCAGGTATGCCGGAGGGAAGACGAAACGATGCCCTGTCCCGGGGCGGAGCCCCGATGACTCGCACTTCCGATTCGCGACCGGAGGCATACCTGCCCGGCCTCCACGGAATCGACTGCCCAACGCGGAGAGCGCATGAGGCCTGACACCCGCGGTTGGGCGCTGGTAACCGGTGCGTCGTCCGGGATCGGGGCCGAAGTGGCCCTGCGGCTGGCGCGGCGCGGGCATCCGCTGGTGGTGGTGGCGCGCCGCGGCGACCGGCTGGCGGCCCTGGCCGAGCAGGCCCGGCGTGAGCATGGCGTGGAGGTGCGCGGGGTTGCCGCCGACCTCTCGCGCGAGGAAGGGCGTGCGGCGGTGCGCGGCGTGCTCGACCAGCTGCGCGGCCCCGTGGAGGTGGCGGTGCTGAATGCGGGCATCGGCACGCAGGGGCGGTTCAGCGACCTCGACCGCGAGAAGGAAGTGCGCGAGGTGCGCCTGAACTGCGTGGCGGTGGTCGACCTGGCGGCGCACGTGCTGCCCGGCATGGTGGCGAACGGCCGGGGCGATCTGGTGGTGATGTCATCGGCGGCGGCGTCGCAGGCGATTCCCTTCATGTCCACATACGCGGCCACGAAGGCATTCGAGATGCGGTTCGTGCGGGGCCTGCATGGGGAACTGCGCGGCACCGGCGTGCGGGCGTTCGCGATCTGCCCGGGTCCGGTGCGCACGGCATTCCACCGCCTGGGGTGGGGCAAGGACCTGCCGCGGCTCATGCCGACGGAATCGGCCGGCTCGGTGGCCGCGCGGGTGGTGCGCGTGCTGGATCGCCGACGCCGGAACCCGGTGGTGGCCAGCGGGCCGCTGGCACCGCTCACGATGCCGCTGGTGGCTGTGCTGGGGGAGGCCCTGTCGGCGTGGGGCGCGGGCCTGTACCACCGGCCGCGTCACTGACACCGGGTGCCCGGGCGTGCGCAGGTGCCCGGGCGGCGATCGTAGAATGAGGTCACGTCGGCCGCACGCGGCCACCTGATGACATGACCACGACGCTGATCCCCATACTCAGCGCGATCGCAGCGGCCATCGTGGTGCTGGTGCTCACGCCCGCCACCATGGCCCTCGCGCGGCGGGTGGGCGCCGTGGACCAGCCGTCGGCGCGTCGCATCCATGAGCGCCCCGTGCCCCGGCTTGGTGGCCTCGCGATCGTCCTCGGCTTCCTGCTGCCCGCGGTGTGGTTCCTGCCGGGTGACCCCGCCGTGCGCGGTCTCATCGCCGGGGGCGTGCTGGTGGCGGCCCTTGGCATGGCCGACGACATCCTGGGCATGCAGCCCGCGGTGAAGCTGGTGGGGCAGGTGGCGTGCGCCGCGGTTCCCGTGGCCGCGGGCCTCACCATCGACCACCTCACGCTGCCATTCGTGGGCGCGTTCGACCTGGGGGCGGCCCAGTACCCGCTCACCGTCCTGTGGTTCGTGGCGATCGTCAACATCATCAACTTCACCGACGGCATGGACGGGCTCGCCGCCGGGGTGGTGGGAATCGGCTCGACCACCTTCGCGATCATCGCCGCGTCCCTCGGGCGCGCCGATGCCGCCATCCTCGCCGCCGCCCTCGCCGGGGCGTGCCTGGCGTTCCTCCGGTTCAACTTCAACCCCGCCCGCACGTTCATGGGCGATGGCGGATCGATGTTCCTGGGCTTCATGCTGGCGGGCATCGCGATCAGCGGGGTGATGAAGAGCGCCGCCGCGGTGGCGATCGTGCTGCCCCTCGTGGTGCTGGCCATCCCGATCCTCGACACCTCGTTCGTCATCCTCAAGCGCATCAAGCACGGCAACCCGGTCTACTCCGCCGACAAGAGCCACTTCCACCACCGGTTCCTGGCCATCGGCTGGAGCCAGCGACGCACCGTGCTGGCCATCTACGCCTGGACCGGGCTCATGTCGGCGCTCGCCCTCGCCATGCGGTTCGTGCCCTACACCGACGGCAGCGGGAACTGGAACGTGGGCTGGGCGGCCCTGCTGGCGGTGATCGCGGCCGCCGGAATCGCGGGCGCCGTGTACCTGGTGTACGTGCTCGAGATCCTGAAGTGGAGAAGCGAGCCGGTGGTGCAGATCGTGCGCCGGCGCCGGGCGTCGGGCGACGGGGTGGCCACCACCAAGCGCTAGGTCTTTTTCCCGCGAACGCGGGACGCCTGTCACCCCGCAGCGGGCGCCGTGCGTGGGGCGTCCGGGCGGCTGATGGGTATGCTCCCGCCCGTTGCCGCGGTCCCGCGGCGAATGTTCCACGCCCGGAGGGAAGAGCATCATCTCAGCCGCCCCTGGCCAGGCTGCAGATCACTTCGCGCCTGCGCCCGCTTCCAAGGAAGCACCGCGCCGCGTCACGATCATCGCGACCGCCGCCAGCATCCTCGCCTGCCTGGTCGCCCTGCCCGTGGTTCTCGCCCTCGGCGGGCCGCTGAACGGCTGGGTGCTCGGCACCGCCCTGTGGATCGCCAACTGGGCCGTGCAGCTGTTCACCGCCAAGCACGCCATGAAGATGGGGCAGACCGCCGCCGTCGGCATCACCGGCATCTCGTTCATCATCCGCGCCTGGACTGTCGCGGGCGTGCTGTTCATCACCGCCCTGCGGTTCGACGAGACCGTGGCCCTCGTGGGCGCCGCCGTGTTCCTGGCCGCGTTCACCGCCGACCTCCTGGGCCGCGCGATCGCGTTCGCCGCTCGCGAGAAGGCCAACGCGCCGGCCGGGGAGGACGCCGAGTGAGGGGTTCCCTGACCCGCGCGCGCTGGTGGGCCCTGGGCCTGCTGGCCATGCTGCTCGCCGCACCGGCCCTGGCCTCGGCATCCGAGGAGTTCAAGCCGCAGGATGAGTTCGAGCTCACGGCGTGGGTGCCGATCGAGCTGGGTCCGATCGACCTCAGCATCAACAAGGCCGTCTTCTACATGGTCGTGTCGAGCACCATCATCATCCTGTTCGGGATCCTGGTGGTGCGCGGCGGCCTGAAGATGAAGCCGAACCGCTCGCAGAACGTGCTGGAGATCGCCTACGAGTTCTCGGAGGAGCAGATCGCCGGGGCCTCGCTGCCGCAGCACGTATTCAAGAAGTGGTTCCCCTACCTCGCCACGCTCTTCCTCTTCATCGTGGTCAACAACCTCATCTCGTTCATCCCCCTGCCCACGGCCCCCCACACCGACACCTTCGTGGTGGTGGGCGACCTCGGGCTGTACGCGGCCACCGCGAACATCAACGTGACGCTCGCGCTGGCCCTCATGACGTTCGTCGCCTTCCTCTACGAAGGCTTCTCCACCCACGGGTTCATCGGGTACTTCAAGACCCTGATCCCGCCGGGTTCCAGCAAGGGCATCACGCCCTTCATCTTCGTGCTCGAGCTGCTGTCGCAGGTGCTCCGCCTGATCAGCCTCTCGGTGCGACTGTTCGCAAACATGCTCGCCGGTCACCTTCTGATCATCATGGCCGCGGGCTTCTCGATCCTCGTGGGCAGCCTCCTCGGTGTCCTCGGGATTCCCTTCGCCCTCTTCTTCTACGTGTTCGAGCTCGTGCTGATCGCCGGCCTGCAGGCATTCATCTTCGCCCTGCTGTCCGGTATCTACATCGGCTACGCAGCGATGTCCGAGCACTAGAAGGCAATTCACCACACAGGAGGCCACGTGGCTCTCGAAGGCAGCATCGTCGACGCATCCAAGGCTCTCACGCTCGGTCTCGCGACCGGCCTGGGCGCGATCGGCCCGGGTATCGGCGTCGGTTACATCTTCGGCAAGACCGTGGAGTCGGTCGCCCGCCAGCCCGAGCTGCGCGGTGACCTGCTCTCCATCACGTTCCTTGGCCTGGCCCTCACCGAGGCGATCACGTTCTACGCCCTGCTCATGGGCTTCGTCGCCTTCTTCCTGGTCTAGGCAATGGGTCCACTCTCAGGCGTCGATCCCGTGGGGGCGAATCCGCTCCTCGAGGTGAGTCCGGGTCTCATGATCTGGACCATCGTCGTCTTCCTGCTCACCCTCCTCATCCTCAAGAAGTTCGTCTTCGGCCCGGTGGGCGAGGCGATCGAGAAGCGCCGCTCCTCGATCTCCGCATCCATCGAGGAGGCCGAGTCGAGCCGGGATGAGGCCGTGAGGCTCCTCGACGAGTACAAGGCCAAGCTGGCTGAGGCCCGTCGCGAGGCCGATGAGCTCCGCGAGGCGGGTCGCCGTGAAGGCGAGCGCCAGAAGACGGAGATCGTGGGCCAGGCCCAGGAGCAGCGGGAGCGCATCGTGAACGACACCCAGACGCAGATCGACGCACAGGCCCAGGCGGCCGTGGCGGGGATCCGCGACGACGTGGTCGTGCTCGCGTTGACCGCTGCCGAGAAGGTGACGAGGAAGTCCCTGTCCGACGACGATCACCGCGCGCTGGTCGAGGAGGCTCTCGCCGACGCCGACCTCAGCGGGCTGCAGAAGGCCTGATGAGCGTCGCGGCCACATACGCGGAGGCCCTGTACGAGGCCGCCGAGGCGCAGTCCGCCGTGGACCAGGTGCGCACCGAGCTCACCGAGTTCGCCGGCGCGATGGCTCCCGGCAGCGAACTGCGCGAGGCACTCACGAGCCCCGAGATCGAGACGACGGCCAAGAGGGCGGCCGTCGCCGACCTGATGGAGGGCGCCCACCCGGTGTCCCTCGGGTTCGTGCAGGTGCTGCTCGACCGTGGCCGCATTGCGGAGATCGACGACGTCGTCGCCGCCTACGGCCGCCGCGTCGACGCGGCCGAGGGGCGCGTGGTGGTGACCGCCGTGACCGCCGTGCCGCTCACTTCGGACCTGCGCGAGAAGATCCGCGACAAGGTGCGCGCCCAGACGGGCCGCGACGCCGAGCTCGAGGAGACCGTGGATCCGTCGATCATCGGCGGGCTCGTGCTGCGCGTGGGCGATGTCGTCGTGGACGCGTCGCTCCGCACCCGGCTCGAGGAGATGCGTCGCTCCCTCGAGACCGCGCCCGTCGACCTGTCCACCGCCGTCGAGGCCTGACGCGCGGCACCGCCGCATCAACCGAGAAAGGTATTCACCGACCGATGAAGCTCCGCCCCGACGAGATCACCAAGGTCCTCCGCGCCCAGATCGAGCAGTACGAGGGCGTCGCCGAGGCCGACGAGGTCGGGACCGTCCTGCAGGTGGGTGACGGAATCGCCCGCGTGCACGGCCTCCCCTCGGTGCTGGCCCTCGAGATGCTCGAGCTGCCGCACGGCGTGTCCGGCCTCGCCCTGAACCTCGAGGAGGACAACGTCGGCGTGGTGCTCCTGGGCGAGGACACCCTCATCAAGGAGGGTGACCCGGTGCGCCGCACCGGCAAGGTCATCCAGGTGCCGGCCGGCGACGCCCTGCTGGGCCGCGTGGTGGACCCTCTGGGCAACCCGCTCGACGGCCGCGGCCCCATCCAGGCCTCGGAGTTCCGCCCGGTCGAGTTCAAGGCTCCCGGCGTTGTGCAGCGCCAGCCGGTGACCGAGCCGCTGCAGACGGGCATCAAGGCGATCGACGCGCTCATCCCGATCGGTCGTGGCCAGCGCGAGCTGATCATCGGCGACCGCCAGACGGGCAAGACCACCATCGCGATCGACACCATCATCAACCAGCGCGGCCAGGGCGTGAAGTGCTTCTACGTGGCCATCGGCCAGAAGGCATCCACGGTGGCGCAGGTGGTGGAGCGCCTGCGCGAGGCCGGGGCGATGGAGTACACCACGGTCGTGGTGGCGAGCGCCGCCGCGAGCGCGCCGCTCAAGTACCTGGCCCCGTACTCCGGCGCCGCGATGGCCGAGTACTTCCTCTACAACGGCCAGCACGCGCTGTGCATCTACGACGACCTGTCGAAGCAGGCCGACGCCTACCGGCAGATGTCGCTGCTGCTCCGGCGCCCGCCGGGCCGCGAGGCGTTCCCCGGCGACGTGTTCTACCTGCACTCGCGCCTGCTGGAGCGGGCCTGCAAGCTGAGCGACGAGCTCGGCGGCGGTTCGCTCACGGCGCTGCCGATCATCGAGACCCAGGCCGGTGACGTGTCGGCGTACATCCCGACCAACGTCATCTCGATCACCGACGGGCAGATCTTCCTCGAGTCGAAGCTGTTCTACTCGGGTATCCGCCCGGCCGTGAACGTGGGTATCTCGGTGTCCCGCGTGGGCGGCAACGCGCAGATCAAGGCCATGCGCAAGGTGGCCGGCCGCCTGAAGATCGAGCTGTCGCAGTACCGCGACCTCGAGGCCTTCGCGCAGTTCGGCTCTGAGCTCGACGCCGCCACCCAGCAGACGCTGGCGCGCGGCGCGCGCCTGGTGGCCACCCTCAACCAGCCGGCGTTCCAGCCGTGGCCGGTCGAGGAGCAGGTGGCGATCATCTTCGCCGCCGGCCGCGGCTTCCTGGATGGCGTGGACCCGGGTGACATTCCCCGCGTGAACGAGGAGATCCGCTCGGCCCTGCGCGACGAGGGCACGATCCTCGCCGGCATCCGCGACACGAAGGACTTGCCCGACGACGCCCAGGCGAAGCTCGGGTCGTTCCTCGAGGGCCTCATGAAGCGCCTGGTGGGCACCCCGGCCGCCGGGGAGGCCGCGGCCTAGTGCCGAGCCAGCAGGACATCAAGCAGCGCATCACCTCGGTCACGGGCACGAGCAAGATCACCCGCGCCATGGAACTGGTGGCATCGGCCAAGTTGCGCCGTGCGCAGGGCCGGATCGAGGCGCTGCGTCCGTATGCCAAGGGCATGCGCCGCCTGATGGCGGGTGCCGCCCGCCGTGCCGGCAACCTGAACGGCATCCCGCTGCTGGACGAGCGCGAGGAGACCCGCCGCGCCGCCGTGCTGGTGGTCACCGGCGACCGCGGCCTGGCCGGCGCGTTCAACGTGAACGTGGTGCGCCGTGCGCTGCAGGAGGCCGACGCGCTGCTGGAGGAGGGCTTCGAGGAGGTCGTGTTCACGGCCGTGGGCAAGAAGGGCGGCGGCACGCTGCGCTTCCGCGGCAAGGTGCTGGACAACGACTTCCAGGGCTTCTCGTCCGAGCCCACGTTCGCCGACGCCACGATGGTGGCCGACTTCGTGGGCCAGCGGTACCTCGAGCAGGAGACCGACCGCGTGGTGCTCGTGTTCAACGAGTTCAAGTCGCTCGTGGAGCAGCGCGTGACGGCCGAGCAGTTGCTGCCGGTGCCCCGGGACGTCGTGGAGGACGACGACGACGACCCAGATACCGAGCCGGTGTTCTCGAAGGCCCTCGCGGAGTTCGAACCCGAGCCGCTGGCCCTGCTGTCCGACCTCCTTCCGACCTTCGTGAACACCACGATCTTCCGGGCGCTCCTGGAGAGCGCCGCGGCCGAGCACGCCGCCCGGCGCACGGCCATGAGCAATGCAAGCGACAACGCAGAGCAGCTCATCGCGGACCTCACGCTCGCGATGAACCGCGCCCGGCAGGCCGCGATCACCCAGGAGATCCTCGAGGTGGTCGCGGGAGCCGACGCCCTCAGCTAGACCCAACGACGAACGGATTCTCAGCCTGATGAGCACCAACGGGAAGAACACCGGGACGATCCTCGAGATCAAGGGCGTCGTGCTCGACGTCCGGTTCACCGATGACCTCCCGGGCATCTACAACGCCCTGGAGATCACCCGCCCCGACGGGACGACCCTCGTGGCCGAGGTGCAGCAGCTGCTCGGCGACGACAAGGTGCGCGCCGTGGCGCTGGACACCACGGACGGCCTCGCGCGCGGCACCGAGGTGACCGACACCGGCGCCCCCATCTCGGTGCCGGTGGGCGAGCCCACCCTGGGCCGCATCTTCAACGTGCTGGGGGACGCCATCGACGAGGGCGGACCGGTCAGCGCCTCCGAGGACTGGCCCATCCACCGCGAGCCGCCGGCCTTCGACGCGCTGAGCCCCACCTCCGAGATCTTCGAGACGGGCATCAAGGTCATCGACCTGCTCGCCCCGTACGTGAAGGGCGGCAAGGTCGGCCTGTTCGGCGGCGCTGGCGTGGGCAAGACCGTGCTCATCCAGGAGCTCATCCACAACATCGCCCAGGAGCACGGCGGCCTGTCGGTCTTCGCCGGCGTGGGCGAGCGCACGCGCGAGGGCAACGACCTCTGGCTCGAGATGAAGGAGTCGGGCGTCATCTCGAAGACCGCCCTGGTGTACGGCCAGATGAACGAGCCCCCGGGCGCCCGCCTGCGCGTGGCCCTGACCGGCCTCACCATGGCCGAGTACTTCCGCGATGTCGGCGGCCAGGACGTGCTGCTGTTCATCGACAACATCTTCCGGTTCGTGCAGGCCGGTTCCGAGGTGTCCGCCCTCCTCGGCCGCATGCCGTCGGCCGTGGGCTATCAGCCCACGCTGCAGACCGAGATGGGCAACCTGCAGGAGCGCATCACCTCCACCCGCAACGGCTCGGTCACCTCGGTGCAGGCCATCTACGTGCCCGCCGACGACCTGACCGACCCGGCTCCGGCCGCGTCGTTCGCCCACCTCGACGCCACGACCGTGCTGAACCGCGCGATCGCGGAGAAGGGCATCTACCCGGCCGTGGACCCGCTGGACTCCACCAGCACCGCGCTGGAGCCCACCGTCGTGGGCGAGGACCACTACCAGGTGGCCACCCGGGTGCAGGAGATCCTGCAGGAGTACAAGGACCTCCAGGACATCATCGCCATCCTCGGCGTGGATGAGCTGACCGACGAGCAGAAGCTCACCGTGGGCCGCGCGCGGCGCATCGAGCGCTTCCTGTCGCAGCCCTTCCACGTGGCCGAGGCCTTCACCGGCACCCCGGGTGCCTACGTGAGCCTGCGCGACACCGTCCGCGGCTTCCAGGAGATCATCGACGGCAAGCACGACGACCTCCCCGAGGGTGCCTTCCTGCTGGTGGGCACCATCGAGGACGCCGTCGCCAAGGGTGCCGAGATGGCGAAGGCCGCCGCGTGAGCACGGGCTCGCCCGAGCAGAAGCGCGTTGGCGTGCAGGTGCTCACGCCCGAGGGCGTCGTGCACGACGGCGTCGCCGCCATGGTGGTGGCGCCCAGCGTGGGCGGCGAGGTGGGAATCCTCCCGCGCCACGTTCCGCTCATCGCGGCGCTGCGACCGGGCAGCACCCGGATCAAGATGCTGGATGACTCCGAGGTGGTCATGGCGACCACCGAGGGGTACATCGCGGTCGAGGATGACCGCGTGCTGATCATGGTGGAGCAGGCCGAGCTGGCCGGCGACATCGACCGGGCCCGCGCCGAGCTGGCCCTGAGCGCCGCCCAGGAGGCCGTCGAGGCCGCGGGCGACGACGAGGCGGCCCTGGCTGCCGCCACGGCCGCGCTCCGCCGCGCGGAGAACCGTCTCAAGGTGGTCGACAAGGCCGCCTCCTAATACGGAGGAATCCATTGGCAAGTCCCGTCCGCGTCGTCGTCACCGGAGCCGCCGGCCAGATCGGCTACGCGCTCCTGTTCCGGATCGCCAGCGGTCAGCTGCTGGGCCCCG
>Ga0181583_10000650_pt1 | contig 25118 bp, 20 predicted proteins | sample 071ome_31_FD_132461 | JGI IMG/M metagenome (GOLD analysis project Ga0181583, IMG submission 132461) | Coastal salt marsh microbial communities from the Groves Creek Marsh, Skidaway Island, Georgia - 071405CT metaG (megahit assembly) | ecosystem: Environmental > Aquatic > Marine > Intertidal... | reverse complement strand
TATATGTAAGTTGAGAAAAGAGGTAATATGAATAAGAATTTAATACTCACTGATGTTGATGGTGTCCTACTTGATTGGGAAACAGCGTTTCATGATTGGATGGAGTCGCAAGGCTTTGTGCGTGGCGCCATTGCTAGCTATGATATGCATGTTGTGTACAATCAACGTAAAGAACATGTAAAAGAGCTAGTGCGTGAGTTTAACAACAGTGCTTGGATGTGTTGTTTGCAACCATTCCGTGATGCTGTTTGGGGTATTGAACAATTGGCTAAAAAAGGTTACAAATTTGGAGTTATTACTAGCTTGAGTTTGGATCCTTACGCAGGCAAGTTGCGTGAAGAAAACTTAAAAAAACATTTCGGTGATGTGTTCGAATTTATACAGTGTTTGGACACTGGTGCGGACAAGGATGAAGCATTGTTACCTTACAAAGGCAGCGGCTTGTACTGGATTGAAGACAAGCCTGAGAATGCAAAACTTGGCGCTGACTTGGGCCTGAACACTTTTATGTTACGGCATGAACATAACGCTACGTTTCATTACGACGGTGTTAAGAACGTAGACAACTGGACTCAGATTGTTAATTTGATTATTAAGTCTTAGTTACTCGTCGTAAATTTTTAAAACGTCTGCCACAACGGGATGTCTTTCGACGTCCCGTTTTTCAAATTGCACGTGACTTATAGTGTTGACTCGCGAGTCATTGTATTTTTTTAAAAAGTCTTTTAGACCATTATTTGAATATCCTCTGTCGTGTTGAGCAAGGTCTCCTGTAACAACAATCTTAGATCCTTCACCTATGCGTGTGAGCAACATTTTAGTTTGCTCTTGTGTAGCATTTTGCATTTCATCTGCAATAATCCACGAACGTTTAAATGTACGTCCACGCATGTATGCAAGTGGAGAAATTTCAATGGTTTTGTTCTCTACCATTTGCAATACTTTTTTAGGTGTGTAGTATTCTTCTAAGAAGTCAAAGATTGGTCTGGTCCAGGGTTCCATTTTTTGTTTTAGATCACCGGGCAAAAAGCCGTGTTGTTCGTCGACACTAACGGCGGGTCTGGTAATTACAAGTCTTTCAACTTCGCCATCTTCTAATTTACGAATACCCATTTGTACAGCCAACATGGTTTTGCCTGTTCCTGCAGGACCAGTTGCAAATACTATGTGTTTGGATGCGTCATCTAGGTAATCAAGAAGGTCTTCTTGATGTAAATTACGAGGTAAAATTTGTAGTTTCTTTCTGCGATAGTCTTGCAGTTCGATTACCATTTCGTTAAATGAACCTCTCGGGTTTTGTTTTCTTGCTCTTTTAGCCATTTTGTTGTAAACTCCATGTATGTGTTGATGAGTCCATGTTGTCTACACTATTACTTATACAAAAAGACTAAATACTAGCATGAAAGAACTTGAAGAACTTAAATCTACATTAGATAACTTGATTGATTCAGGCAATGACTTAAACGTGTTGCTTGAGTTTGAAGAAGTATTAGACAACTTAAACATCTATGCATATCAGAATTGGGAGTATGGAGAAGTTATTGCTGGACCTGATGTATCACGCTATTGGATTACAGTAACACTGATGTATCCACGTAAACTTATGCCAGATCCTGATGCAGCTATGCGTTTAACTAAACATGGCGCCAGAGTCTTTTTTGGAAAAGATAGTATATTAGAACCAATTAAAATTACTAGCCCTGACGATTTACAAGAACCTGATGAAAATGGCAAACGTAAACCCAAGGTTAAGAAAACACCAATTTGGTTGGTGCGCATTGAAATGCCACGTCAGTTTGTAGATGATTTTGAAAGTCATAAAATCACTATCAATGGTATCGATGTTGACATGAGCGAAGTTAACAGTGCGTATGACAGTGATTATGATAATGAATTAAACCCAGATAAACAGGAGATTACTGATGACAGTTAAGTTTGGCGAAATGGTAAACATAGTTAATCCTACGATTAGTATTGATCAATATAAACCAAAAATTGGCGAAGCAAATGAAACTGTAGTAGTTGCATTTGAATGTAGTCAAGAACGTGCAGCCGGTGATCTAAGTAACTTGATCGAAACCGACATAGTAGAAAGTTTGGATGTAGACATTAGTCAGGGACCAAACAACGACGGTAACTATCTAGTGTTTGTTGAATTTACAAGAGATAAAAACCTACATCGTAATATTATGGAAATAATGAAAGTAGTAAGTAACGTAACTGAAATTAGTGAATGGAAATTCCAATATTACAAAGGCGACGGCAGTGTAGATCTCAATGAACAAAATCTAAGCGAAACGGTTCTTGACAATCCGAGTGATTATGTGTTAAAGTATAATACACAAGAAAACACAAACGAGGATTTAGATAGAATGAAACACTTGGCTGGCATATGAGTAAAGACGGTACCATTGTCTTCGAAGGTCGTGTGGTTGAATGTTTACCAAATGCATTTTTCAGAGTGATATTAGAAAATGAACACAAAGTCATTGCTACTATCAGCGGAAAGATGAGAAAAAATAATATTAATATATTACAAAATGATCGAGTAGATGTAGAAGTTACTCCTTATGACCTTGAAAGAGGTCGTATTGTTTATAGACATAGGTAATAATTATGGCAGCAAAACTTTATCTAACAATTATCATACTAGGTATCTTAGGTGGTGTTGGCTTTGGAGCATACAAGTACTACAAAGATACACAAGCTACTATTGCTGTTTTAACTGAAAATAATGCTAAGTTAGAAACAGCCGTAGCAACAAATGAAGAAACTATTACTAGTTTGCGAGCGGACTATGCTAGTGCGCAAAACGAACTAACCTCACTAAATGCAGAATATGCCGCAATACGTAGACAAAACAGAGAGCTTGCTGATAAACTACAAAAAATTGATTTAGAAGCAGCCGCGATTGCAAATGCAGAAGGCATTGAACGTGCTGTTAATAGAGGCACTGTAAATGCTGGCAGATGTTTTGAACTTCTATCTGGAGCGGAACTAACAGAAGATGAAAGGAACGCTGAAAATGGCATCGCTTTTAACAAAGAGTGTCCTTGGCTTTATGATGATTACAAGTCTCGCGGCTTGCTCAACGAGAGTGCCGGATCCAATTGAAATCAGTGCAAAGCCTGTTGAGAAACCTGTATTAACACTGCCTGGTGTTGATGAATTGCGTATGCGTGAAGTCAAATGGGTAGTTATTAACGAAGAAAACGTAGAACAAGTTATTGCAAATTTAAAATCCAGTGAAGGTGCCTTTGCAGTTTATGCCATAACTGGCGAAGGATATGGTAATTTAGGTCTTAACTTTAGTGATATCCGTGCAATGGTGCAGCAACAACAAGCTATCATTGCTGCATATGAAAACTATTATAATCAAGCAGAACAAGTATTAGATAACGCAGTCGTTATGGAATGAATGATCCTTACAGTATTCTTGGAGTAAGTCGTGGTGCGTCAGACTCTGAGATAAAACAAGCATACAGAACTAAAGCAAAACAGCATCATCCTGACAAAGGTGGTGATAGTAAACTTTTTGCTGAAATAAACAATGCATATGATCAAATCAAAGATGCTTCTGCCCGTCAAAATTTTGAAAACAGTCAATTTGGTCCGTCAAATTTCCAACAGTCGCATTCTCCGTTTGAAATGAATTTTGGTACAAACTTTGATGATGTGTTTAATCAGATGTTTGGAGATCGTGTTAGAAGACCTCATAGACAACAACATGTAAACATAACATACTATGTCGAATTAGAAGACGTGTTTAATTGTGTAGAAAAACTTGTTAACATTACTATGCCAGACGGGCAAAGCAAACCTATTAAATTAAAAATACCACGTGGTATATCAGACGGGTCACAAGTTCGTTATGCTGGTATGGCGCCAGGCGGTCAAGACTTGGTTGTAGAATTTAAACTAAAGCCAAACAGAGAATATCAAATCGACGAATATAACTTAATTAAAAAAATAGATATCAGTTTGTATGATGCAATGTTAGGTGCAGATAAAATTATTAATACTCTTGACAAACGCAATATTAAGTTACATATTAAAGCTGGTACACAGAGTGGTACTAAACTTAGAATACCTGAAAGTGGTCTACCAAGAAAAAATTTACCGAACGCAGATTTATTAATAGAAATAAAAGTAAAAATACCTAAACTTCAAGAAACCGATTTAAACAAGACATTAAATCAGATACTTTCTGAAAATGCTAAGTAATAATAACAAGAGGAATTAAATGTCGTCTGATAAAATTGAGATTATTGTTAATAAAACATTCAACCTTAGTAAGGATTACAATCACCAGTATGTTCAAATTGAACACTTGCTGGCAATAATTTTGGACACTGATGAAGTAGGCGATATACTAGCTGAACTTGGCATCGAAGCAAAAGAGCCCAGTAGAGCAATTTACGAATACATTGAAAACGAAATAGATCAGTATCCAGAAGGTAATGAACAAGAGCCTAAAAAAACTATTATGCTTGAACGTGTTTTTCACAGAGCATTTACACAAGCACTGTTCAATGGTAGGCAAACACTAGATCCAAGAGATTTGCTAGTAAGTATTTTAAGTGAAAAAAGTTCACCTGCAACATATCTTATGAGCATGTTTGGTATTACTAGAGAAACAGTAGTTTCATATTTAACAGACCACGAGCGCCAAAAAACACAAGAAGAAGCAGTGCCAAAACCAAGACAACAAGACCGTGTACTAAAGAAGTACTGTGTTAACTTAAACGAACAAGCTGTTACAGGAGAAATTGATCCTATTGTTGGCAGAGAAGAACAACTAGAACAATTAACTCAAACGATTGCACGCCGTAAAAAGAACAACGTTATACTAGTAGGTGAATCGGGTGTTGGTAAGACTGCAATTGCAGAAGGACTAGCGTATCTTATAAACGAAGACAGTGTGCCTGATATTATCAAAGATCATACAGTTTACAGTTTAGACATTGGTGCGTTACTTGCAGGTACTAAGTTTAGAGGCGACTTTGAAGAAAGACTAAAAGAAGTACTCGAAGCACTAGAAAGCCGTGACAACACAATTCTCTTTATTGATGAAATACATATGATTATGGGTGCAGGTAATGCAGGACAAGGTGCAATGGATGTTGCTAACTTGCTAAAGCCAGCACTACAAAAAGGCAAACTACGCTGTATTGGTTCGACGACCTATGACGAATACAGAGAACACTTTGAAAAAGACAAAGCACTTAATCGACGCTTTTATAAAGTCGATGTTCCAGAGCCAACTCCAGAAGATGCAAAGCGTATTATTGTTAATAGTATTCCTTCATATGAAATGTATCATGAAATTGCATATACTAAAGAAGCACTACACGGTGCTGTAGATTTAACACATCAATACTGGCACAATAGATTCTTGCCTGACAAAGCATTTGATGTACTAGATGCTGCCGCTGCAAGACAAAAACTATTGCCTGTTAAAGATCGTAAAGGTGTACTAGAGCTTGATGATATTCGTTATGAAGTTGCTAAACTAACACGTATTCCTGTTGATCAACTAGTGTTGTCCAAGGACAGTGAATACAAAAAAGAACGTCAAATTGATATTGAAAAAGCATTACGTGTTAAAGTGTTTGGTCAAGACGAAGCATTAGAAAGATTAAGTGACAGCATTTATATTGCAAAAGCAGGACTTAAGGATCCAAACAAACCAATTGGCAACTATTTGTTTACAGGTCCAACAGGTGTTGGTAAAACTGAAACTGCAAAACAATTAAGCACTATTATGAATATGCCTCTTATACGTTTTGATATGTCAGAGTATCAAGAACGTCACACTGTTGCTAAACTTATCGGTGCACCTCCAGGCTATGTTGGATACAGTTAAGGATCAACAGGCAGTGGCTTGTTAATTAACAAATTAGAAGAAAATCCAAACTGTATTTTATTGTTGGATGAAATTGAAAAAGCACACCCTGATGTTAGCAATGTGTTACTACAAATCATGGACAACGGTATGGTAACATCAAGCGATGGCAAAACAGTTAGTGCAAGAAACGCAATTGTTATTCTTACCAGTAACTTAGGTGCAAGAGATGCAGAACGTAATTTAATTGGGTTTGGACAAGGAAAAAATGAAGCAGCAAGTCAGGAAGCAGTAAACAGTTTCTTTGCTCCTGAATTTAGAAACAGACTTGATGCTATTGTGCAATTCCATAAATTAAGCAAAAAGTTGATGCACAGTGTTACACGGAAATTCCTTGGAGAACTTGATGATATGCTTGCTCCTAGAAATATTGTTATGGAATATGATGACACAGTAGTTGAGTGGCTAACAGATAAAGGATTCACAGAAACAATGGGCGCAAGACCAATGGCCCGAGTTATTAATGAACGTATTAAAAAGCCACTTGCAAAACAAATATTATTTGGAAATGACGTAGACTTAGTTAAATTGAGTATTATAAACGATGACATCAATATCAGAACAGATAAGGTCCAGACCTGACTTTAATTACAACACAAAAGTTTATTATAAAAAGTATACCTGGAGAGTTAGCTTTTACCAGCCTGGCTGGAGAGATAACAATCGAATGGCACTACAAGATGCTTGGTATAGAAATAGAAAAATAGAAGAATATTTAAGTTTACATTGTGCTAGTTATAAAACTAGAGCAGATACGAGCTTTTTTGTTTATATATCTGAACCAAGTATTATACCTCAGTTACTTGATCAGTGGGGCGAAGATGTCATCGAAATACTTGGCCCTGTTAGTGAAAAACATCAAGATATCTTACTTAATGATCTACAAGTTGTAACTAGAAAGCGTTTGTGGTACAACAAATATCGTTATAAGATAAGTTGTACACGATACGGACAAAGTGAGCATGAAATATTTGAAGAAATGCAAAACTTTTGTTTAGATACTTTAGAATCAGACACGTATAAACTCAATGATACTTTTAGAATTACTAGCCCAAGGTATCAAGCAAAAATGAAATCGCTTTTTGCAAACAGTCCGTTTAACCGTTTCAGTTTTGGTATGCCATACACAGCAACGGGCAGCATTTATCTTGTCAACCACGATGATGTAATTTCCGTACATTTAACTTTTAAACCATATATCACTACCACACATAAAGTAATTACCCTTGACGAATTGTAATAAATACAAGCAGAAAGGTGATTACTATGGCAAAATTAAACGAAGATATGGTCATTATTAAAGTTAGCGAATTGCTAAAAGATTCAGACGATTCTCGAAAAATTCTCCACGAAGATATAGTAAATACTATTGAAGCAGCAGTCCAAGAACTAGTTGGGCCTGGAAAATTAGTAGAAATAATTCAAGAATCATGAGTGACACAATATTAATATTAGGACAAAATAATCATGCAGGTGCAGGGTCACAAACATTAACTGGTGAGAAATTTGCTGGTGATGCTCGTTTTGGCGCAACTGACGGACTGCATACATTTGAAATTAATTTAACTAATTTCATTGGTAAAATTAAAATTCAAGCAACACTTGCATCAGAACCAAATGAACAAGATTGGTTTGACGCTGATGTTGGGAATAGTAGTCAAACAATAGATACAACTGGGCTTGTACAATCTGCATCTAAGACAAGCATTGTATACACAGATGCAGAAACAAGTGTAAATGCTTATAATGTAACAGGCAATATGGTATGGGTGAGAGCATATGTCACTGACTGGACTGAAGGAAGCATATCAAGTATAAAGATGAACCGCTAAGGAATAAAAATGGCAAAGCAGACGATTAACATAGGTAGTGGAGAGTTAACAGGTGATGGTGAAAGTATTCGCAGTGCTTTTAGCAAAGTCAATGACAACTTCAATGAACTATACGGCGCAGGTGGTGTTGACTTAACTAGCGTCACTACTAGTATTATACCAGATCAAAATGAACAACATGATTTAGGTAGCCCAACAAATAAATTTAGAGATTTATATCTAAGTGGTAATACTATCTACCTCGGTACTGCTACCATCAGCATTGATAATCAAGGTCGTATTATTTTTAGTGATCCAGCAGTAAGTGTTGGTACTGAAACTGTTAGAGGTGACATCGAAGACATCAACGGTAACACAATTTTTGACAGTAATACAGGTGCTGTTAGTAACTTGGAAGGACAGCCTGGAAGTTACTATTTAGATTATAACAATTTTACAAATACACCTACTATTCCAACAGACGTAAGCGAGTTAACAGACACAGGCGGTATAATTGGCGGTAGTACATTTAGTGGTGCATATGCAGACTTAACAGGCAAACCTGGTATCGACGAGATTATTGCAGTAGGAGCAACTACATCAAGAGCTCTTACTGTGGGAGATTTAACTGTTGATAGTTTAACAGGCGACGGCGGACTTAGTGGGTTTGCTGCAATTACCGGCGACAGTACAGGAAACATCACAGGCTATAGTAACATTACTGCTGACAGTAGTTTTACAGTAGGCGGACAAAGTTTCACAGGCACTGATATTACAGAATGGAACACAGCGTATGGTTGGGGTGATCACAGTACAGCAGGTTATATTAGTAATTCAGTAACAGGTACATTTGATGCTACTGGACTAATTAGTTCTGATACTGGTTTTAGAACAACAGGCGATGATGGTGTTTATTCAACAACTGACATCGAAACAGGTGGCAGTTATAAATTTGAAGGAACATCGTTTACAACTACACTAACCAAAACAGAGCCAACTGCTAACAGAGCTATTACATTCCCAGACAACGATGGTACTGTTGCACTAGTGAGTGATTTAGCAAATCTATCATTTACACTAGCAGACAGTGACACTGATGATTTGTCTGAGGGTGCAGCGAATTTATATTACACACAAGCAAGATTTGACACAGCATTTGCAGCTAAAAGCACAGCAGATTTATCAGAAGATCCTAGTGCAACTGTAAGCAGTGGTACAATGTACTATACAGACTCTAGAGTACAAAACTATTTGTCAGCACAAAGTTATGCAACACAAAACTATGTTAATACACAAATAGCAGACTTGTCAACTACAGCACCAGAAGTACTAGCAACATTACAAGATATTGGTGATTTATTAGATAATAATGCTAATTTAGAAACTGCACTAACAACTGCAATTTCACAAAAACTAGCAATAGCAGATTTTAATACATATTTTGATACTAGACTAGCACTCAAAGACACTGACGATTTAAGTGAAGGTACAACAAATCTTTACTTTACAAATCAACGTGCGATTGCTTCATTTACTGCCACAGGTGACATTAGCTTAACCGGCGGCGGCGAAATCAGTTTCAATAATAGTAGTGGATACTTAACTAGTGTAACTACAGCTAATATTGATAACGGAAGCAAAGTTCAGATTGCAGATACTTGGACAAGTACAGATAATACAATTGCTACAACAGGTGCTATTGCAGCAAAAATTGCTGCGGATCTAGCATTAGTTACATTTGATGACATTACAACAAATGGTTCAACTACAGCAAACACAATTACAGTTGGCGGTATTACTACCGGCAGCATTGTTGGAGTCAATGGCGCAATAGACTTCAATGATGCAACTATAACAAATATGAGCATAGACTATGGAACATACAGTGGAGCATAAGATGATAAAAGGAGCATACAGTGGCTAACTTACTATTCAAGAGAAATAACAATCAAGGAGTTGCTCCTAGTGTTAGTGAACTAGAACTAGGTGAACTAGCTCTAAACACATACGACGGTACAATATACACTAAAGTAGATAGACAAGGTGTACAAAGCATTGTTGCTATTCCCAATGGAGATGGTGCTTATCAAACTGGTGTACTATATGTTTCAAAAAATGGAGATGATACTAATAGCGGAAAAACTCCAGGTACTGCAAAACAAACACTAACAGCCGCAGTAGCAGTAGCAACTGAAAATGTATTTGCTCCAACTAACCCTGCTCCTGCTGGTTACTCTAGTGCAATTGCACTGCTAAAAGCAAACAGAACTTATTTACAAAACGAAGCTACTGCATATGTTGATAGTGTGTACAGTAGTTTAACTTATGATGAAGATAAATGTCGAAGAGACACTGGATTAATTCTCGATGCAGTTGGATACGACATTGCACTAGGCACAAACTTTAATAGTGTCACAGCAGGGTTAGCATATCAAAGAGCTAGCAGTGCATATGTATTGAGTGACCAGTTAAATCAAACTACTGGTGCTATTGCTTATACAAAATCACTTGTATTAGATTTAGATGCCGTAACTACAGACAGTACAGCAACATATATTGCAGGGCAAAGTTTTGACGAAATTATTGATATTATTTCAAATGGTACTGCGGCAGCAGATACACTAAACTTTCCAAGTACACCACACACAACAAGCAATATGGAAAAAGTTATTGTACAGATTCAAAACAACATTGAATTTTTACAAGCAGAAGTATTAGAATATGTTAGAGTAAATTACCTAAGCGTATATAATAACATGGGCGCAGATGGCAGAGCCAAGTGTAGTAGAGACGTAAAATATATCTTAGATGCACTATGCTATGACCTAGCATATGGCGGCAATAGTGCAAGTGTACAAGCCGCCAACAGTTATTTCTTAGGAACACAAAGTCAACTAGGAACAGGAGAAGCTACAGCTACAGCGGCAGCATATGATTATCTTAGTACTGCATTAGAATATGTTATTGCAGAAACAAATGGCGCAGGTTTCCCACTACAATCGTCAGTATTTCAAAATACAGACGGAGAACCTGTACTAGGCGGTGTAGAAGCAGCTCAAGCAGCAGACTTGCTGCAAATTATCGAAGATGTTATTACAGCAGGCACAGTAAGTGGAATGCCTGCAACAACATACCCTGACTTAACAGGTATTAGAACAGAACTAACTGATGCAAGAACAGCCATCGACAATTCAAGACAAGCATTCATTGATGACACAATTGAATACATTAACGCTAACTTCTCAGATTTAACTTATAACAAAGACAAATGTTTTAGAGATGTTGGTTTAATTGTAGATGCTATTACTACAGATTTACGATTTGGTGGCAACGAAGAAGCAATTTATGCAGCCAGAAGTTACTTAACATATTTAGGTAATAACTTAGGCGCAGGCGAAACTAATGCTACTATAGCGTCATTAAATTACATCAAAAGTATTAGTAGAAGTATTATTCAAAACAGTACAGTTGTATCAGGATACCAAAACGATATTACACAAACTATTGACAATACACTTACAGGTGGTGTAGCAGCAGATGCAAGAATGATAGAATTGTATGATACAATTACTAATGGTATACAAAACGGCGAAGATGATCTTGCAGCATTAGAAATAAACAATATTGTAATTACTCCACATACTATCAGAATTGCAGCAGGTGATTATATAGAAACTAATCCAATTGCGCTTCCTCCGTATACTAGTATTGTCGGAGATAGTTTAAGAGCAGTAAGTGTGTCGGGTACCACTGCTACAGAAGATATTTTCCATGTTACACAAGCCAACTATTTGAGTGACATGACATTTAAAGGACATTTAGCGCCAGCAGCTAGTATTGCATTTAGTCCAAGCGGAAATACATTCTTACAAAGAGATGTACAAAGTTGGACAAGTCCATATATTCAAAACTGTACATCAAGAACAACAACCGGTACAGGCATGAGGGTAGACGGCAGTGTTGCAGGCGGCTTGCGCTCAATGGTTGTTGATAGCTTTACACAGTATAACGAAGGTGGTATTGGTGTACACTTGCTCAATAGAGGTTATGCACAACTTGTTAGTGTGTTTACAATTTGTTGTCAGGATGCTTTCCTTGCAGAAAGCGGAGGCTTCTGTAGTATTACTAACAGTAATAGTAGCTTTGGTACATACGGACTAAGATCAACTGGTGTTAGTGAAGAAATGTATGCAGGCGCAGTTGCACTTGCAGGCGGTGCTGCAAACCAAAGCACTGTTGAAGTTGATGGACTATTAATAAGACCTAACGAAGGCGATGCAGTTAAGTTTGCAGGAGATGACACTTATTACACAGTTGCAAGTGCTACGAGTTTGTTTACAACAACCAATGCAGGAAATTATAATCATGCATCAGCACTACTAACAGTTAATAAAGCATATATTGCAGACGAAATTGTTGACTGGGTTAACACAACATACCCAGGATTAATATACGATGCAGATAAATGTGAAAGAGATGTTGAATTAATTGTCGCTGCAATTGCAGCAGATTTAGTTGACGGCGGTGTTGAAAACACTGACAGAGCTGCAAGATTGTATTGGGCGGGTACACAAAGCCAAGTAATTGGTCAATTAGACGAAACAGCCGCTGCGGTTGGACAAATTGCTAGTGTAGCGGCACAAGTACTTGCACAAACAGCATCAGGAATGGTAACACAAAGTAGCTTGACAGCAGAAGCAGGATCAAGTACAGTAGTTGCAAACTTAGTAACAGATATTCAACATACAATATTAAGAGATACTACAGGTAAAAGTGTTATTACACTTGAAGAAAATCTCGCAACAACAAAAACAAATAATACACAAGTAGGCTTCCATCAAAGAAGTCTAATTGGTGCTTCTGCACACACATTTGAATATGTAGGTACAGGTAACTCGATGGAACAAGCTGTACCATACTTAGGTGGCCGAGGCATTCAAGAAAACGAAGTAGTAGAAGATGCTAACGGAGCAGGCAAAGTAAACTTTACAAGTACTGACCAAAAAGGTGATTTTAGAATTGGTCAAGAACTAGTTATTGAACGTGCAACTGGTACAATTACTGGTAGAACTTTCAATAGAAGTTTGTTTGCAGTAATGACACCGTATATATTAGCGATTACAGATTAAGGAAAACAACATGGCATTACCACTCAATAACTTTAGAACAGTGACAGCGGTATTAGAACAAACTGAAGCAACCTTGTACACAACGCCAGCAAGTCTAACCACTATTGTGTTGGGTGCGCAATGTGCAAACGTTACTTCATCTGGTGCAACTGTAACATTTGTTCACAGTAAAAACGGTGTAGACACCGAACTATTAAAAGATTTTGTTGTACCGCCTAACGATGCAGTTAATATTGTTAGCGGTAAGTTGGTTCTAGAAACAGGATCGACAATTAAAGCCTCAACAGGCACAGATCAAAGTTGTAAAGTAACATTAAGTATTTTGGAAACATCAAATGAGTAATAGCAGACTTACCAGTGGAAGAGTTTTAAAAACTCCCAGTACAGAAGTAACAGCAGACAGATATCAATATCTTGGATTGAATCAAGCAGAGCCCGACTTAGGTGTAGCTGCAAGTAACGGGCAAGTGTTAACTAGTTCTACTACTGGTACAAGAAGCTTTGTAACAGCAGACTTGCAATTTATAGCAGACAATGGCGCTACAAGCACCACTGCACTGATAGCTGACGTCACAGGTAACTTGACAGGTAATGTTACAGGTAATGTTACAGGTACAGTAGATGACATCAGCAACTTTACAACAACTGATCTTACCGAAGGCACAAACTTATATTTTACTACAGCAAGAGCTAGATCAAGTTTTACTGCTGGAACGGGTATTACAATTACCGACGGTGTAATTGATGTAGGACAACAAGTTGGCCCAACAGATAACGTTAGTTTTAATAACGTAACAGTTAATGGATTACTAAACAGTGATGATATTACAGGTGCTAATATTGAAGCAACTGGCAACGTTACTATCACAGGTAACTTAACTGTTTTAGGTACAAGTACTGCACAAAATGTTAATAATGTTAACATTAGTAACCTAACAATTACAGTTGCAGACGGTGCAGCAAATGCTGAAGAAGCAAACGGCGGCGGACTTGTAATCGACGGTGCAAATGCTACAATGCTTTACAGCTATGTACAAGATAAACTTGTATTCAATAAAGGATTGCGCAGTGATCTTGGCTTTACGGGACCATTGATTGGCGATGTTAAAGCTACTAACGGAACAAGCACAGTTTTAGATAGTGGCACAGACGGAACAGATGCTACATTTACAGGTAATGTTACTGGACAAGTAAGTGATGTAAGTAATCACGACACTGATGATATTTCAGAAGGTTCAACTAATCTTTATTATACAGACGCAAGAGCTAACAGCGCATTTGATGCTAAATTAGCTACAAAAAGTAGTGATGACGTTGCAGAAGGTTCAACAAATCTTTACTTCACTGATGCAAGAGCAATTGCTGCGGTTGGCGGCACAGATACTGATAGTATTGCAGAAGGTACAACAAATCTTTACTTTACAACAGCAAGAGTAGATGCACATTTAAGCGGCGGCACTGGTGTAAATTATAACACAGGCACTATCAGTATTGGACAAGCTGTTGGTACATCAGACAATGTGACATTTAATAAAGTTACTGCTAGTGAAATTGTAGGTAATATTAATGTTACTACAGACACATCAAGTTTTAATAACATTACAGTAACAGGAGCCTTAACAGGTGACGTCGTTGGTGATTTAACAGGCGATGTAACAGGTACACTCAAAGGTGATATACTTGCAAATAACGGAACTGTAGTTTTAAATAATGGTACTAACGGAAGTGATGCTACGTTTGCTGGTACAGTGACGGGTAACGTAACAGGTAATGTTTCGGGTAACGTAATAGGTAACTTAACAGGTAATGTTTCAGGTAATATAACAGGTGACGTAACAGGTGATGTTAAAGCTACTGACGGAACAGTTGTACTAAACAACGGCACAGATGGAACAGATGCGACATTTTCTGGAGACGTAACAGGCGATGTAACAGGTAACGTAAGCGGCGATGTAACAGGTGATTTAACAGGTGACATCAAAGCTGCAAACGGAGCAGTTGTTTTAGCAGCAGGTACTACTGGACTAGATGCTACGTTTACAGGCGATGTAACAGGTAACTTAACAGGTGCTGTGACTGGTACAGTTAACTCTATTAGTAATCACGATACTGATGCACTAGCAGAAGGAAGTACTAATCTTTATTATACAGACGCAAGAGCAGAAGCAGCAGCTCAAACCAAAATAGATGAATTAGACTTGTCACCTAATGCACAACTTACATACACAGTAGGTGTAACAGGTAGCACAGCATTTACATTTACAGGCCCTGGTTTCCCTACAGCATCAGACAATCCAGACATTATTTTGTTAAGAGGTGTCAAATATCAATTTGATAACACAGCCAATTATAGCAGTCACCCTTTTAAAATTAGAGTAAGCAATGCTGGCGCTGATTACACAGACGGAGTTACTACAACTGACGGTGTAACAGAATTCATAGTACCTTATGATGCGCCAAATAGTTTAGTTTATCAGTGTAGTGTACACGGAGTTATGGTTGGTAACTTTACAATTCTTTCACAAGGCGGCGGCGCATTAAATGATCTAACTGACGTAAACATAGGTACTCCAAGTAACGGTCAAGCGTTGGTTTGGAACAGTGCATCTAGCTTATGGGAAGCAGCAACACCTGGTAACCCACCATTCACTGAAATTACTAGTAATACAGTACTACAATCAGGCGGGCAGTATCTAGTTAATACTACTAGCGGACCTATTACAGTGACATTACCAGTAACAGCAAACATAGGAGAAGAGATTGTTATTGTAGACGGTACAGGCACAGCGGCAACAAACAATATCACAGTTGCAAGAAACGGAAACAAAATACAAGGGCTAGCAGAAAACCTTGTTATTGATAGTAACAGAGCAGCCTTTACACTAATATACTATAACACCGCAAACGGTTGGCTATTTAAGGATAACTAATGAGTTTTTATTCAACACTTAGACGAGCAGGTTTACCTTCTATCTATGTTTATTCTACTGTTACACAATTGCCACTAGTTGGTAATACTGCTGGTACGATAGCATACGTTGAAGATATATCAGGATTATTTCTATACAACAACGGCTGGAGGCCATTGGACACAAGTGAGAATGGACCAATTATCAATGTTGCACCAGTTGAAATCATAACATTGAGTGGAACTCCATATTCAACAACTATTCAAGCAACAGATCCCGACGGACTTAATGTGATATACAGTGTAGGGACAACAGGAACACTAGATCCTAGTACTACAGTTACAATAGATGAAGATACTGGATTATTACAAGTTAGTAGTACATATCCATCAGATGACTTTAGTATTATTTTGACATGCAGTGATGGTGTATTTGCTACAACAAGAACAATTCCAGTAACAATTACAAACAGACCTCCTACATTTACAGTAGAGCCTGCCGCTAGTTTTAGTACTAATGCTGGTGTAGAATTTAGTTATCAGTATGCTGTACAAGATTTAGATGATGGACAAACACTAGAATTTAACATAGAACAAAGTTTGAATGCTACCTATCCTAATTTGCAACACATTGACACAGTGTTTATAGAAAGAAATTATGCAGACGGGTTAGGACATTTTGGCAGTGCTACCGGCGGTGATTACATGACATTAACACCGCCAGAGGATCGCAATGGGCATGGAGTAGATGTTTTCAAGTGGAATATCACTGAAAACAAATTTGAACTGTTTCAACAAGATGTTCTTGTAGATACGCCTACTAATAGTACAACATATATGACAGGCACAGCAATAAACAACGATTGGATGTTTGTTAGTAATTATGATTCTAGTACACAAAACAGAAGTGCTAAAGTACTCAAATATAACTCCACAACAGAACAGTTTGAGCATTGGGCAGGTGGTGATTTAGACACAATTGTCACTCAAAATAACGATTGGGATGATAAACACAAACTATGCGCAGCATTTGGTGAAACACCATTGGGAGAAACTGCACTAATTGTTGGACTGAGTGTAAGCAGCGGCGAAAGCAACACAATAGATGGAGCTCTTTGGTTGTTTGTGTATGATAGTGTTAATGATACCTGGATATACAAAGATAGAACAACCCAACCGTTCTATACCTACCATAATAGTTTAGCGGGTCAGAGTGATTTTTTGACCGGAATAAGAGAAATAAGTGTCAATCCTTTTAGAAAGACTGAGTTTGCTACTGCAACTTGGTCAATGCACAGTGCATGGGACATAGAATTAGACAACGATGGCGGTTCAACTGCCAGCAACACATACAGTTTAACTTTCCGTGCTTTGGCGGCACAAGGCTTTACAAACGACAGTAACTCAAGCACTTGGCGTCCCAGTGGTATGCATTGGCAAGATGAAAATACTATTTGGCTAGGCAACGCAAATGACGGACGTATATATAAAATTACCAGAGGTCCTGTTGCTGACGTTTACAACAACAGTACATGGACAGTTGATTATGCAGATGGAGCATATGTAGGTGGCACAGCAACACTGGAAACATATGATACTGTAGTTGGAAGCTATAATGCCTCATTGAGATATTGGTATTGGAGCAGCAATGGTAGCAATACTTCAGTTCAAAGCGCATACGATAGATTATTTGTCAATGGCAATATTGGAGTTCATGGTGATTACTGGTTTACACTAGACAGTGCAACAAACACAGTTACATATAACGGAACTCAAACTGAAACTTGGCAAGATCCATTAACTTTGCCCGGCCCAACAAAGTATATAGGAGCAAATTATACAGGCTTTACAAGTAGAGGGTTGTTTAATAGAGATCATAATTTGTTTATTGCTACTATATACGGAATAAGCTCAAGGTCTACTAGTAGATGTTTAATCTTTGGTGTTGGAATCAATGCAGATGTAGACTCAAACGGAACAGTCACTGGAACTCCTAAAAGTTTTGGAAACTACAGTTTAACGACATCAGTAACTGACGGCGTTGATACTACAACAGATTCAGTTACTATAGACGTACCAGGTGGTGTTAGTTTTTCAACAACTCCTCCTACAAATAAAACTGTAACAGCTAGTGGATCTACAACATTTGATGCAGATGCATCTAGTGGAAATTATGCAACACCTGAAATAAAATTTACCACAGACATCGATTATAGTTTACAACAAACAATTGCAGGCGCGACAGCAAGTGCATATAAAGATGGCGAGTTATTTGTAACAGTTAATAATCAAGTTAGAGTTTATCCAGTAAATGAGCTAGGAGAAGTTGATACAAATTATACAACTCTTGACAGCACTGGACTTGTTGATAGTAATACAGAATTTGGAACAAACTTAACAGTCACCGATGATTACTTATTAGTTGGACGAAAAGGTGAACCAAGTACATTAGAACACAGAGTTCAAAAGTTTGGAAATTATGAACAAAGTGCATATTGGAGTTATGCTACAAATCAACTTGGACAAATCACTGGTATAGGCTTTACGTTTGATTATTACGGAGCAGTAGATTGGCACCAAAGTGATACTAGCGGTGAATTGATCTGGAAAACAAAATTTCGTCAGCAAGATAATCTTAGTGGAGCAGAAGGTGTTATTGACTTAGAAAAGTTAGATAAAAAGACTAACAGAATTAACACACTTGAAACTAATAGCATAGGTTTCTCAGGACTTACTACTAGAAGAACATGGATAAGTTACTTTAAAACGTTTCATCCAGACTACCAAGGTCAAGCTGGAACTGGTATTGCTTGGAGAGCATATATAAATTCCTCAGATTCAAATCACAACACATGGAGATCCTATATAGAAAGATACTCCTACGACGACGACGGCAATCTAACAAACACTTCGGGTGGCTCACAAATTATTTCTACAACTACAGGTAATAGTTACGATTCGCCTAGAATGTATACTACTACTAGTCCTGATGGTAAATATATCGCTGTATCTTCCGGCTCAAGTACTGCAAGGTACATTGACATGTGGGGAGATGACAGTGGTGGAACTTTACGTAAATGGACCTATACCACAAGCAATAGCAGTCAGCAAGACAACTTTATCACACTTGGTTGGGTTAAAATTGGAGGAGAGTATCAGCTTGTAGCAACACATGGCAATACTGTTACATACAGTGGATCTAGATATGTAGAAGTATTTAATAGACCAACTACCACAAGTTCGTCATTCCTTCCAATAACTAATTACAGTATAGCATATACAGATCCAACTTGGCAGGATTTAACAGGCCCAATTGGATGTGACGATCAAGGTAGATTTATTGTAGGGAAAAAATTATTTTCGTTCAGTACCAGCCCTAACACAATCACATTACTGAATACGTTTAGTGTCTATCCATACAACATTAACGGTGCAACTGGCTACGAAGATAAAAATCTTAGAATATCTTATTATCCTAGCATGGATACATGGTTTGTACACAACGGAGGTGTCAATGGTGCAGATGGCGGTGACGAATACGATTACAATAGCATGGATAGATATTTTTTAAGTGCATTTACAGTAGATGGTTCAAATAATTTTACTAGTATATTTGAAAATATCTACGACTTTAACGAATTTAGAGAATATAATTTTAATACAGGGATCAACAATAACGGAGACACAATTGCTTATACAAACAAAATAGAAAACAGCATTGGCACAAATCGTTATCCTCTGAGGAATTATATAAACAATGAATACTCCTTGGGAACTATATATGGAGCTAGCAGTATACAGATTTACAAAAAGATTAACAGTACATGGACACACCAAGGAGAAGTTAGTTTCAACAATGCAGGCTCACTTATGACAGTAGGTCCAAATACACATATACACACAGCTATTCAACTAAATGCCGATGAATTGCTAATTGGCTTACCTGGCGCATGGCAAGGAGACGCCGTTATAGGCGGTGCTTTAAGAGAAACACAAGGTGCATTGACATTAGTAAAATACAATACAAGCACAACCCAATGGGATACACTTGACATAGGCGGATACGAAGAAGCAGATTATGATACAGAAGATTATTATGCTCAGCAACATAACAACATAGGTTATAGTATTGCACAGTGGAATGATTTAATACTTGAAGCTGGTCCTAGAGAACTCGTTGACGATATTGTTGTTGCTCAAACCTCACGAGAAAGTCCTCTTATGTTATACAACATTGTCGATCAGAAAATTAATCTTCATAGAGCATTACAGGCTTCAGGAGGTGTAGCTGAAAATGTAATTGCAAACAGTTATATAGCATTTGGAAACACAGAAACTCAAGGTCAATATACTAGCTCTGGTGGCGGAGAATTGCATGTATACAACAGTAATCATAATGACCCGTTACAAAATGTAAGCACTTATAGTCAAGCCCCTGAATATCATTTTCCAGAGCCACAATTATTTACTCAACCTAATACATTTAACGGATACTACACTTACGATTTTGCCACCAGACCGAATGGCGAAATAAGAATAACTGGAGGAAATTCAAGCGGTAGTAATACTGTAGAAAATTTCGAACCATCTGGCGACTATACTATTCAGTTTCATCTGAGTGTTGATAATACTAGTTACAACTATCTGTTCTGTGCAAAAACATATGTTAATTTCTATTCTTCACATATTGGTTTCAAGTTGTACACCGGCGGTGGCAATATATACTTAACAAATAACTGGATTACTACAAACGGTACACCGCCAACTTCTATAAGCGGATTACAGTGGAACAATGTAGTCCCAACAGACGGAAGTTGGCATCACTATGCTATAGTATATGACAGTGTTAATGAACAACACACACTATGGCAAGATGGTGTAAAAATTAGCACTCAAAATAGTCCAAGCAGTAATCCTAAGATTTTTCAAACACTAGCTGATCAAACATACAACAGCACACTTTATCTTTGGAGTATAGGTCAACATAGAAGTGATAACGGTGTCCAGACTGATCAAACAAGTAATAAATTTGATATTGCTAATCTGATATTAGATTATGGAGCAAAGTACGATCCCGCAGACAATAATATCGATATAAGTGTTTATGGCACAGGTACTGTTTATGACGTAATAGATGAAAATACATGGTGCGCAGTTGCAATAGGAAATAGCGGTAATGCAAAAGATTATGCAAACAACTTTGATGTTGAAGTATATTCGAGCGGCACCAATTGGCCAAATACTATGACAAGTTCGCAAGCCTATGCTCCTGCTAATATTGACATTGCAAATTGGGTTAGATACACAGCGGGCAACGAAACAACTATAGTTACAGCAAGTAACGAATCAGTATTTGTGTTTATTAGAGATGTTGATAACACATTTAGCTTGAATAAAATTCTTACGCCTGGTGGTACTATAACAGAAATTAGCATATCAGAAAATCAAGCTGAAAGTATTATAGTTACAACAACACAAGGTGTAAAAGTTTACAGTAGAAACATTACGCCATACTTGGCACAGCCAATCTCTTATAGCAACGGCACTGTAACTATTAATGCTAACACTCAAACAGGAACATATACACTAAAAACATATGCAAAAGACGGAAAAGCTGTAAGTATTAAACACACAGCAATGACACACAGTTAAGGAAATATTATGCCATCAACGATATACAAAGTTATAAAAAACAAGTCAACTAAAAAATTAAGTATCTATGATGGTCCTAATGACTTGCCAGATGCTGCAGATGTCGCAACACTTGCTTATGTAAAATCTACTAATAGACTTTATGTTGCAGTAGGCACCGGTTGGCTTCCTGTTATTAGTGAAAATACAGTGCCAACTTGGGTTAGTGTTCCTGATGTTAATGTAACTATCTTAACTGGAGATACATATGACTTTACACTAGCTTATGCTGATCCGGAAAATATTGAAGGTACATTTTCATATCAATTAAGTAGTGGTAGCTTAGGTACAAATACATTGACAACGAACAACGAAGACTTTAGTATTGCTACAAATCAAGCAGCTACATTTAGTATTACATTCAGAGCTAGTGATACAGTAAATGAAATTATAAGCACAACAGCATTTACTGTAAGACGTGAAAGATGGAATATAGAACCAACAAGTACAATTAATATAGATCAAACATATGCTAACACATATCTTGGTAATGCTGTTGCTATAGATAGCACAGGAAACTACGCAGTTGCAGGTGCATATAACTATGGATCTCCTAGTAGTAGTTCAGGTAAAGTTACTTTTCTAAAGAGAAATGGAAGTAGTTGGACAACCTTAGGAGAATCACAAAGCAGTGATATTTCTCTAGGAGACCAATTTGGTTATAGTTTAGCAATTGACGGAGACTTAGCAATTGTTGGTGCATGGGCCGACGACACTGGTTCTAGTATTAATAATGGTAGTGTATATATTTTTAAAAGAACAAACGATGTATGGACGGAAACAGCAAAAATAAATGGTCCTGCTAGCAATAACGCATTTTTTGGAAAAAGTGTAGCAATACTAGGAGATGTTGTATTCATAGGCTCGCCGGGTTTTAATAGTAATGCAGGTAGAGTTTCAAGTTATATTACATCAGATGGCGGGACAACATGGACTGCTGGTTTAAATTATTCTGGTTCAGTCAGCGGCGAACTGTTTGGCGAATCGATTAGTGCAAGTTTAAAAAACAGTGGCGGTTCAACTCTTGCAGTAGGAGCGCCAGGTGATACACTAAGTCAAGGTGCAGTAGTTGTATACGACAATGATATAAATGATTGGTCAACTGGCGGCGGCGCAACAGTTAATAATACTAAATTAACAGGATCTCAAGATGCTTCAGGAGACAAGTTCGGACAAGCATTGCAGGTAGTAGATGATAGTTTAATTATAGGTGTTCCTTTTAGCGACTTTAATACACTAGAAGGTGGACTTGCATACAATTTTGTTTATAACACAGTAAACAGTAGTTGGAGTGAAGATAGTATTATTCAACCAGAAAGCCCAGGCAACTACGATCATTTTGGATCAAGTGTTAGTATTAGTGATACTAGTCAGTACCCAGCAAATACAATATTAGATACTGTATTAGTAGGTGCACCTAATGCAAATGGTGCTGTATATGGATTTTATTGGAGTACTCAAAATAACAGATACGAACAATTAACAAAACTGATTGGCGGCTTAACAGGAAACAGCGCCTTTGGTACTAGTGTGGCAGTAGTTGGAAACTATGGTCTAATAGGGGCCATAAATAAAGACAGCGACGGCGGCATCTCTAATGTTGGTCAAATATATCATGTGAGTTTGGGTTAAAAATGACATTATCATACAGAAATATAAAAAACAGTGCTAGTAAAAATTATATTACTTACAACTTACCCAGCGATCTTCCATTGGTTGACAGAACAGAAGGTGACATGGCTTTTGTCATCAGTGTTAATAGTTTGTACATTTACAGCGATGGTTGGCAACCTATACGTATTCAAAACGAAGTGCCAGAACTTGTTAGTGTGCCACCAGCGACAGTTACTCTTCCAATTGGATCAACATATAACTTTACACTAGATGCAACAGACCCTGACGGATTGCCGATACTTTGGAGTTACGAAGTTATTAACGGTAGTACAAGTGTTAACGTTATCAATTTAAGTAATAACGAATTTAGTTTTAATGCACTAGATGACACAATTTTTACAATTAGATTTAAAGCTAGCGACACAGTAAACGAAGTAACAGCAGATACAGAGTTTACAATTACTAACCAACCTCCTTCAGCACCTACACTTTTAAGTAACGGAGGCGTTACAGCAAACATAGGTATTGCTGACATAGGAAGTTTAGTAAACTATCAATTTATAAGTACAGATCCTGAAGGTAGCAGTATTGCATACAGCGCAACACCAAGTGCAAGTGACGATATTTCGTTGATTAATTATAGCATGCTCGGAGATACACTATCTGTAATAGCAAACAGAGATAGTATAGGTCCTCTTGTATTTGATGTAACTGCTAGTGACGGAAAATATACAGCAACAACACCATTTAACATAACAAGAACGGCACCTTACTGGAATATTAGCAGCAATGGATATCAAGATCGTGTTGAAGCAGCAAGCACTACAGATTATTTTAATAGATTTGGTGATAGATTAGATTCCTACAAAGACTATTTGATTGTCGGTGCTTATAACGATGACGATAATCCTAGTGGTTCATTTACCCCTTCGAACCACGGCACTGCTTGGGTTTACAAATACGACAGTGTTACAGGCACATACAGTTTAGAACAGCAACTAATAAGTCCTAATGTACCAAGTAATGCTAATTACACTATGTTTGGACATAGTGTAGCAATAGGTGAATCTGTTGCGTTTGTTAGCGTACCTGGATACGACGGAGGAAATGGACTAAATTCAGGAAGTGTTGAAATATTCACTCGTAGTGGTGTTACTTGGACACATGCTGGGCAACTACTAGCGCCTAGTCCAGCAGCACAATACAAATACGGATATAGTTTAGCGTATCATCCTAACAATGACGGCACAACAGGCAGATTAGTAGTGGGAGAACCAGGTTCTGGTAGTGTTTATGTTTATGGTGTTAACGGATCAACTTGTACATTAGATCAAACTATTACAGGTCCAAATTACCCAGGTACAAGTGACCCAGTGGAAGCCCAGGAGTTTGGCAATAGTGTTAGTATTCATCATAATACACTAGCAATTGGCGTAAGATCTAGATATCAAAGTCCAGGTGTTTACACACCAGGTGTTGGCGCTGTTTGCATTTATCAAGATTCAGGATCTGGATTTGTATTAGAAGATGTTAAGTACGGAACTGCAACAACTTATACAGACGATTACGCAGATATAGGATGTGTAAGTGTCTACAGAGATGCAGTAATGGTTGGCGCTCCCAACGATAGTCAAACAGGCAATGGCGCAGGCCCAGGTGCTGTTTGGATATATGAAAAAGTAAACAATACATGGATACAAACATTTACAAAATCAGGGGGAGTAAATACTCAAACCCAAATAGGCAAATGTGTTGCACTGTATGATAAATGTGCAGTTACCAATTCTAAGGATATTGGAAATACGAATAAACCTATTGCTTGGCATTTTAGAAAAGCATCATCTACTTGGGCAGCTTATCAACAAACGAACTATTTGATCAATGCTGCGGCTGATACAGATAGTAACTGGCATCTAAATGGTGCAACCATTTATTGGGATAAGATTATTATGGGCGGCGAACATACACATGCAGGTGGCGGTGAGGGTATTTTTTACCTGTTTAAAGGCGTTTAACAGCTAAATACATATGAATAAAAGGACACAACATGAAGGCCAGAG
>Ga0181583_10000647_pt1 | contig 25154 bp, 26 predicted proteins | sample 071ome_31_FD_132461 | JGI IMG/M metagenome (GOLD analysis project Ga0181583, IMG submission 132461) | Coastal salt marsh microbial communities from the Groves Creek Marsh, Skidaway Island, Georgia - 071405CT metaG (megahit assembly) | ecosystem: Environmental > Aquatic > Marine > Intertidal... | reverse complement strand
TACAAATAAATCTCTAAGTTGTATTCTCTCAAAGGTTGTGAAACGGGATCCACAACTACTACATAGTCTTCTTCTTCTTATAGTGGCGCCATCTTCACTAGCTCTAGAGTCTTTTACTTGTGTGTCCTCTTTACCACAAAATGGACATCTCATGATTAACTCCTAAGATTAATAAATTGGAAATTGAGAACAAAGTTTTATAACTTTTTCAAAAACAATTTTTTCTTGTTCATGAGATGATTCATTATCATCAAAAGCATCCAAAACGTCTGCTATAAAATTTCCTACTAAAATAAATTCTTCAGATGTAAAACCTCTAGTTGTAGCGGCAGCAGTACCAAATCTAACACCCGATGTAATTGTTGGTGGTAAAGGATCAAAAGGAATACCATTTTTATTACACGTTAAACCTGCGTTCTCAAGTGCAATCTCTGCTTTTGCACCTGTAATATTTTTACTCTTCAAACTAAGAAGAACTATATGGTTATCTGTTCCACCTGAAACAATATCATAACCTCTATTTAATAAAGTATTGGAGAGGGTTTGAGCATTTAAAACAATATTTTTGGCATAAACTTTAAATTCATCTGTTAGAGCTTCTCCAAAGCCAGCTGCTTTTCCAGCTATAACATGCATTAATGGCCCACCTTGAAGACCTGGGAAAACTGCAGAATTAATTTTTTTAAAAAGAGCCTCATCATTGGATAAAATCATACCCCCCCTACCTGATCTAAGAGTTTTATGGGTTGTAGTTGTTACTATATGTGCAAAATCAATAGGGTTTGGATGAACACCACCAGCAACCAAACCAGAAAAATGAGCCATATCAACTAAAAGGAAAGCATTTATACTGTCTGCAATATCTCTGAATTTTTTAAAATCTATAATGCGAGAATAAGCAGATCCCCCAGCAATTATTAATTTAGGTTTATGCTCTTGAGATAGTTTTTGAATTTCATCAAAATCTATAAGTGAATTATCTCTCCTTACGCCATACTGAATAGCATTAAACCATTTTCCAGAAAGGTTTGGTTTAGCGCCATGAGTAAGGTGTCCTCCTGCAGCCAAGCTCATACCAAGTATTGTATCGCCTGGATTTAGCAAACTTAAAAAAACAGCTTGATTAGCCTGTGCACCAGAATGAGGTTGAACATTTACAAATTTGGCATTGAATAGCTTTTTTGCTCTATCAATTGCTAACTGTTCTACTTCGTCTACAAATTCACAGCCACCATAATATCTTTTTCCTGGTAACCCCTCGGCATATTTATTAGTAAGAACAGATCCCTGTGCCTGCAAGACAGCTTTAGAGACAATATTTTCAGAAGCAATTAATTCAATTTGATTTTGTTGCCTGTTAAGTTCTTTATTAATCATACTAGACAATGAAGGATCGTAAACACCAATATCTTCACTAAAAAATCCTTCTTTATAATACATATCAAATCCTTAAATTATTTAAATTAAATTTTGTTTACCCTAAGGGTATGTCTTCCATGCTCAAAATCAGTATTAATAAATTCATCAACTATGCTAAAGGCTAATTCTTTATCTAAAATTCTTCCGCCTAAAGCTAATACATTGGCATTATTATGCTTTCTACTTTTAGAAGCCATTTCAACTGATGTACATAATGCAGCCCTGATATGTTTAAATCTGTTGGCTGCCATAGAAATACCTATACCTGTACCACAAAATAAGATACCTTTGGCATCTTTGTTTTTTTTTAACTCTTTTGATAAAAGTTTTGCATAGTCTGGATAATCTACGGCATCAAGCGAAAAACATCCTAAATCTTCAACTTGAAAATTATTTTTAAACAAAAACAACTTTACTAACTCTTTTAAATCAAAACCGCCATGATCTGATGATAAAAAAATTTTATTAGACATAAACCATACCAAAAACCTATATAATTTTTTAACTCAGTTAGTGAAAAATTTCAATTTTAAAGTGTATTCAAAAAAATAAAAATAAAGACTAAAAACTAAAAATTTATAATTAATTCAAACAAAATATTTTTTTCTATCAACCAATAAATTAATAAAGTCGGAACAAATGCTATTAAAAAAGATATGAAAAACTTTAGCCGTAAATTAGGTTTATCAGGTGCTGAATTTGCATTACCAATTTGTTGCTCCTTAGGAACACTTAATCCAAATGGAAGAGACATAAAAAAAATAATTAGCCACATCATTAAAAACACTAAAATTAAAGACACTATGCTCATTCAAGAATTACTCTACTTTATTAATATGGATGTCTACTATGGGTCTTTTAGAAAAAGAATATTTGAATTCTCTTTTAACTAACTTTGAAATTTGATCTGAAAGACGATTATCTGAATCATTTAAAGAAAAATTATAATTATCTATTAACTCTTCTATTTTAATAGCTATATCAGCTATTAAGCTTGAAACATTATCATCATCCGATACCCCTCTTTGAGTTATCTGTGGAGATATTAAGAGATCTCCATTTTCGTTCAAAACAATAGATATAGAAACATAACCATTCCATAAACCATGTCTTCTTATAGTAAATCTCTCATTATTAATAGGTATTACTTCGCCTGCATCATATACATGAGTAGTAAAATCAATTTTGGAAACCACACCCTGTGAACTTCCGTTAAGTCTTATGAATTGACCATTTTGGGGTTTTATGACAAGTGGAACTTGGCAATCACTAGCTAATACTGAATGAGCATCAATATGATCCCTAGTTCCATGTACTGGAATAGAAATTTTAGGCTTGATAAACGAATACATGTCTATTAATTCATCTCTTGAAGGATGCCCTGAGACATGAATGTTTTTTTCATCGTCAGTAACTATTTCAACGCCCTGTTCTAAAAATCTATTTTGAACTTTTGAAATAGCATTCTCATTGCCTGGTATTTTCCGACTAGAAAATATTACTGTGTCCCCTTTCATTAGATTAATATGCTTATCAATACCTTTTGAAATTCTAGAAAGCGCTGAGTTTGGTTCACCTTGAGAACCCGTGCAGATAATAAGAAGATTTGATTTTGGTATTAAGTTAATATCTTTTAATGATACAAAATCTGGCATTTTATTTATAAAACCAACCTCTCTAGCAGCATCAATAGCCCTTAATAAAGCTCTACCAATAATGACAACAGACCTATTTGTTTTTTTAGCTATATCAAGAAGCGACTTAATACGACTAATATTAGAAGAAAAACATGTAATAAGGACTATATTTTTCCTATTTTGAATCTCATCTAACAATCCATCATAGGCAAAAGATTCTGGTGGGGTTCTACCTTCAACTAATGCATTAGTGGAGTCACATACCATTGCCAAAACCCCATCACGACCAACTGATCTATAGTTTTCAAAATCCATTTTCTCGTCAAGATTATTAGAATGTTGTAACTTCCAATCACCAGAGTGAAAAACTTTACCTGCTGTTGTTGAAATTAATATTGATATAGGGTTAGGAATAGAATGAGAAGTTTCTATTGCTTTAACTAAAAAATCACCAACTTTTATTTCTTCATTAACATTGAGAATATTAAGCTCAAGATGATTACCCTTTTTATTTTCATTTAATTTTCTTTTTAATAATGCGATCGTAAAATGAGTGCCCCAAATTGGACAATTAATATTATCAGCATAATAAGGAATAGCTCCAATATGGTCTTCATGACCATGAGTTAAAAAAATACCTAGAAACTTATCTCCTAAAGATTTAATAAATTCAAAATCAGGCAATAAAACATCTATCCCCAAATCTGTTTCATCTGGAAAAGAAATACCTAAATCAACCAGTATCCATCTATCATTAAAATGATATAAGTTTGCATTCATACCTATTTCTTCCGAGCCACCAACAGGTAAGAAAATTAAATCAGATTTTTTGAAATTCATTAATACACCTAAAATTAATTTAAAAATTTTTATTTTTTAGGTATAAATAAACTAAACCAATTAAGGTTAAATCATCTCTAACTAAATCTATGCAATTTAAAGATTTTTTAAATAAATGGCTTAATCCGCCAGTTGCTATAACTTTAAAATTCGAATAAGTTTCTATCGATTTGATTTTAACTATTAAACCTTCAATCATTGAAACATATCCCCAAAAAATACCTGATTCCATTGCGTTTATAGTGTTTTTTCCTATTATTGAATTCTTTTCAGATAACATTTTAAGAGATACCCTAGGAAGGCTTGCAGCAGCCATATAAAGAGCTTCCAATGATAAGTTTACACCTGGAGCTATAATTCCTCCATTATAACTACCATCCTCACCAACCACATCAAAAGTAGTAGCTGTTCCAAAATCTATAATTATAGCTGGTGATAGGTTTAATTTTTCAGCTGCGTATGAATTGACCAATCTATCAGCACCTGCTTCTTTTGGATTATCAATGTTTACTTTCAATCCTAAATCCAAATTACCCTCTCCTACAATAAGAGGTAAAATTTTAAAATATTTATTTATTAGGTGCTTGATATTAAATAAAGTTTCCGGAACCACTGAGGCAATACATATGCCTTTAATATCCTTAACTTTGAAATTTGATAGATTTAACATTTGCAAAAGCCACGGATAATAAATATCAGCCGTTCTTTTAGAATCGTTGTTTATCCTCCAACAACCTTTTTGCTCAATGTTATTGTTAAGAGAATAAAGAGCAAAAACTGTATTTGTATTACCACAATCGATAACTAATATCATAATCAGCCTTTATTAACAAAATGGTAACTATCTATTGAATTATACTCAAGTATAGATGTTCCAGAATTGATCATTAAAAACCCATTATTGCCAAGTCCCAATAAAATACCCCTTAAAGATTTTGTATTCGAATTAAAGTTAATATTTATAACATCACCTCTATATTTTATATATTTATTAATTTTTTCTTTAAAATAAATAAACCCTTTATCGTTCCATATTTTATAGTTAAAAAAAACTTTTTTTAATATTACATAGGCAATTTGTTCAAGTGAAAGATTTAAATTAACATGATCATTCACTTTAGTTGTATGCCATTTTTGATCATCATTAGGATTTTTTAAAACATTAAGACCTATACCAGCAACTATAAACCTTTCAGAAGACTCTAATAAAATTCCTGAAATTTTTTTATTATCAACCAAAACATCATTAGGCCATTTTAATTCTATTATTTTACTTTTAATACCAAAGTCTATTAAGGATTGGATAATTGAATAACCAACTATTAATGATAACTGCTGCCAATGTTTTTTTTCTTTTATAGGTCTTATAATCGTGGATAAAAACAAATTTCCCTCTAAAGAATTCCACTTGTTATTATTTCTACCTCTACCTTTAGTTTGTTTATAAGATAAATAAGACGTTCCTTGATCAAGCCCATCATTAGCAGCCTGAAATGCTAGATCATTTGTACTAGAACATATAGATTGGATTTTTAGATTAATATTTACCAAATATAAACCAACATGTAATAAATAGTTTTTTTAAAATATAAAATTTAAAGTAAAAATTATTTTTAAAAAATAACTATATTTTTTTGATAAAATTATTAATTAACCACCAAAATCATCAAGCATGATATCTTCCCTATCAACACCTAAGTCAAGAAGCATATTAATAACTGACTGATTCATCATTGGAGGACCACACATATAAAACTCACAATCTTCAGGAGCTGGGTGATCTTTTAAATACTGTTCATATAGAACATTATGAATAAATCCTGTGTGACCATCCCAATTATCTTCAGGCATTGCGTCAGACAAGGCTACATGCCAAGAGAAATTTGAGTTTTCTTTTGCAAGCCTATCAAAATCTTCAACATAAAACATTTCTTTCTTAGATCGTGCACCATACCAAAAAGTTATTTTTCTTTTTGTTTTAATTCTATTAAATTGATCAAATAAATGGCTTCTCATAGGAGCCATACCAGCTCCACCTCCTATAAAAACCATTTCTTTATCTGTTTCTCTAGCAAAAAACTCTCCAAAAGGTCCAGATATTACAACTTCATCACCAGGTTTTAAGTTAAAAATATAAGATGACATTTTTCCTGCGGGAATACCCGTTGAACCGGGAGGTGGTGAAGCAATCCTAACGTTCAACATCACAATTCCTTTTTCATCAGGACAATTAGCCATCGAGTATGCCCTCTCTATGGGCTCATTGCTTTCAGCATTAAAGTCCCAGATTTTAAATTTATCCCAGTCATCATGGTACTCTTTAGCAACATCAAAATCTTTATATGACAATGAATAACTTGGTGCTTCAATTTGAATGTATCCACCAGCTCTAAAATTTACATCTTCTCCCTCTGGTAACTCTAATATTAGCTCTTTAATGAAAGTTGCAACATTATCATTACTTCTAACTTTACATCTCCATTTTTTAACCCCAAAGACCTCTTCAGGTACTTCGATCTCCATATCCTGTTTAACTGCAACTTGACACGACAATCTATCACCACAAGATGCTTCTCTTTTATTTATATGACCCTGTTCGGTTGGAAGTATGGCTCCGCCACCAGAATGAACCTTAACTCTACATTGTGCGCATGTTCCGCCCCCACCACATGCGGATGGAACAAAAAGCTTTTCCGCAGCTAGCGTTTGCAATAACTTTCCCCCAGCAGGAACAGTTACTGTTTTTTCGCCATTAATCGTTATATTAACGTCACCTGAAGAAACGAGTTTACTCCTTGCAAACACTATGATCGAAACCAAAGTCAAAACAATCATAGTAAATAGAGTAATACCAAGAACAAAAGTATCCATTTAAAAATTCCTCATAATTTAACACCAGAAAAACACATAAAAGCCATCGCCATTAAACCAGCTGTAATAAAGGTAATACCTAACCCTTGAAGACCATCTGGAATATCACTATACTTAAGCTTTTCCCTTACTCCAGCCATAGTGGCTATAGCAAGAGCCCAACCAAAACCAGAAGCTATTCCGTAGGTTGTAGCTTCGGAAAAATTATAATCACGTTCAACCATAAATAATGAGCCACCTAGAATTGCGCAATTCACTGTAATTAAAGGAAGAAAAATTCCTAATGCGTTATATAAAGGAGGAAAATATTTGTCTAATACCATTTCTAAAATTTGGACTAAAGCAGCAATAACACCTATATATGAAATCAAACCCAGAAAGGTTAAATCAACATCAGGAAATCCAGCCCAGGCCAAGGCACCTGGCTTTAAAAGGTAAGTTAAAATAATGTTATTAGCAGGGACAGTTATAGATTGTACTATCATAACAGAAATACCAAGACCTATTGCAGTTGATATTTTTTTAGATACAGCAATAAAAGTACACATTCCTAAAAAAAACGATAAAGCTAAATTTTCAACAAATATTGCTTTTACTGCTAATGAAATTAAAGCTTCCATTAATGGGCCTCTAAAGATTGTATTTTAAATTCACGCGCTTCAACCTGGGATTTTTTCCATGTTCTAACTCCCCATATTAAAAAACCAATAATAAAAAAGGCTGATGGTGGTAATAATAATAAACCGTTGGGCACATACCATCCTCCATTGTTAACAGGGTCTAAAATTGTTATTCCAAACAAAGTCCCTGAACCAAAAAGTTCACGAACAACGCCCACACACATTAAAAGCAAACCGTAACCTAGACCATTACCCACACCATCTACAAAAGAGTCAAACGGCTTGTTTTTCATCGCAAAAGCTTCAGCTCTTCCCATAACTATACAGTTAGTTATAATTAAACCAACAAAAACAGAGAGAGTTTTTGATATTTCATAGGCAAAAGCTTTAATAATTTGGTCAACTAAAATAACTAATGATGCTATTATAACCATTTGAACAATAATTCTAATAGAATTTGGAATATAATTTCTTAAAAAAGAAATAAACAGGGAAGAAAAACCTGTAACAGCTATCACAGCAAGAGACATTACAAACGCTACATTAAGGGAAGAAGTGACAGCTAGAGCAGAACAAATACCTAAAACTTGTAAAGTTATTGGATTATTGTCAACAAGAGGATCTACAAGTAATTGCTTTCTTGTTTGAGACATTATGCAGCTCCATTTTTAAGATTATTAAGAAACTTTTTAAAACCAGTTTCACCCATCCAAAATTTAACTAAATTATCCACACCATTGGATGTAAGGGTCGCACCAGCTAAAGCATCAATATGATGATTTTCGTCTTTTTTTGTTTTTGCCACTTGGATCATCAGATCACCATTTGCGTTAGTTAGTTTTTTTCCATTCCACTGAGCTTTCCACTTTGGGTTATCTACTTCAGCTCCAAGTCCTGGAGTTTCTGCATGTTGGTAAAATTGAAGACCAAAAATATCATTACAATTTTTTTCAAGCGCAATAAAACCATATAATGTTGACCAAAGGCCATAACCATGGATTGGAAGAATTACTTTGTCTAAGGAACCATCTGTATTTTTTAATAAATAAATAGTAGCAAAATTTGTTCTTCTTCCAATAGAAGCAGGGTCATCTTTTAAAGGAGTACTAAGCAAAGGATCTTGCGCAGCTTTTTTGTCATCAAAAGATAAAGGATCAAATTTATCTGTAAATTTACCGGTATTAAGGTCTACCACAGCTGGCTGGAATGAAGAAAATGTCTTTTGGACATCTATTCCTTCATAATATACACCTGCAACCTGCAATATATTTTTTTGTTTATCTATAGCCTTATTAACCTCTTGAATTGACTTAAGGTTTACAGCAGCAAAAGACACAACCATAGAACATACAAAACAAAGAGTTGTCGCAACGATAACTGTTTTCGTAATACTATCGACAGGCATTTGTTTAAATTTTTTAAAAAAATTGTTTGAATCAGACATTAACCCTTGCCCTTCGTTTAATATTAGCCATTACAACAAAATGATCTATTAATGGAGCAAAAATATTACCAAATAATATTGCTAGCATCATACCTTCAGGAAATGCAGGGTTTAGAACTCTTATCATAACAACCATAAACCCAATCAAGGCTCCATAGATATACCTTCCAAGATTGGTATGACTTGCTGACACTGGTTCTGTTACCATAAAAACCAGACCAAATGCATAACTACCAATCACAAGATGCCAGTACCATGGCATGCTGAACATTGGGTTAGTTTCAGACCCAATCCAATTAAGGAAAGAAGAAAACATTATCATTCCAATAAGACATCCAACTATCATCCTGTAATTAGCAATTTTTGTTAACAAAAGAAAACATAAACCAATAGCACATGCTAACGTTGAAGTTTCTCCTAAGGATCCTTGAATTGTTCCTAAAAAAGCATCCATCCAGGTTATTCCATAATTACTTAAACTTTCGTAACCCTCTAGTGCAGCAATTCCAAGAGAAGTGGCACCAGAAAACCCGTCAACAGGTGTCCAAATAGAATCACCAGACATGTAAGCGGGGTAAGCAAAATAAAGAAAGGCACGACCTGTTAGAGCAGGGTTAAGGAAATTTTTTCCAGTACCTCCAAAGACTTCTTTTCCTACAACAACACCAAATGCAATGCCTAAAGCTACTTGCCACAATGGTGTGGAGGCAGGTAAAGTTAATGCAAAAAGCATTGAAGACACTAAAAAACCCTCATTTACTTCATGTCCCCTGATAGTTGCAAATGTAACTTCACATATACCACCAGCAACCAGAGTGGTGATATAAATAGGTAAAAAGTAAAGTAGGCCATGGGAAACGTTTGATATAATACTACTTGGATCTATCCCAATACCGATAAATTGTAGTAGAGAAATTCTCCAGCCTGATATTTCATTTAGGTTTAAAGAAGATAATGCTGCATTAGTTTGAAGCCCTGTATTGTAAAGGGCCCACATTACACATGGTATTGTTGAAATAACCACGTAAGTCATAACCCTTTTCATATCAACAAAACTACGAGCGTGAGGAGCTACTTTAGTTACGGTATTACTTGTAAAAAATATAGTTTCTATCATTTCAAAAATAGGGTAATATTTTTCGTACTTACCGCCTTTCTGAAAGTTTGGTTCAATAGAATTAAAATAATTCCTAAGCGACATTAATTAACCTTCTTTCTCTATTTTTATTAAGCTATCTCTGAGGGCTGTTCCATATTCATATTTGGCAGGACAGGCAAATGTACACAAAGCCAAATCTTCTTCATCTAATTCTAAAGCTCCCAAGGATTGAGCAACATCAGTATCCATTACTAAAAGGGCTCTTAATAATTGAGTTGGCAAGTAATCTTGGGGCATTAAAGTTTCAAAAACACCTGTTGGCACCATTGCCCTTCGACCACCATTAAGGTTTGAGGTAAGATTGAATAATTTAAAAAAACTAAATGCTGAAAAAAGAACTGGCATAACAGAAAATTTATTAGGCTGTGGTTTTATCCAACCAAAAAAATGTTTTTCTTTATCTTCTTTTATAATTGTTATTTGACGTGAATATTTTCCTAGAAAAGCAGTATCATCATAAGCGTGAAAACCAGACAATATAGAGCCAGAAATTATTCTGCAATCTTCTGATTTATCATATTCACCCTCAAGTATATCATCCAATGATGCGCCTAAAACTGTATTAACTAATCTAGGCTCCTTTGCAAGAGGACCAGAGATTGCAATAGTTCTCTTTATGTCTAAATGACCTGTTAAGAAAAGTTTTCCAATTGCTATTACATCTTGATAACCAATTGACCAAACGATTTTTTCTGAATTAGGTGGATCCAAAAAATGTATATGTGTGCCAGCAAGACCAGCTGGGTGAGGACCTGAAAACTCATGATTTTGAAATCCATCAACTATAATTTCACTATTTTCTTTGGTGCATAAAAATAGTTTGCCGTCAGATAAAATAGAAATATTCTTTAAACCCTCTTTGAACGCCTTAATGTCATTTTTTATTATCAATTCTGCATCAGCAGATAAGGGCTCAGTATCCATAGCAGTAACAAAAATTGATGAAGGTTTACTTTGTGGTGAAGGAACTTTAGAATAAGGTCTAGTAAGAAAAGAAGTCCATAAACCACTTTCAAATAAACATCTTTTAATATATTCTTTTTTGTTTTTTTCCTTTGCGTGTAAATCGACTATATTTATACCTTTTTCATCAATATCTTCAATTTCTATGACAACGCTTAATAAAATTCTTTTGTGACCTCTGTTTATCTCTTTAACAAAACCTTTACAGGGAGAAACATAAAAAATTTCTGGATAATCTTTATGACAAAATAGAGGGGTGCCTCTATTAACTTTATCACCCACATTTACTAGCATTTTAGGCTTTAAGCCATTATAATCTTTACCTAACAATGCCACAGTTTTAGGGGATTTTATGTCATGTACAACTTGCTTTGGAATTCCTAGAACAGGAATATTCAAACCTTTCTTTAGCTTAAATTTAGACATTTAAAGTTATTTTTATCCTTTGTTAAATTAAATTAAGGTTTGATTGAGCTTAGCTAAAATGAATTCTTTTTTTGTATATAATATATATAAAAAAAAACAAGCGTATATAAAGGTTTTTTTTATTTTTTTTTTATATTCCTATTAATTAATAAAAAAGTTAAAAAAAAGATTAATAGATAATCATAATTAGAATTATTAATGATTTTGAGAGAAAATTTAAAACATGAAAATTATACCTTCCCTAATTAGTTTTATTACATTTTTATTACTTTTATCTTGCTCAGAAGGTAAAAAGTATAATGCTGAAATAAAAGGTAATACTATGGGCACTTACTATATAATTAATATAGTAGATATACCTCCAAGACTTAACCTAGAATTTATAGAAAAAGAAATTAAAAAAACTCTTTTACAAGCAAACTCTATTTTATCTAATTGGGACGAAAAATCTGAGATTTCTCTTCTGAATAATAACCAGAGAATAGGTGCTTTTAAAATTTCAAACGAACTTAAAGAAGTTTTAAAAAATGCAAATATTATAAACCTTAAGAGTGAAGGTTATTTTGACATAACTCTTGATCCTTTAATAGAATTATGGGGATTTGGGTATAAAAAAGAAAAATTAGAAAAAATACCTGCTGATCACGAAATCAATAAAACACTATTGTTAATCAATCAAAAAAAATTTGTGAATATTGATGAAGATAAAAATGAGATCTATAAAAAAAATAAATTTTTAAAATTAAATTTATCAGCAATTGGTAAGGGTTATGGGATAGACTTAATAGGAAGGAAGTTAGATGCCTTAGGCTTGAATAATTATTTAATTAATATCGGAGGAGATTTACTTACAAAAGGGTACAATAAAAAAAAACAAGATTGGATTATAGGTGTTGAAAATCCGAAACTAGAAGAAAAAATGATTAAAGAAATTGTTAATGTTACTAATAAAGGAATTGCATCCTCAGGTGATTACAAAAATTTTTTTATGAGTAATGGAAAGAGATATTCCCATATAATAAATCCCAAAACTGGGAAACCGATTTCTCACAGAACAAAATCAGTAACAGTTATATCGCATAATGCTACATATGCAGACGGATGGGCAACAGCCTTATTAGCAATGGGTAGAGAAAAAGGTCTAATATTAGCAGAAAAAGAAAAATTAGCCGTTCTATTTATAGATGAAATTGACAAAAAATTAATTAAATTTAAAAGCTCAGAATTTAAAAAATTAAATTGAGAAAAATTTGTGTTTTTATTGTGTTTAGTATAATTAAATTAAATGGAATTATTTTTTATTACATTTGTGTTTTTAATTATAATCATAACCATTATGTCTTTAGGGGTTATGTTAATGGGAAAAAAAATTAAAGGAAGTTGTGGGGGGCTCAACGCAATATCAGGTTCTGATAAATGTTCTATATGTAATAAAGATATAGACCCTAATAATCCTCTTGTTAATCAATTAAGCTGCAAAAGAAATTAAATTTCCTTTAGACAATTAATTTAATAAAATAATCATAAAAAATGAAATAGCTGAAATGGATCCATATATCCATGACTTAAGTACCCATTTGTGATTTTGTTTTTTCCAATTATCTCGAAAAGCTTTACCTGAAAAAATCATAATTATGATTAAAATCAAAGCTTCATAGGAATTGTAAGAATAAATATTTAACATAAATATCTGATTATTATTATTTTTATCAAAGTCAATTTTCTTTTTTTTGAGTTTCAAATATATAAATACCAATAAAAATTAAAACTAAAGAAATTAGATGATAGATTCTAAAAAATTCTCCTAAAAAAAATACAGCTAAAAGAGAACTAAATATTGGAACTAAATTTGTATACAAGCCAGATCTGGCGGGACCTATTTGCTCCACACCTTTCATGAAAAAAATTTGAGCTAAAAATGATGGGAAAATTACTATTACAGCTAAGATTAAAATTCCCTTTGTACCAGGTAAAATCAAATTTTCACTATATACTTCATATACTAAACCAGGAATTGACCCTAAAAAAGCTATGTAAGAAAAAAAGGTTAATAGAGGAAGAGCACCTATTGTAGGTTTTTTTCTCAATCCTACTGCATATACAGCGTAAAGGGTACAAGCAAAAACCATTACAACATCACCCTTATTAATTTGAAAAGTCATCAAAGTTTTAAAGTCACCAGAACTAACCACAACCAAAACGGCAAAAAAAGTAATAAATACGCCTAAAATTTGAATAAGATTTACTTTATCTTTTAACCAAAACCTTGCAATTATGATTATAAATGCAGGCATCGTTCCTTGAACAAGTCCTAAATTGATAGCAATGGTATCATGAGCAGCAATATAGTAAGTAGAATTAAAACCCGTAAAACCAAATAATCCCATGATTGTTAACCATTTTAATCTTTTGTTTAAAATGGACCATGCTTTGATCAATTCTTTTCTACAAATTATGGTCAGAATGATTGAAACAAAAAACCATCTCGTGCTTACAATCAGTAATGGTGATACTTCTCCAACAGCAGCTCTGCCAGCAATAGTATTAAATGCCCAAAAAAGCGAGGTGAGCATTAATAAAAAATGTGCATTAGTTAAAATTTTCATAAAATAAAATTAATTAGAGACCTTGATATAAATATTGAATAAGATAGGATAAATTGTTATTTAAAATGTATAAGTAATTTTTTCTTTATATTCAAATTTATAATTTTCGGGAGATGATATGTCAGAAACTCAATACATTGCTGCTAAAACGATAGACGAAGCAGTAAATGCTCATAGTAAAGCCAACGGGTCAGCTAGATTTCTAGCTGGAGGCACGGACTTATTAGTACAAATCAAAAGTGGAATTAAAAAACCTAACTTAGTTATTGATGTTAAAAAAATTGTTGAGCTTAATAGCATTGAAGAAATTTCTGAAAATGAGTTCATTATAGGAGCCTCTGTTTCTGGAGCTAATTTAAATAGAAACAAAAAATTTGCTTCTCTTTGGCCTGGTGTTCTTGAAGCCTTTAGATTAATTGGTTCAGAACAAATTCAAGGAAGAGCTTCATTAGGTGGTAATTTGTGTAATGGTTCACCAGCTGGTGATAGCGTGCCAGCTTTGATTGCTGCAGGTTGTAAAGCCATTATAGCAGGACCAGAAGGTAGAAAAGAATTGCCTATTGAAGAATTTCACACAGGTCCTGGAAAAACAATTTTAAAAAATGGTGAAATGTTAGTTAGTCTCAAATTCCCTAAAAGAGAACCTAATTCTTCTGATGCCTATTTAAGGATGACACCTAGAACAGAAATGGATATAGCTGTAGTTGGCTGCGGTGTTAATATCACAATGAATAATAACAAATGCACTTCAGCTAGAGTTTCCCTTGGGGCTGTAGCACCAACGCCTCTCCTTATAAAAAATGCATCTGAAATTATGGTCGGAACTGATCTAAATTCAGAAATATTAGACAAAGTATCCAGGTTATGTATGGATGCATGCAACCCAATTAACGATAAAAGAGGCACAATTGAGTACAGAACAAAAGTAGCTGGAGTATTATTTAAAAGAGCCACATTAATTGCAATTGATAGAATTAAAGGAAATTAAAAAAATGGGAAAAATTCAAGTTTCAACTAAAATTAATAATGAAACCGTGGAGTATTTGTGTGAACCACATGATACAATGCTTAACGTTTTAAGAAATGAATTAGAATTAACAGGATCCAAAGAAAGTTGTGGGTCTGGTGATTGCGGTTCATGTAGTATAATTCTTGATGGCGAACTCGTTTGTTCTTGTTTAATGCTTGCTGCTGAAGCAGAAGGAAGCCAAATAGAAACTATAGAGGGAATGTCTGAGGGTGGAAAGCTTCATGCATTACAACAAAAATTTTTAGAAAAAGCCGCATTGCAATGTGGCATTTGTACACCTGGTTTCTTAATGGCCTCCAAAGCTCTTTTAGACCAAAACCCATCACCTACAGAAACAGAAGTAAGATTTTGGTTAGCAGGAAATTTATGTAGATGCACTGGTTATGATAAAATTGTTAAAGCCGTTTTAGAGGTGGCAGATGAAATGAAGGAGAGAGTATAATGAACGAATTAAGTAATAAATGGATCGGCAAAAATACTGTTAGACCAGATGGTGCAGAAAAAGTTACTGGACGTGCACAGTATTCTGCAGACACAACAATGCCTGGAATGATTTGGGGACATGTTTTAAGAAGCCCTCACCCACATGCTAAAATTAAATCAATCAATACTAAAAAAGCCGAGGCTCTAGAAGGTGTTAAGGCAGTAATTACTTCAAAAGATATCGTTGATTTTCCTCTTGATAAACCCGTCATATTAGGAATACAAGATATGCGTTGGATGTGTAGAAATGTAATGGCTAGGGATAAAGTTCTTTTTCATGGACATCCATTAGCTGCTGTTGCAGCAACAACAGAAGCTATTGCTCAAAAAGCATGTGATTTAATAGAAGTTGAGTATGAAGTTTTACCCTGGGCTATAGATATTGATGATGCCATAAAGCCAGATGCTCCAATTTTACATGATCATATAAGGTTTAATGACAAACCCTCTAATATTGCTGGTACTTTAGAACACAAAAAAGGAAATATAGAAGAAGGTTTTGCTCAGGCAGACGTAATTATAGAAAGAGAATTTAAAACGGAACCAGTACACCAGGGATATCTCGAAACACATTCCTGTTTAGTAAGTGTTGCTGCTGATGGAAGGGCAACAATATGGAGCTCTAGTCAAGGACAATTTATGGTTAGAGCAATGACTTCTTTTCTTACAGGCATTCCTCAAAGTAATATTAGGGCAATACCTGCTGAAATTGGTGGAGGTTTTGGAGGGAAGACAATCGTATATCTTGAACCTCTTGCTACTGTTTTATCTCAAAAAACAGGTAGACCCGTTAAAATTGTTATGAACAGAGAAGATACTATGAGAGCCTCAGGACCTACATCTGGTTCAAAAAGTAAAATAAAAATTGGAGCCACAAAAGATGGTAAAATAGTTGCTGCTCAAGGAACATATTATCTGCAAGCAGGTGCTTTTCCCGGATCTCCTATCAGAGGAGCTGTTGGTTGCTCTTTAGCACCTTATGACATACCAAATGCACATACATTTGGATATGACGTAGTTTCTAACAGATGTAAAGTAGCAGCATACAGAGCTCCTGGAGCACCTATTGGCGCTTACGGGGTTGAGTGTGTTTTGGATGAGATTGCAGAGGCATTAAAAATGTGTCCACTTCAATTCCGAAAATTAAATGCCGCTAAAGAAGGTACAGTTGCTGTTCATGGACCAACATATCCTAAAATGGGTTATTTAGAAACTTTGGAAGCTGCTATAAACCACCCACACTACAAAGCACCATTAGGAAAAAATCAAGGTAGAGGTGTAGCTAGTGGATTTTGGTTTAATGCTGGAGGTGAATCTAGTGCTCAATTAAATATTACGGAAGATGGTAATGTTGTTGTTACTACCGGCCATCCAGATATAGGTGGCTCAAGAGCTTCAATTGCGAATATCACCGCAGAACTTTTAGGAATTCATCATGATAGAGTATCTGTGCTAATAGGTGATACAGCAACTATTGGGTATAGTAACCTTACCGGAGGAAGCAGAGTATTATTTGCCTCAGCTATGGTAGTTACAGAATCAGCAAAAATTGTAATCAAACAACTCAAACAAAGAGCTGCCAAAATTTGGGGTATAGATGAAGAAGCAATTGAGTGGGAAAACGGTGAAGCAAGACCAGCTGGTGATAATGCTGGTAAATTTGATCCTCTTACTCTCGCTGAACTAGCAGACAAGGCCACAGCTACTGGTGGCCCTATTGGAGCTGGATATCAGGTCAATACAGAAGGAGCTGAAGGTGGGTTTGCAACTCATATATGCGATGTAGAAGTTGATGTTGATCTTGGAATTGTTAGAGTTAAGAGATATACTTCAATTCAAGACGTTGGAAAGGCAATACACCCAGATTATGTTGAAGGTCAACTTCAAGGTGGATGCGCACAGGGTATTGGTTGGGCACTTAGTGAAGAATACATTTATAATAAAAATGGTCACTTAGATAATACTGGTTTTTTAGACTACAGAATGCCTGTATGTTCAGACTTACCAATGTTAGATACTGTTTTAATAGAAATACCTAATCCTAAACATCCTCAAGGTGTAAGAGGTGTGGGAGAAGTTCCTCTAGTTCCCCCATTAGCGGCCATTTCTAATGCGGTTTATCAAGCACTAGGTAAGAGATCGTATAGCTTGCCAATGTCACCTCCCAAAGTCTTAAAGATAATAGAGGGATAATAAATTAGAGTAGTAGCTTTATTAATTGATTTTTATATTCAACAAATAAAGCTACACTCCTTTAAAAATTTTTAGACATACACAAAACATTATATATTTTAATTTTTAATCTATACATTATCGATTAATATTAAAATCATACGTGTATAAGTTCATCTTTTTATGAAAAAAAACTTAAAATCAATACATGTTAGAATTTATTCGAATAGTAAAAATTTTGCAGATTGATATAAAATTATATGAGTATTAGAAAAGGGTTTTAAAGTCATGAATATAGGTATCATTGGACTTGGCTCAATGGGCTTAAACTTGGCTAGAAATTTTATAACAAAAAATTATAAAGTTCATGCCTTTGAAAAAAATGAAAATATCATTCAAAATATAAAAAGTGAAAACATTGACGGCTTATCACTTAATCTTTCTTTAGAAAAAATGATATCTGAAATGTCCTCTCCAAGAATTATAATGCTTAGTCTGCCAGCCAATAATATTGATGAATGCATAAACGAATTAATTACTTATTTAAAACCTAACGATATAATTGCAGATTTAGGTAACTCTCTTTATCTGAAGTCTATAGAAAGGTATAACTCATTAAAAAATCAAGAAATAAGTTTTTTAGGTATTGGTGTTTCAGGTGGTCCTAGAGGAGCAAAAAATGGTCCCGCAATAATGGCTGGAGGTTGTGAAAAAGCATGGAATAACGTAAAGCATATTTTTGAAGATATAGCTGCTAAAAATAATAATAAAAGTGCTTGTTGTTTTTTTGGAAGTCCAGGTGCAGGTCACTTTGTCAAACTAGTGCATAACGGCATTGAATACGCATTAATGGAGGGGTTAGCTGAGATAAGTAATATATTAAATCTATCTTACGGAATGAATAATGAGTAACAAAGAGAAATATTCAATGATATATTATTAACTGAAACTTCATCTTTCCTTTTAAAAATTACTTCAGAAATATTGAATGCTAAAAATTACAAAAATAAATATTATTTAGATGAAGTTGAAAGCAAGATAGAACAAAACGGCACTGGTATATGGACTATAAATGCCGCCTTAGAACTCGGTGTTAGTATACCATCTATATACGAATCTGTATCGACTAGGTCTATATCAAACAATTTTACTAATGATAATATTGCTAATAAAAACCATTTGATAAAAAAACAAGTAATTTCAGTTTGCGAACTGGAACAAGTAATATTTTTTAATTTTGCTTGCTCGCTTTATCAGGGGCTTAACTTAATAAAAGAATCAAATAAATGGGAGTTTTTTAATTTCAAAATAGAAGATGTTTTTCAAGCTTGGAGTGCCGGTTGTATTTTACAAGGTGATTATCTTAACAAAATTTATAAAATTTATAAAAAAAATAGAAATCTAAATTTCAATTTTTTATTTGATATAATTTCAGAAAAATGTTCTGGGAACTTACTTTCAATTAGAAATTTTAATATAAAATCAATAGAACTTGCTGTTCCCTGCCCTGTATTGTCGTCTAACATTGCTTATTATGATTTAATTTTTTCTAAACATAAGATTGGTGAAACAATACAATTACAGAGAAGTTTCTTTGGACTTCACCCTTTAAAAGATAAAGAAGGACGTGAAATAAATCCATACTGGACTAAATTATGAACCCTAATTACCTAACTTACTTATTTATGGGCGTTGCTGGTTCCGGTAAAACTACGATAGCTAAGAAGTTTTCAAAAAAAATTAATGCATTTGTAATAGAAGGTGATGATTTCCATAGTAGCGAAAATATAAACAAAATGAGCTCTGGTATTCCGTTAAATGATGAGGATCGTTATGAATGGCTAGTGAAAATAAAAGATGAAATTCAAAGCAGACAAAAAACTCAGAATGTTGTTGTTGCATGTTCTGCTCTAAAAAAAAAATATAGGCTTATACTCGAAGTTGATAATTATAAATTGGTATATTTAAAAATAAGTAAAGCGACAGCCCAGAAAAGAATTAGAAGTAGACTTAATCATTTTATGCCAGATAGTTTAATAGATAGTCAATTTGCAATTTTAGAAGAACCAATCAATGGATTAACTTTAAATGAGAATTTAAGTCCTAATGAAATGATTAAAGAACTTACATCCCATTTTCAAAAAGAAATATTATGAAGTCAAATAAAATAGTTATTGATTACAAAACTTTACCAGATAATTTTAAATTTGAAGATCAATTTGAAAATATATATAACCAAATGGAGTTCTCAAATCAAAATATTCTTATAAATGGTAAAGCCGGAACCGGTAAGACTACTTTGCTTGAATATTTTCGAATAAATTCAAAAAAAAATTTTGTGATACTTGCTTCTACTGGAATATCTGCAATTAATGCCAAAGGGAAAACCATTCATTCTTTTTTTTTATTCCCTCCAAGAATATTAATTAACGAAAAAATAAAAAAATTAAGAACTAAAATTATTCAAAAAGTTCAAACTATTTTAATTGATGAATGCTCTATGATTAGATCAGATGTTCTAGATGCAATAGACCAATCACTGAAACTTAATAGAAATAATGATAAGCCTTTTGGTGGTATACAAGTCATCCTTTTAGGAGACATTTATCAACTTCCGCCGGTAATTAGAGAAAATGAAAAAAATATTTTTGATAAATTTTATCCCAATGGACATTACTTTTTTAATGCAAATTGCTTTCATGAAAGTCAATTTAAAACCTATGAACTTTCAAAAGTATACAGACAAAAAGACAAATTTTTTATAAATATCTTAAACAAAATAAGGATTGGAAGTATCGAAAGCTCTGATCTTGCTTTTCTAAACAAAAAAGTATTAGACAAAAGTTATAATAATCTTCCAGAAACAATAATATTATCACCAACTAATAGAAAAGTAGATTTAATTAACAGAATGAACCTAGATAATATAAATAGCCAGATGTTTTCATACAAATCATTACAAACAGGTGATTTTAACGAAAAACCAGCTGATGAAACTCTTCAATTAAAAGTTGGCGCTCAGGTAATGCTTATAAAAAACGATGTTAAATCACCTAAAAGATGGGTTAACGGTTCAATTGGAATTGTTACTGATCTAACATCTGATAGCATTCACTTAAAAATAAAAAGTAAAATTTATAAAATTACTCAAGATACATGGGAGAAGTTTGATTATATTATTAAAGATGATAAAGTGACTCATGAAGTAGTTGCAACATTCACTCAATATCCTATTAAACTAGCCTGGGCTATAACAATTCATAAAAGCCAGGGGCAAACTTTTGATAAAGTGATTATCGACCTGGACACAGGATCATTTGCCTATGGTCAAACTTATGTTGCTCTAAGTAGAGCTACGTCTCTAGAGGGGCTTTTTTTGACTAGACCCATTAAAATATCAGACATAATTTTTGATAAAAAGTTAAGGCATTCTTTTATTAATTAATTTTAAATTTTTTCGTTCCCGAAAAGCAATCAAAATTCCAGAAATTGATATAAAAAACATACCAATTAAATTTATTAAGCTAGGCCAAACATCAAAAAAAATTTTCCCCCAAATAGTTGCAAATATGAGGTATGAATAGTCCATTGGAGCAAGCCAGCTACTCTCAGCGGTTTGGTAGGCTTTAGCTAGCAATATGTTCCCACTTACATTCAATATTGAGCAAGAAAAGCAAAAGGCAAAAATAATCAATGTTAACTCAGGCCAGCCTATAAAAACAAATGGTGAAGTTTCTCTAAAAAGAGTATTTTGAAAAAAAAGCTCAAAAAACATTACTCCCAGGGAAGCTGAAAAAAAAAACATTATTCCAACAGCGAACGTAAGAGACATAACAGATTCTTGTCTACAATATTTTCTTATTAATACAATATTGCATGCAAAGAAAAAACCGGCCATAATTGGTAAGATTTGCAAAAGCGTAAAATTTTCTGACCATGGTTCTAAAATTAATATAGCCCCGAAGCTTCCTAAAAAAAGAGCAAAGGTTCTCCAAACACCAATTCTTTCTCCGAGAAAAACAATAGCCAAACATGACACAAAAATTGGAAATGTATATAAACCTGCAGCCATTTGAGCAAAACTTAATTTAGGAGATGCTGCAAAAAAACAAAACATGCATGTAGTCATCATAAGAGCTCGAAAGTATACTGGCTTCCATTTTATTGGCATAAGTATAGAAATTCCATTTGTAAGTCTTGCAATTAGAAATAGTAGTAGAATATTACCTATGGACCTTATAAATTGAAGTTGCCAGAAGCTAGTTTCACTTGACATGTATTTTATTAAACTATCTTGCAATGAAAGAATTATAACACCAATTATCAACATTGTTAGCGATGAAATAGGGTTGTCCTTTGTCTGAGGATTTAAAAAATTAAATTTCATAATTTAAGAACCATTAAAGTCTTGGAAAAAAAGATTTCTTATATAATTCATCTATTTTGTCTTTGTAAAAAGAAATAATCACTTGCCTTTTCATCTTTAAAGTTGGCGTTAATTGATTGTTTTCAATAGAAAAAGGTTCATATGAAAGAAAAAATTTTCTAATTTTTTTAGTCTGAGATAGTTTTTTGTTAACATCATTAATAATATTTTGAAAATCATTTCTTAGATAATCCTTTTTGTCTAATTTAGAATTTATTAAAGTTTCATTTGGAATAATTATAGCTATCAAGAAGGGTTTGTTTTGTCCATAAACCATCGCCTGCTCGATTTCGTCGTAAGATAATAACAAGTTTTCAATAGGAACTGGGGCAATATTCTCTCCCCCAGAGTTAACAATCATTTCATTTATTCTACCTGAAATTTTTAAGTATCCATCTTTATCAATTTCTCCTAAATCGCCAGTGTGGAGCCAGCCATCAATTATTACACTATTTGTACTTTGAGTATCCTTCCAATAACCTTTCATAATAGATTTACCTCTAACAATGATTTCTTTTTTTTTAGATAGTTTAACCTCAAGCCCTTTTATAGCTAACCCAACTGTATCAATTTTTATACTATTGATTGGGTTACATGAAATTAGAGGAGAGCATTCAGTTTGCCCATAACCTTGTAGTATATTTATTCCTAGAGACTGAAAGAATAGACCAATATTCTTATTTAAGGCAGCACCACCTGAAATAAATGCTTGGAGGTTACCACCAAATTTTTTTTGAAATTTTTTTCTTACAATATGTTCTAAAAAATAATCTTGAATTTTTTCTTTTAAACTTAGATCAAAATTATTAAATCTCTTTGATCCAAGTTCTATTGCTTTAAAAAAAATATTTTGAGTAATTTTATTTTTATTAAAAAGTTGACTATTTATTTTTTTATACAAAACTTCATAAAGCCTAGGAACAGCTGTCATTAAAGTAGGTTTCACAGTTAACAAATCGTTAACTATTTGATCACGATTTGTATTAAAATAAATTTCTGCGCCAATATAAATAGGCAAGAAAAAACCAGCAGTATGTTCATATGCATGAGAAAGTGGAATTATAGATAAAAATTTATGATTTTTAACTTTTATTTCTTTTATAAACTCATTGGCACCTAAAATATTTGATAAAATTGATTCATGAGTAAGCATAACTCCCTTAGGCTTACTACTGGTACCTGACGTATATATAATACAAGCAACATCGTCTTTTTTTATTTTATCTATATTTTGTATTATAAAAGCTTGTTTATAATTATTTCCTGATCCAATTTTTAACAATTCTTTAAAAGTATAAAATTTATTTTTAAATTTTAACTTTTCTGTGTCTTTTATTTCTTCTATCGATATTACATATCTTACATTTTCTAATTTTGGTAATATTTTTTCTATATTTGATATAAGCTTAGAATTAATAAAAATTATTGAAGTCTCTGAGTGTGATAATAGATATAATAATTCTTCCTCGTTACTTGTAGTATAACCAGGAACGGTTATGGCACCTAAAGAGATAGTAGCTAAATCTATAACACACCATTTGTAACTATTATCAGCTATGATGGATACTTTATCATTTTTTCTTACACCTATTTGATGTAAGGCATAACTTAATCTTTGAACGAGCTCAGAAGTTTTTTTCCAGGAAAGATGCTCCCAATTACCATTTTTTTTATAACCAAATAAAGTTTTATCTTGAAGAGATAATGAATTTTTAAAAAAAATTTGTGGTAAGCTGTTCATTATAAAAACCATATATATTCTTTATAAATATAAGGCATAATTAAATAATATTTAATTTTTTTATTTACTTTATTATTTTATGTTTAAAATAGAAAAGTTATACATTGAACTATAATAGAGAGTGAAAACAATTATTTCTAAGATCTGTATAGCTTTAATCTTTGTTTTTGTTTTAATATCGGGAATATTAATGTCAAAAAAATCGATTGAGTTTAAAAGTGATTTTGATCCAAAATTAATTGGGTTAGATATTGATGAATATCTAAAAAAATCAGAAGAACAAATTACTGATATTAAAGAAGATGTTATAAAAAAAGTTATTTGGGTTAATAGGCCAAATCAAAAAACCCCTATTTCAATAGTGTACTTACATGGATTTACTGCTACCTCAGAGGAACTTCGCCCTCTTCCAGATATGATTGCAAAAGATATAAAGGCAAATCTTTTTTTTACAAGATTGACAGGTCATGGAAGAAATTCAGAAGCTATGGAATTGTGTTCTATTAAAAATTGGATAAATGATTTACACGAAGCAATTGAAATTGGCGCAAGAATTGGAGAAAAAATAATAATACTATCTTCATCTACTGGTGGAACAATAAGTGTAACATCTGCACTAGATAAAAAACTTTCGAAAAACATTATGGGATACATATTTGTATCTCCTAATTTTGGAATAAATCATAGGCTTGCAAGCATTATTACGTGGCCATTTTCTGAATACTGGTTAAAATTAATACTTGGGAAGACAATTAAACACTATCCTAGAAATGACCTTAACAAAAAATATTGGACAATGACATATCCCACGAATGCTCTAATTCCTATGGCAAAATTAGTTAATGAAGTTAATGATAGAGATTTTAGTGATATTGAAAAACCTGCACTCTTTTATTTTTCGTTGGAAGATAAAGTTGTTAATCCACTGAAAACAAAACAATTTATATCTGGTTGGGGTGGAAAAAATACCACTAAAATTATTAAACTTACAGGTAATGATGATAAATTTTCACACGTATTAGCTGGCTCTATAATTTCTCCTAATCAGACTCAACATGCGCGAAAAACAATGGTTAATTGGATTAAAAATTTAAATTAAATCTTAATTAAACAATTTATTTGAAAATAGTATTAAAGAATAATGAAGGTTAATTAATAAATTTTCGTTTTTGTCTTTTATATAACCAAAAGTATATTCAAACTTAACTTTATTATTTGCAAACATACTTCCAATATTAATTACATTTTTATCCTAAGATACTTGAGTTTTAATATTTTCCAATTTAGATGTATCAATTTTTTTTGAATATTTTTTAT
>Ga0181583_10000619_pt1 | contig 25662 bp, 17 predicted proteins | sample 071ome_31_FD_132461 | JGI IMG/M metagenome (GOLD analysis project Ga0181583, IMG submission 132461) | Coastal salt marsh microbial communities from the Groves Creek Marsh, Skidaway Island, Georgia - 071405CT metaG (megahit assembly) | ecosystem: Environmental > Aquatic > Marine > Intertidal... | reverse complement strand
TTGAATCGGCGCGCGCCGCGCTCGAGGCGGAGACGAACGCTCACAAGTGTCGAGAATGGCTCGCGTTCATCGACGACGTGCACGCGAGCATGCGAGCGCTTCGAGGCGCGTGAGGTTGTAAAAAAACATGTCTTCCCATCGCGCGATCCTCGTTTTCCCGAGAGACGCCTCGCGCGCGCGGTGTCGAAGGCGCCGTAGAAGGCGCTCGGAGAAAAATTCCAAAAAATTCGAAAAAATTCCAAAAAAATCCCACGAACCGGCATCGTGATGAATAATCGCCGCACACGCGCGCGCGCGACGGGTGACGGTCGACGCGCGATGGCGTCCGAACGATGCGACGTGGCGGATCCCGCGCGCGCCGAGTTCCCGTGGACGACGACGACGACGACGACGACGACGACGGCGTCGACGGCGACGGCGACGGCGGCGAAGAATGCGTCTGGAAATTCAAACTTGCCGCCGCGCATTCGAAAACGCGAGCGTGAGCCGGCGCGCGGTCCCGAGCGCGAGGATGGGGAGGTAAAGACGTCGACGCCGACGTCGCACACGCCGACGCAGAGCGTGAGTCCGTTGATGGAGTCGTGGGGGAAGGGGCGTTTGCGCGCGGGCTCGGCGGCCAAGGCGTCTCCAAGCGCGACGACGACGACGACGACGACAAGGAGCAGCGAGCAGACGAAGAGCGTCGTCGTCGGTGCGGGCGGTGTGGAGAGCGGTGCGCGCGCGAGGAAGAATGATCCGCACTCGACGGCGAGGGAGTTGAAGAAGACGGCGGATGAGTTGAAGAAGAGAGTGAAGACGAAGGAAGACTTTCGAAGCAAACTGCGCGTGCTTCGTCTGTACACGGAGGCGGTCGTGTATTTCGTCGAGGCGGCGTCCATGACTGTGGACGATAAGAAGAAGAAGCAAAATTATCGAGACGACGTTAATTTCGCGGATTACGTGCGCAAGGTGTGTGAGGCGTGGTACGACGCGTCGGACGCGGATTTTAGTTTTCGGTGCACCGCGCTGCGCGCGCTCATCGCTCGTCTATCCTGCGCGTGCTCTTCGAGGGTGTTCAAGATGTCCACACAAGATCACGTCGATGCCGTGGAGGGTGCAGAGTCCGGCGAGGCGGACGCCATCTCTGTGCTCGTCAGCGGCATCCAGGACGCTCGCGCGATGACAAAGTGCATGGCGCAAGCGTCGTCCAATTTGAGCGCGCTGCGGGCGATGGTGCCGGACGACAGAGATGACGCGAAAGAGATTTGGCAGACGCTGTCAGATTTTGCACCGGACGGTGGTACCGGCGCCAACTCTTTGCAAATCGTCACGGAAGCGCGTGTGGCGTTGGGACTGATTGCGACGCTCAAAAAGATCGATTAACATCACGTGTAGATGTTGACTAGCTAGCGCCAGCTTTGTATTACTATGTTACTTATTTGCTATTTCGTTGCCTCTGCGCGACGGTGCCCAAGAGTGCGCCGAGAAGGGCGCAGCCGACGTTGGCGAGACATGAAAGCGCTCTGTTCCGGCTGCTCTTTCTCAGAGGCTCGTCCGGTTTAATCGGCAGCGTCATGCATCGCCGAAGCGCCCCCTTCGCGTCGAGCTCGCCACGAAGACATGCCGCGCACGTTGAAATCATCGGCGCCGCGACGCCCAACTTTTTCGCCAATCTTTCCGCCGCCGGCGCCGTGGTGACGCCCTCGGCGACGCCTTGCAACGACCGCGCGCGTTCGTTCAAAATATCCTCAATCTTCTCGCCGCGTCCGAACGCGATTCCCACCGCCTTATTTCTCGACGCGTCCCCGAGACAGGTGAGCATCAGATCACCTATTCCCGACAATCCCGCCATCGTGTGCTCCTTCGCGCCCATGGCGACGCCGAGTCGCGTAATCTCTCGACATCCGCGCGTCACCAACAGCGTCTGCGCGTTCACGCCCAATCCCATCCCCTCCAACCCACCGGCCAAGATGGCGATCACATTCTTCAGCGCCCCACCTATCTCCACGCCGACGACGTCCACGCTCGGATACACGCGCATCGCCGGTCCCGAGAATAACGCCGCCGCGCGCTCCGCCGTCGCCATCGTCTTCGCCGCCATCACCCCACCGCTCGGCGTTCCGTCCGCCAATTGCTTCGCGAACGTCGGACCACCGAAAAACGCGCACGGGTGATCTTTTCCCAACACTCGCGCCAAGAGATCGTGCATCAACTCGAGCGTATCCTCGCGTAATCCTTTACTCGTGCTCACGAAAATCGCCCCCGACGCCTTCACCAGCGTCTCCACGTCTCTCAGAAACCCCTCCGTGCTCTGCATCGGGATCGCGTGCACGATGGCGCTCGCCCCCTCGATCGCGTCCCTCGGATTCGTCGTCCCACGCACGTTACTCGGGAGTTCGTGGTCGGAGAGATGTCTCGGATTTCGATGCCGTTCGTTGATGCTCGTCGCGACATCCTCTCGTCGCGTCAAGACGACGACGTCGTGTCCGTTGCGAGCGACGACGCACGCCATGGCGGTGCCGAAGGACCCGGAGCCGAACACCGCCACCTTCATCGTCGGCGATCGAGCGTCGCGCGTCGCGACGTGACGTCGTCATCGGTCGGATGCCTTTTGTCATCGGTCGCGACGGCGCGCATCGCCAGATGGCGCCGTCGTCGTCGTCGTCGTCGTCGTCCGCCTCGCGCCTGGCGCGCGCGTCGTGGCGCGTCGAGTACACCGCGGCGTCCAAGGCGCTCGACGCGCGCGCCGGGCGCGAGGACGACGCGTCGAGAGACGACGACGCGGACGCGGACGCGGCGTGCGTGTTGCGATTGGACGTCGTCGACGACGGTGGACGACGACGCTCGACGGTGGCGTGCGAGGTCGATCTCGAGGGGGCGAAAAAGTTGGACGCCGCGCTTCGCGAGGCGAGCGCGCGCGTGGAGGCGTTGGCGCGCGCGTCGGGCGGCGACGCGCGCGCGTGAGGACTCGGTCAACGACGACGACGACCGGACGGACGCGACGCGGCGCGGCGCGTTGAGACGGCGCGATCGCGGGAATGACGCGCGCCGTCGCGGTGGGCGATCGCGTGGAGGCGGTGGACGGCGCGAGAGGACGCGTGCGGTGGGTGGGGGTCGTTGACGGACGCGACGGGGAGTGGATTGGGATTCAGTGGGACGACGGCGGACGCGGGAAGCACGACGGCGTCGTCGATGGGAAACGGTACTTTACGTGCGCTTACGACGATGAAGAATCGCGAGTGGGTGATACACGAGACGAGGATCGGTCTCGGGACGCGTCGTTGGTGCGGGCGCACAAGATTGCGCCGGGACGGACGTTCGTCGAGGCGTTTCGAGATAGATACGCGCGAGTGACGGATGATTTCGGAGGCGCCGAGTCCTGCGAGGACGGTGCGCGTGACATGTACATACGGACGACTCGAGGATTGAAGATGCGCGTGCAGTTGTGCGAGACGGAGGAGGACATGGAACTGGACGAGGAGGGTATGAGGTTGCGTTTGAAATCCATGACGCGCGCGTACGTCGACAACGCGCGCGTCGACACGATGGGTGAAAAAGGTGAGGCGAGCGCGAACGCTGGATCACTGAGAGTTTTAGGATTAGCGGGGAGTTTATTAAATTCGTGGGATGATGTTTTAAGGATCGCGGAAGAGTTTTCTGGATTGGAGGCGTTGGACCTCAGCGGCATTCGTTTGGAGAGTTGGCCGAAAGAACGACCGAGCGGAGTCGTCTTCCAAAACTTGCGCGTGTTCGTACTCAACAACGCCCGTGTGAAGTGGCGCGATGTTTGCGCGCTCGGCGCGTACATGCCCAAACTTGAGGAGTTGTACTTGAATGGAAATCGCATCGCGCGTTTCGACTCACCGCGTCGATCCGACGGCGAGACGGTGTGTTTTCCAAATTTACGTGTTTTGAGCGTCGAAGAAAACGCCATCGACGATTGGTTTGAGATTGAAGCGTTGGGACATCAGTTGCCTCTGTTGGAAAAACTGTACGTGTCACAGAACAAGATTCGAGAAATTGCGTCCACCGGCGCGCTCGCCAATCTCAAAACGTTGCTTTTAGGAGACAACGGCGTCGATGACTGGACGTCAATCAACGCGTTGAATTCATTTCCTCGTCTCGAGGAAGTACGCTTAACTGGAAACCCATTCACCTCTGGTTCCGCGGATCGATACGAAATCATCGCGCGCGTCGCGAAGCTCAAAATGTTGAACGGTTCGACGGTTTCCGTCAACGAGCGCAAAGACTCAGAGATTCGATATTTACGACGCGTCCTTCAGAAGATCAAAGAGTGCTCCATCGACGAAGACGCGCGAAGTGCCGTCAAAGGCGCGAATCCACTCGTGGACGATCTCGTGGCTAAACACGGCGATCTCGTCACGCACGCCGTCGTCGCTCCCGGCGTCGCCACTTTCGGCGCCGCGTGCGTTCATCTTCATCTCACCCTCAAACGCACCGGAAAAGCCCTCACCAGAAGACTTCCGAAGACCATCACGATACGTCGTCTCAGGTTTCTGTGCGCCAAACTCTTCGATGTGCCCGTGGACACCGCCGATCTCTTCCTCTTCGGCGACGACGACGGCGTCGAGCTCGAACCCGACGACGAACCGCTCGATCGTTTCGACCCGCGCGACGGCCACCGAGTCGTCTTAGTCACTCGCGACGTGTAATTCACTTGACACACCGCAGCCGTCGTCGCTTCGCCGCTCTCGCGCGTCGCGTCGTCGAGCGCGCGCGACACAGGACGCCCCGTCCCCCGTCGAGGCAAACTCGCCACATTTTCACATTTTCTCGTCTCGAAGACGTTTTGTCCCCCCAGCCCATCGCGCGTCAATCCACGCCGCGTCACCCGCTGGCGACGCCCGAGCGCACTCTCAGACGACCGCACGCGCGCGACTCGTCATCATGCACGCCAATCGCACCGCGCGCGCGTCCGGCCAGCGCGACGCGCACACGCTCGGCTCGGGATTGGTCCCGCTGGTGAATCAGTTGCAAGACATCTTCGCATCCGCGGGCGTCAGGGCGTCGAAACTCGTCGATTTACCCTGCATTGCCGTCGTCGGATCGCAGTCGAGCGGGAAATCGAGCGTCATGGAGGCTCTGGTGCGTCTCGCGCGACATCGCGTCGGTGGATGGGTGCGATTGGATGACGTGGGGGGAAGAAGACGAACTGACACGGGCGCGCAAGAGAAAAGGATATGCGCGTCGATGCGCGCGAGAGATGGACGACTGACACGGCGCGTGACTGATGATGAACAGGTTGGACGCGACTTCTTACCGCGAGGACCGGATATTTGCACGCGGCGACCGTTGTTGTTGCAGTTGGTGCATACGCCGGCGGAGCGCGGCAAGCCGGAGGAGTACGGCGAGTTTTTACATCAACCGGGTAAAATATACACAGATTTCGAAGCGATTCGTCAGGAGATTCAGACGGAGACAGATAGGATGACGGGTGTGAAGGCGGTGAGCTCGAAGCAGATTAGATTGACGATTCGTTCGCCGAACGTGTTGACGATGACGTTGGTGGATCTTCCGGGCATCACGCGCGTCGCCGTCGGAGACCAGCCGGAGGATATCGAACAGCAGATTCGCAACATGATCCTGAGCTACATAAAAAAGGAGACGTGTTTGATATTGGCCGTAACGCCGGCGAACTCCGACTTGGCAAACAGCGATGCCTTGACGTTGTCCAAGCAGGTGGATCCCGAGGGGAAGCGCACGCTCGGCGTCATCACAAAGCTCGACATTATGGACCGCGGCACGAACGCGCTCAGATATCTGAAGGGTGAGGTCGTTCCGTTGCAATTGGGCTACGTCGGCGTCGTGAACCGATGTCAAGCGGATATCGACGATCGTCGCACCATGCGACACGCGCGTCAAAGCGAGGCTGATTTCTTTGCATCCAAGCCAGAGTATAAAGAGGTCATCGAAAGCTGTGGCATCGCAGCTTTGGGTAAGCGCGTCAGCAATTTGCTCACAGAACACATTGGTAGCATGTTGCCGGATCTTCAAGTGCGAATCATGCGCGCTAGATCGGAAGCGGAAAAGGAGTTGGAACTTCTCGGACCCGACTCCCCTGAGACGGAGTCTGAACGCGCGGCGCTCGTGCTATCGAAACTTGAGTCGTACGCCGCAGGTCTGCAAGCGTCGGTTGAAGGTCGCAGCAGCAACCTAAGCATCGATGTCTTGGAAGGAGGTGCGCGCATTCATTACGTGTTGCAAGAGATTTTTGTGAAGGGATTGCTCGAACTCAATCCGGCGGCGGAAATGACGGATGAACACATTCGCACGAAAATACAGAATACGGCTGGTACAAAGGCGGTGCTCCTTGTGCCCGAAGAACCTTTCGAGCAGCTCGCGCGTCAGTGCATCAGAAAAATGCTCGATCCTTGCAAACAATGTGCCTCGTTGGTGCACGATGAGTTGTGCGCCATGGCGTTGGCGAGTTTGACGAAGGATATCACGAGCGTGTACCCTCGCCTCGCGCAAGCTTTGGAGCGTTCGTGCAAGGAGTTTTTGAGACAAGGTCTGAAGCCAGCGACAGAAATGATTGTGAACCTCGTAGATTGCCAGTTGGCGCACATCAATACATCGCATCCTGACTTTATCGGAGGACCGGAAGCGCTGTTACGCGCGCAAAAGGCGTTGAACAAACGCAACGGTAAGAAGGAAGAAGAGGACGACGATGAGGATTCAGAGAAGACACCGACCAAGGACAAGAAGAAGAGAGGCGTAGACAAAGAAAACGTTGGGGCGAAGCCGAGCACGATGGAGAAGACTGGCCAATGGTTGAGTGGTATGCTCAGCCCGTCAAAGAAGCATTATAGCATTGAGAATGGCACTGTCAAGTTGCAGTCGCCGCCGAAAAAGCTTAATGCGAATCAATGCGAGACACCCGAAGAGTTCCTTCAAGTGATGGTCACCCGCACGTTGCTCGATAGCTACTTCAGCATCTCTCGCGGGATTTTAGCTGATATGGTGCCGAAAGCGGTCATGCACTTCCTCGTGAACTCAATCAGTCAAGGTTTGAGACAGCACCTCATCAGCAACCTCTACCAGCCGGGCGCGATCAAAAGCTTACTCGCTGAAGATCCTGAGGTTGCTGAAGCTCGAGCCCAAACTCGTGCACGGGTCGATGCGCTCAGCGCCGCCGCCCTCACGATGGCTGAATTCAAGACCAAGCTCGCGGCATAGACTCGAGGTCGTTTTGTTGTAATTTGCACGTCTAATTTACAGTCAATACGCTATAAATCTAAGTGATTCTAGTTCGATTCTAGTTTTTATTAGTAGACACGAAAGCCTTCCGCCTCGAACTCTCGAACGGCGCTTGCGTAATCCAGATTCCTTGTCGATTCGCGCCTCGCGCGAACTTGATTTGCTGCCAAATGCCCAAACAGGTTCCTAGAATAAAACGTCAACATGGCGGCTCCGTACGCCAAGCGCACGAAGGTTTTCGCATCAGACATCGCTTCTCTCCATATCGCGCGTTGTTGGTTGGTTTTCCAAACCCGGCGGCGCGAAGAAACTTTCTCGTCTGGTATGATGAGCTCCCACCACTCATACGAGTACGAGACGTTAAACGGCACGACTGACTCGTCGCCGTTCAGTTCAGCGGCCATCATAGCGCGTCTCGCGTTTTCTCTCAAGATCTCGTTAGTGATTTCAATGGCAGAACGACTCGTATCGACCGTGTCCTTCGGAAGCTCAGACATTTCGAGTATCGTCTCCTCGATTTGAAACAAATAGCGAGTTAGTTCCTTCAAGTCTGACAGGCGATTCAACTCTCTACCCCAGATTCTCCACCCACTCATCGTGCCATCCGGAGCAGGGGCGTTGTAATTGACGACATCAGCCATCAGAAGCGATATACTGCGACGAGTATTTTCGAGTGCGAGAGTTTCCCTTGCTGAAATCTCAAGCCACGCCTCGGGATTCTTGCGCAAATTCGACTTGGGGAACATGGATTCAAATTGAATTCGCTCGAAACCAGCAGTCATATCTGCGAGCGCTCGATCGATGTTTCGAGCGAGCCTGCGCTCTTGGATGCCTTTCTCATTCAAAGACGCACGCAGTGCCTTGACTTGTTCCTCACACGTGAACTGGGACCACGTCTCATCGACTGCGCATGCGAATATAGCGCTTGCATCGAGGGCGATATTCCAGTAGTACTTTGTACCGTGCCGATCGAGCCCCAAACATCGAGCGCGAATCTTGATCTCGTCGTCTTCGAGCTGACGTTGCAAAGCGTTCGCTTCGCGCGTCTCGCTGAGCTCTTTGAGCTTGTCTTCCGTTTCCACAACCGTCCTCGCCTTTGCCAACGCGTCCATCTTTGACTCGTCCACATCATTTTCCGATGTCATCGTCGGAAGTCGACTGTCCTCCTCTTCGATCAATTTGCGCGCTTCCTCCAAGAGCGCGGCACCGGTTTCGCGAGATTTTGCCAGCTCCTTTTCTTGTTGCGATATCACATTGTCTTTGCGCTGTCTTTCCTTGCGCAATGATTCCAACTTCAATACCCGCGCATCGACTTCCTTCGATATAAACCGAGTCTCCGAGCATTCGCGACACAGCCACGCCAGAATGCAGGTGTGCTCGTCTGCGCTCAAATCGCCGATAACTTTATCCTTCAACAAGTCTACAGTCTCGTAGGCGCTTTCGCGCAAAGAGCTCAAGTTGACCTTCACCTTGACGTAGTGCTGGAGAACCTCGGGAAAAGTTCCTTCGTCAATCGACGCCACCCACATGTTGACGAGCGTTGCGTAGTGCGACGATACATTTGTAACCGCCAATTTCAGCAGAGCTACGTAAATCGCCGCAAGCCTCGTCAAATCGTGTTCGTTGAGAAGGATGCGCAACGTCTGCGCACTCATCGGTTCAATGGCTGGATTCAAGCTGTTTCCGAAAGTGTTCACAAACTCGCAAACCTCCATGTGGTGAATGCATGCCTCGCTGGGCTTCCAAGCTGTTCCACTCGAGACCTCCGGCCAGGGCTCGCGACCCTGTGCCTTTGCCTCTGCCGCGTCGAAGGCGATGAGCTTGACGTCGTCCATCGGATACCTGGAGGCTTTCTGTCTCGCCATTTTAGCTTCCTCCGCTTTGAGTAAACGCTCCTTTTCCCGTTCCGCTTTTGCGGCTGCTCTACGCTCGTCTCGTGCGATTTCCTTGGCCGTTTTCGATCTCGGCTCCAACAACTTTTTCTCTCGCAACGCCTGGCGTTCGGCGTCCCTACTCCGTTTCTCATCTTCTCGCTGCTGAGCAGTCGTAGCCTTTGATCGAAGCGAATCGAGGTGTTTGGCATCTGCTGTCGCAACAGAGAGAGTTTGTTTCGCAATTTTGGACGCCTCCTTAATCTTCGCCTTGAGCTGATTCAATCTATCAATCAGGCTTCCGCACGCCTGCATCTTTGCCTTCTTCTTCGTTTCCTTTCTTCTGTCCGCCATCCACTCGCGCTTCGCGGCAACCATCCGTTCCATCTCCTGTTCAACCCATTTCTTGTGTGCTAAAAGCTCTTTTCTATCGTTCGCGTTTCCCTTGAACTCACGAGCCTCTGCGGTGAGCTCGAAACTCGGCATGTCGGAGAAGTCCGGCTTGAGAAACGGCACCTTCACCTTGGACAGCTCAAACTGCGTTTCCTCCATCGCAGCAGTCAACTCTTCAAGCTTACCCTGCGCATTCTCCGCTTCTTCGGCGCTTTTGAGCGTTTTTTCGAGCGCAACTTCCAGTTTATCCGCGTACGACAGCATGACGCTGCTTGTCGCCGTCGTGCGAGCGGCGCCGGCGGGCACGGGCGCCGTGCTTCGTTCACCCCCTTCCGCCGAAGCCCCGCTCGTGGTGATCGACGACACCCGCGCGGTGGACTGCGCTTTCGCTCGTCTATTCTGATCATCAATCTTCTGAAACGGCGGACGAATCCTCTCCACCTTTGTCCCTTTGGGCGCCCGCTCCACGGGCTCCAAGTCGTACGTCAACACGAATCCTGGCCGCGCGACAAACACCTCGTCGTCCCTCTCCCTCGGAAATGTCACCATCTTGATATACGTCAGCGTCTCGGTCGCGTCCATGACGCTCAATCGACTCTCCAGCGCCTCGTGTGCCTTCTCCGCCGCCGCGCGCGCGCGCTTCGTCGCCGACGCCAAACTCCCCCGAAACCCGTGCACCGCCCGCACGATCGCCTCCTGCATCGCCCCTCGCGCCTCGGCGTCAGCGGTGTCACCATCGTCACCGTTCGGTCGACCCGTCATCGCCCCCGACGCGCGCGTCGACGCCCCCTCGCGCGCACTGGTCGTCCCTCGCGCCCGCGCGCGATGACCGGTCGACGGACGACGACGACGACGACGAACCCGCGCGATGGACGCCAGTATCGGACGAACGGACGAACGAACGACGCGAGTCGCGCCGACGCGGTCGACGCGCTGTCGCTCGCCGTCGACGATCCGCCCTCGTCGGCGTCTGCGGGCGTCCGAGCCCCGAAAGTCTTTGGAACTCCCCTGAACGCATCGGGACTCTTCGCCGTTCCTGACTCAAAATAAATCCCACGGGTCACGATTCGATCCGAGTGGGTCAACGAAAGTTTCCCGTTTTCTTGACCGCGATCGCGGCGCGCGGGGGTCGCACTTGCCGCCCCGGACCGAGGCGAACGTCCACCGCCCACGCGCGAGAGAGGATAGAAAGATGTCTTCGAATGCGATGCGTCGAAGCGCGAGCCTCGCGGTGCGATCCGCGATGCGCGAGGGTGGTTTCGGAGCGACGATGACGCCCAAGTCTGTCGGTGCGCCGCTCTCGGGGACCTGGAACAAAGCGACGGAAGGGTACGTGCGCGCGACGCGATTCGAGCGCGATGCGAGCGATGAACGGGCGAAAACGAAATAGTATCGTCGAATGATGGGGCGGCGACGACGCGCGCGCGAGGGTGGAACGCGCGGGAGGGTGATGAGCGTGATCGGGGATGCGATCGGGGCTCTTGCCCTGGGTGGCGAGCCGGAGGGTGGCGCGAGAGAACGCGCGAGAGAATGGTGGATGACTGACGAGTGCGTGCGTGATTTCGATGGCGAATAGGGTACCGGCAAACGTGAGAACCGTGTCGTTGTCCGCGGTGAAGATTCGCATGCGATCGGTCGGTAATATTCAAAAGATCACCAAGGCGATGAAGATGGTCGCCGCGTCCCGTCTCAAGGGCGCGCAAACCAAGTGCGAAAAGTCTCGCTCTTTGGTGCAACCCTTCACTCGCTTGCTCGGTGATACGCCGGGTGCGAGCACGGAATCGGCGCTCGTCGTGCCGATCGCGTCCGATAAGGGTTTGTGCGGTGGTATCAACACCGCGGTGGTGAAGTACTCCACTGTTTTGAACGCCATGAACGAGTCTTCCAAGTTCAGCATTGTCGGCGACAAGGCGCGCGCGCAGCTCACGAGAATGTTCCCGAAGCAAGTGTCGAACGTTGTGGTAGACACCACCAAGCAGCCGTTGACGTTCAGCACGGCGTGCGCGCTTGCAGACACCATCATGGAGGAGAACGCCCCGAAGACGCAACTCGTGTACAACCGTTTTGCATCGGCTATTTCTTTCAAGCCTACCATTGCGACGGTATTGTCCAGTGAAGAGCTCGAAAAGGCTGCGGAGGAAGGTGTGAACGAGTTTGACTCGTACGAGATCGAAGGTCCGGATCGTTCGGAATTCTTGCTCGATCTCTCCGAGTTCAAGATGGGTGCGTTGTTGTACAACGCCATGTTGGAGAATAACACCTCAGAGCTTGGTTCGAGAATGCAATCGATGGAGAACTCCAGTAAAAACGCCAGTGAGATGCTCAACAAGCTCACGTTGCTTTACAACCGTACTCGCCAAGCTGCGATTACGACTGAGCTTATCGAGATCATTTCTGGGGCGTCGAGTTTGGAGTCTGCCGAATAATACGGTTGATCGATTCCTCTTCGACAAGTGTGTGCGGTGTAGAATTAGAATTTTAAATGTAAACTTAGGAAATGCATCTGAACGTCATCACGTCATCGTAAGCTGATCATTAAAATTGAATCGTTTCGAATTCAAGCAGCGCATGCGCTTTCGGTGGAGGTGAGTCGAGAGCGCGCGCGGCGTCTCCGGCGGCGCAAACCTTTCCTAAGAAGTCATTCCATTAATCGTACAAGTCGTCGTCATCGCCCGCCGCAGCCGCCGCAGCACCCACGGTAGTACCTCCGCCGCCACCTTGTCCATCAGGGAACTGGAAATCGCCACCGAACCCGCGAGCTTGGTGAAGCGTCTGGCTAAAGGTTTGATATTTGCGAATGTCAGCGTCGGTGACAGACTTGCGCGCGTGTTTCATCGCTTCTTCAAAGTGAGCCTTCGTGATCTCAGGCACCGGATCCACGGGCGTGTCATCGTTCATCGCATCCGGGTTTATGGCGGCCGCGCGTTCAGCTTCGATATCACGCTGGATGCTCTCGCGAATGGCGTACTTGCACGCGCGTTGGCAAATTTCAGTGATGTCGGCACCAGAGAAGCCGTTCGTAAACTTGGCCAAAACCTCGAGGTCAACATCCGCAGCGATCGGCGACTTGCGAAGGTTCGCCTTGAAGATACTCAAACGAGACGGTTCGTCCGGAAGAGGGATGTACACGAGTTGATCGAGACGGCCCGGGCGCATGAGCGCAGAGTCGATGATATCCGGTCGGTTGGTGGCGCCGATGATGAAGACAGTCTTCTTGGAACCCATGCCGTCCATCTCCGTCAAAAGCTGGTTCAAGACGCGATCGGCGGCACCGCCAGCATCACCAGAGTTGCTACCACGCTGGTTGGCGATGGAGTCAAGTTCATCGAAGAAGAGAACGCACGGAGCGCTTTGACGCGCCTTGTCGAAAATTTCACGCACGTTGGCTTCGGATTCACCGAACCACATGGTCAAAAGTTCCGGACCCTTGATGCTGATGAAGTTGGCTTGGCACTCGTTCGCGATCGCCTTGGCGAGAAGCGTCTTACCGCAACCCGGCGGACCGTAGAAGAGCACACCCTTGGACGGCGCCATACCGAACTTCTCAAACTTTTCAGGATGCTCGACCGGATACTGAACAGTCTCTTGAAGTTCTTGCTTGACGGTTTCGAGACCACCGATGTCGTCCCAGGAGACGTTCGGAACTTCAACCACAGTTTCACGAAGCGCGGACGGGTTGGAAGTGGTCAACGCGGCGGCGAAGTGTTCGTTCGTGATGGCCATGGAATCCAACACCTCGGCGTCGATGTTCTCGTCCTCAAGGTCAATGAGATCCATCTTTTCGCGAATACATTGAAGAGCGGCTTCGGTGGAGAGCGCGGCCAAGTCAGCACCGACGAAACCGTGCGTTTCCTTGGAGACCTTTTCCAAATCGACGTTCTCATCGAGTTTCATGTTCTTGGTGTGAATGCGCAACACCTCGAGACGCCCGACTTCGTCCGGAACGCCGATGTCGATTTCGCGATCGAATCGACCGAAACGACGAAGCGCCGGATCGATGGAGTTCGGTCGGTTCGTCGCACCCATGACGATGATGTGCGATCGAGACTTCATGCCATCCATCAACGTCAAGAGCTGAGACACGATGCGACGCTCGACTTCGCCATTCGTCTTCTCACGCTTCGGCGCGATGGAGTCAATTTCATCGATGAAAATGATCGCCGGAGAGTTCTTCTCAGCTTCCTCGAACGCCTTACGCAAGTTGGACTCGGATTCACCCGCGAGCTTGGACATGATCTCCGGACCGTTGATCAAAAAGAAGAAGGCACCCGTTTCGTTCGCCACGGCGCGAGCAATCAACGTCTTGCCGCTACCCGGAGGTCCGTAAAGCAAGATACCCTTTGGCGGCTTCACGCCGATCGTCTTAAAAAGAGTCGGGTGTCGAAGCGGCAACTCAACGAGCTCACGGATCTGCGCCATTTGCTTGCGCACGCCGCCAACGTCGTCGTACCCCACGTCGTCGAGACGCTCCTCATCCTCTCGGTTGATCGGTTCACCTTCACAGAAAATTTCCGTGTCCGGAGCCACGATGCAGTACTCATCGGGATCGGTCTCGACGACTTTGAACTCCACACCGCGCATGCCACCGCGCGCCAAGAACGTGTCACCCTTGCGCACCGGACGGTACGCCTCCAAGAAGTACGGCTTGAGGTACACGTCGAACAAGTTCCCCGTAACCCCTTCGATCGAATCACCGAACGGCAACACGTGCACGCGCTTACCGTATTTCACATCCGTACACTGCGTCGCGCGAACACGTCTCGTCAGTCATCCCACGCTTTCGCGCGCCCGAGTCCGACTCGCTCGAAGAATTGCAATCCAGATCGCGCGAGCGTCGCCCTCTCTCTTCCTCGAGCCTTCTCCACGCACCTGATGCACGCTCACGACGTCTCCCAATCGCACGCGTAAATTCTTTCGCACAACTTTATTCATTCGAATCTTCCCTTCCTCGCAATTTTCATCCGCCAAGACGATGCACACCGTGTCCTTTCGCTTTTTGCCCTTGAGCAACACCGTGTCTCCTCGGAACAACTGCAACTCGTCCATCTTTTGCAAATTCAGCGCGACGACCGAGTTATCGTCGTTCACCGCTTCATCTGCGCGCACGATTCGCGCACACGCGCCGTCATCGTCAGTCATCTCCCCACCGCACGTGTCATCACTCGTCATCGGATCTCGCGCGTTGTCACTCCGCGCGGGGTGAAAATCGTCGCGCGACGCACCGACGATGAGCCTATTCGGCGCCTTTTTACGCTCAAGAATGGCGGTGGTGACGTCTTTCGGTTTCGTCTCGCGCTTGGGCGCGTCCTCCGCGGCGTCCGTCATCGTGGCGCGCGCGCGAGCGGGGATCTGAGGTCGACGTCGGTCCGAGGGCAACTGTCTGTCAATCCGCGCGTTGCGGAAGGTCGCGGAAGACGCGTCGAGAGAAAGACGCGGATCGATGAGAGACGGAGATCGATGAGACGTGTGATTACAACGAACGCGTTCGAACGTCACGGCGAGTCGCGGACCAAGGCGGGCCAGGAGGCGTCTTCGGTCACCTTTGCGAGGGTCACGCACACCTCGTCGGCGCTCACGGTCCACGTGCACTCGTCGGGACGAACGGGTGCGTAAAGGTTTGAGACGTCGCAGGTGACCTCGTCGTTGATTTTGACGATGAAGCGAGACGGTTTAAAGAGGACGCGGATGAATTTGGCGGTGGTTCCCGGGGGTGCGTCGACGGAGACTTCAACTTCGTCTTCGGTTTGGCACCAGCGGTAATTTTCTCCGGAACCGCTCGGCATACCGTTTCCGTCGGCGTACGCGGCGACGTTTCCGTCTCCCGTCATGTTGATCTTCTCCAACCCACCTTTACTCGCCATGGCGGCCTCGAGCTCTTTTAATCCTTTGCTATATTCGACGTTTTCCATCGTCGCCGCGCGCATCCACGGCGCGCTCGAGTCCAAATCGCTCAACTCAAAATCCACGCTACGCATCGGTTCCGGCTTCGTCTGCACTCGTCCGATGTACATGTCCCCGTAAAACTGCACGCCATCAAATCCGCACTCCATCGCCAATCGATTCGCGCGTCTATTCGGCGGTAAATTCTTCAACATGCCCACCTCGTCCAGATACAGGTACACGCCTCGCCACCCGTTTTTCTCGCTCGGTCGCACCAACGCGAACGTCTCCGTGGACCCACCCTCGGTGGTTTTCATGATCGACTCCGCCGTTAACGACTTCCCACGCTCTCCCAACGATCGCACCGCCTCCGCGCGCGCCTTCTCGGCGTCCACGACGCCGCCGCCGGAAAAACTCGACCGCAACGCCTCGGGCAGCGCGTCCCCGGTTTCCTCGGCGCCGACGACGATCTCTCTCGCCTCGAACGGATCGTCGTCGTCGCACGGAATCTTGACAAACTTTAACACGCGCGTGGGAACTTCGCGCTCCTCGACGGCGCGACGGAGAACCGCGGCGTCCTCGCGCGCCGCCGCCGCCGCCGCGCGGTCCTCGCGTGTCTCGATGACGACGCCGCGCTCGCGAAGCCATTCGGCGCGCGCGTCGGCGGAGATGGGCTCGTCGTCGGACATGACGACGCGGGAAGGGCGGAGGTATCGGTCGCGCGCGCGGTCGTCGGCGCGCGCGCGGTCTCGACGTCGCGCGCGGGCGTGTGCGGCGTGATTTCGTTCCGACACTTCTCGGCGCGCGGCGACGACGAGAGAGAGAGAAAGATGACGTCGGTGACGATGTCGACGCGCGTCGTCGCGGCGTCGGCGACGCGCGCGACGAGGACGACGCGACGATGCGCGTCGGTGACGCGTCGAGCGGTATTCGGCGCGAGACGCGCGTCGACGCGCGCGCGCGCGACGAACGGGGACGGTGAACGACGGATGAAGGCGCAAGAGTTTAAGCGCGCGCTCGTCGACGCGGTGCGTGCGACGCTCGAGCGAACGAACGTGGACGCGCGATGCGCGCGATGCGCGCGATCGTGGAGACGCGACGACGCGACCGATGGACTGACGACGACGCGCGCGATCGAACGATCGATCGATTGATTACCTTGACGACAGGGCGTGGACGTGTCTGACTGTTTTGAACGCGCGGATCTCGAGGCCAAGTACGAGATGCTCACGGAGGCGCAAAAGCGCGGGGAGACGACGAGGTCGACGGCTTCGTCGTCATCGTCGTCGTCGTCGTCGTCGTCGACGCGCGCGGAGGAACCGAGATCGAACGCGAAGTCTACGGCGGGGTCGTCGACGGCGTCTTCGAGCGAGGCGGCGAACGGCGCCTTCACGAACGCGCAACGATTCTTCAGGGAATCCATCGACGCGTTGAAAACGAGCGTGAATTTCAGCTCCATCTGGTCGGGCGTGCGCGAGAAGATGAATCGCGTGAACGCCAAGTACGGCACGGGGAATAAGGCGCGGACGATGCTCGAAGACGTGCGCAGAAAAGTCAAGGACGTCGATAACTCGTTGGGTGTCACCAAGTGGTTCAAGACCAACGTACCGAAGGCGCTCGATCAATATGCCAAAGTGAGGAACACGCCCGTGGGACGATTCGCGAACTTAATGTTTTGGATCTGGTTGTTCACGAGCGGCATTTTCTGGAGCCTTTTGTACTTTGGTTTGTCGGCAACCTTCTTGATCAACCTGTTGATGCCGTCGCTCATCACGGATCAATTGGAAAACATGCAACGACGCGCGCAAGAACAGATGAACGCCGGCATGGGTGGTGGCATGGGCGGCATGGGCGGCATGGGCGGCATGGGCGGCATGGGAGGCGGCATGGGAGGCATGGGATACGATCCTCGCACCGGTGGCGCCACGGGCGGTCAACAGGGAAGACGATCTTACGGCGGTGGTTCCGCCGGTGACACCATCGATGTGGACGCGCGCGTTTCGGATGATTAATAGACACACAAGTCATCTTACAACAATAATGAAAATCGACAATCGACAAATGGTCACTCGCGCTCACGATAGATGGCGATCGCGCTCGTGTGCGACAGCACGCTGCTAGCCCCTCCCTCGACGAGCGGTGCGATTTCGCTTCGAACGTACGCACCACCCAGAGGTGTCGACGGCAAGCTTTCTCGGAAATCGCTCGCGTGCATGCGATTCGCGTTCGCGCATGCAAAAATCGTGGCGCCGACGGAATTTTTGGCGCGCAAATCTCGTACCTTTTTCGCGCTGTTCACGCACTTTTCGATCACTCCGCGCGCCTGTTCGACCGCCCACGAGTTGTCGCGCACGTGCAATTGCACCGCGGCGCCTTCTCGAAGGGCCATGGAGGCCACCTCCACGCCGCCGGTTTCGCCGACGGATAAAATGTCTCGACACACAAACGGACCCTTGGTGCCGTTGACGCCGAGGCCGAGCATGACTGGTAACACCTTTGACGTCTCGGGCAACGATTCTAGCGTCTCGAGCAAGAGCGGATGCGCCGGCACGTCGTCGAGCTCCAACACGGCGTTATCCTGTGCGTGCGTCAAACTCATCACCGGTCCCACCGGTCTCGCACCGTGCGCCACGTGCGTGTCGATGTCGAAATCACCGCTCACGAGCGTCGCCACCGCGCCGTGGCGCACGATGTCATCGTTCAAAAACATGACCGCGCCTCCGTCCACGACGCCGCCCACGGCGACTGAATTCGGCATGGCGACGTGCAGACGTTCCAACAGTTTATCCACGTCCTCGAACGCCGCGTCGGCGAGCACCGTCACCCCGACCGTCAATCCCTCCTCCGCGCTCGTCGCGAGCTCTCGCCAACACCCATCGTCCAACGACGGCAACGACGACGACGTCGCTCGAAACGTCGTCGTTTGCGTCCCCGGCATGGCCGCCGCCGTCAGCGTCACGCCTTCGATAGTCTGTCCTGCGCCCCCCATGCTCCCTCGCACCATCGCCCCCACGAGCGCCGGTGACGACCCAAACATCTCCCTCGTCATCTTTCCAGCTTCCGCGATCGCCTCCTCGTCGTACATCGCCCCCGACACGTACAACTGCGCCCACGTCGCGCGTCGGCCAGGTCCCAGCCCTCGCGACACCTCCTCCACGCACTCTCGAAGCGCGTCGCGCAGCGTCGGCGCCCTCGACGCCGCCGTCGCGAACGCGAACGCGCTCATCATCGACGTCGCGTCGTCCGTCGCCGTCGTCGCGCGCGGCGTCGCCGCCGTCGCCGCGCGCGGCTGCGTTCTCGTCGACCCCGCGCCCGTCGCCTCCTCGCCGTCGCCGCGCGCGGTTGCGCTCGTCGACGCCGCGCGATGCGCGCCCGCGCGCGCGAGCGACGACGGCGTCAATGTCGTCGCGCTCGCGCGCGCGCTGGCCGTCGCCGCGCGCGCGCGCGCGAGGAGGACGCGACGAAGCATGTCGATGCCTCGGCGTCGCCGACTGGCGCGAATTCGTGTACACGACGCCCGTCGCGCACCAGTCGGCGACGCCGAGGCCGCGCGCGGGGGCGTCAGCGCAAGACCACCGCGCGAGCGACCGTTCGAGCGCGCGAGACTTCCGGCGCGGGCGCGCGCGGGCGAGGAAGCGGACGCGCGGGGATCGTTTCTCGTGTCTCGTCGATCGACGACCGGTGGTGACGCGACGCGGTGCGAGGCGAGAGGCGCGCGGAAAGAGCGCGATGGACGCGATGGAGACGAACGGCGTCGACGCGCGCGAACCGACTGCGACGACGCGGGGCGAGGAGGACGCGACGACGGCGAGCGGAGGCGACGAGACGAAGTCGGGAAAGTTTCGCGCGGCGGCCGAGACGCCGGAGACCGTGCTGCCGTTGCGCGTGTTGGACGAGTACGAGTTTAGAGACAAGTTTAACGAGAGTAAACTCGTGAGCGTGCACGGATCCAAACCGTGCGAGGTGTTGGTGTTGGGAAAGGCGAGGAAGATTGAGGGCGGCGAGAGCGAATTACCGAGCAAGGTCTTGGCGGAGACGTTGACGCCGCAGAACAAGCCTCCGCACGCGCTCAAGCTCATGGAGGTGCACGATTGGGTGATTAGATACGGTGGTGACGCACCGGAGATTTGGCTGGTGACGCCTCGCGCGTGGTACAAACTTTTAGAGCCGAATGTGAGGTTTGAAAAGTACGTCGCAACGACGCTCCGACGCGCGCGCTTCGTCAACGCCGTCGTGCGAGCGCTCGCGGAAAACTGGAATGTAGAGCTCGAGCGCGGTCTCGAAATCATTCTCAGCGTTCCAGTTGTCCCGCACGACGTGCCGATGGCGATCAAAACTCCGACGAAAGCGGCGAGACTGTTGGGCGATACGTCTCCCGAGGCGCAACGAGAGGCGGCGCTCGACGGACGCTCCGAGGAGGAGGCGAAGGATTCGAGCGCGTACAGGTACACGCGCGCCGACGTCGTCGTCGACGGTTTCTTCATCGCGTCTCAGATCGAAACCTTGGTCAAATCCGGGGCGCTTCGTCCGACCGGTGCGCCCGCGTTTACACCCGCGTTGGACGCCGACCTCCCGCCCTTCGTCGTCGATTTACAGACGTGGACGAGCGACAAGCACCAACTCGGAACGTCGACCAAAGCGTCGAGATTGGAGCGAGACCGAGCGCGCCGTGAGCGTCTTCGCGCCGAAAAACAGGCGGAAAAGGAGGCGAAGAACAAACCGCGTCCACCGCGCCTGGAACCGCCGCCGCCGGCGTCGCGCGTCCTCTCCGCCCACTCGGCGCGCGTCGGTCCCGCGCTCCTCGCCGAGACGCTCACGCTGTGGGATTTCTCGCAAGTCTTCGCCCGTTCGCTCCACTTTCCTCGATGTCCGCTCGACAGATTCGCACGGGCGTTTTTAGGAGACGATCTCACGGCGGCGGAATCAGCCGTCTTGCGCGATTTCATGACGGCGTGTCTTCGCGTCGTCGAGGGTCGCGTCGACTCGATCGATCACGAGACGATGAAAAAGCCCCCCGAGCGCGCGCGATGGTGGACCGATCCCGTGATGGGCATCAACGACATCGGCGAACTCGATTGGGAAGTTCGCGCGAATCACTTGATCGTCGAGTATGAGCGCGGCATCAACGGTCGCGCGCGCGCGCACGCGGTGCGCGCCGTCGAGGCGTTGGAGGCGGGACGTCGAATCGAAGACGCGCCGCCGACGGGGAGAGTGTCGCTCGCCGTCGCGTTGTGCGCCATGGCGTCGGAGAGCGAGGCGTTTCGGGAATATTTTACCGAGGTGTACGACGCGACGCGTGAACGACGGAAAAAGGGTGAGTTTCACGTCAATCCGCCGACGCTCGCCGAGGAGGTGCCGAAGACGGAGAAGACGAAGACGGAGAAGACTAAGACGAAGACGGCGGAGGACGACGGCGACGGCGCAAAGGATGACGACGCGATGGACACGGACGACGTCAAGGGTGTGCGCGATGGCGAACAAGGAAACGAAGAAGACGAAGAAGATGACGACGGAGAGGTGTCGAAACCACCGCCGACGCTCGCCGAGTACCGTCGAGAGCAACTCGCCGCGTGGAGAGCGGAATCCGTCAATCGATCGGTGGCGACGCGCGGGAAACCCGTCGCCGTGGATGAACACGGACGACGATACTTTGCGCTCGGTGGATTGAACAACGCGTGTAGACTCTTCGTTGAGACTCCACCGGATGGATGGCTCGACGACGACGACGCGCCGCCGATTGTGGACGGCAAGGAGACGCCGAGACGACCCGAGACGCGACCGCCAGTAGACGACGTCGCGTACGAAGAAGATTTAGAACACGCGCCCTCTGCATCCGGCAACGTGTCCGGATTGCGCGAGTACGCGTCGAGATGGGGCGTGTACGAACCGGGCGAGAGTCTCGACGCGCTGAGCGCGTGGTGCGACGCGTCGTACGATAACGAACGATTCATCACCAAATTACACAGATTGGTGTCCAACGCCTTTGACGGCGCCGACGCCGAACCGCCGCTCGAACCGTCCATTCGACTCGAGAGAATCAAAGCGCTGTGCGATTCCATGTCCGTGGACGCGTACGCGCACTTGGAGGGCGTGTCCATGGACACTGCGGACGAACGAACGCGCGCGGTGCGTCTGTTTGAAACCGTGAAATTCATCGCGCATTCGGCGCCGTTTTGGCGCACCGGGGACACGCGATGGACGGATCGCTTTATACGCGTCACGTCGCGCGTCGACGCCGTCTGTAGCGCCGAGGAACCGTCGTTGATCGATCTTCTCAAGATACTCTCTGGGATAGAGAGCGTGTTTTCGCAAGCCAATCTCATGGATGACACCGGTTGGACGGAGATGAAACCGACGTGGTTGGCGCAATTGCGCTTTTACGTCTACGGACCGCGCACCGAGGACGAACTCGCGGGCGCCGCGCCGCGGGAGACGACGTCGCCCTCGGCACCCTCGACGACGACGACGAGCGGAGAAAACATCCCGGGTCTTAACGATGTCTTCACCGCGCCCGAATTGCTCGAACCGTTACCCCCGCTCACCGTGCGTCGCGCCGCCAACCTGGTGAATCAATTTTTGCGCTACGTGACGCAAGATTCGCACCGCATGTCGCAGCGCGCGTTTCAACTGAGCACGGGCATCGAACACGGCGTCGCCGCCATTCAGCCCGGTGATATCGTCGCCCTCATCAGGCGAGGTTTGTCCAAGACGTACGCCAAGTACGTCGAGAGGAAGTCGAGACCGAGAACTTGGATCGACGTCAACTCGTTGCAACCGGTGGAGCGGTGCGCGGTGCTCGGCGTCGCGTACAGAGGGTGCGAAGAAGCGCGTCGACGAGCGGGCGAGGTGAATCCGCCGTGCGCGTGGTTCATGTGTCTGTTACTGGACGAACCGGGCACGGAGCGTCAGTCGAGCACGCGATCGCGGAACAGCGCGGACGCAGTGAAAATAGAGGAAAAGGATGAACGTCGAATCGTCATGGCGCCGTTGTACGCGGGCGACATCGCCGAGTACGTCTTGCCGTGGTCCAAGTATCAAGAGGTGGATAAGAAACCGTGGCAGGCTGGAAATCGAATCATGATGCAGTTTGAAGGCGTGCAAGTCGCCGATGAATCGCGAGGGATCGTGACGGTGGACGGCGCGGTGTATTACCTCGGTCGCGTGAGAAAGACGCGCGCCAGTCCCGATCGATGGGAATCCGTCATGGTGGTCTTCGACAGCGATCCGGAGGATTACATGTGGGTCTCTCCGTGGGAAATCGTCGAAGCGCCAGAGAAGTATCACGAGCCCGTGCACATGCCGCCCGAACCCGTGGATATTTGGAAGTCGTTGACGCCCGAGGACATGGCGCACATCGCGCGATGCAAAGCCGTGGCGCGGCGATTGGGATGGCCGTCGGGCGATCATAGAAAAGATTTCGAGCAGTTTCGCGAGGAAGCCTTCGGTCACGGCGACATGCCGCTCGCCCCCGTGTTTTGCGGCACGCGCATGAATCTTCATCGCGTCTTTATCGAGACGTTACATCTCGGTGGGTACGAACAAGTCACGCGCGCCAAGTTTTGGAAGACGGTGGCGCGATCGCTCGGACGCGATTTGACGTCGCAGACGAGCGCGTCGTTTGCGATGCGTCGCTCGTACGAGCGGTGTCTGTACCCGATGGAGACGTACCTGACGAGCGCAGAGATGGTGGAGAAGCTCGGTCTTGTCGTGAACGAAGAGGCAACGACGATGGATCAATTTCCCGGTTCGCTTCCGGGCGGCGTCGCCCACGACGACTACGACGACGAAGAAGACAACCACCACGACGACGAAGAAGTAGACGACGACGACGAAGAAGTAGACAACGAGATGGATGACGCAAACGACGAAGAAGCAAAAGTCAACAAGGATGGTGGCGACGATTACAAGCTCTCCGACGAAGATTTCGACGACGAAGACGGTAGCGACGACGGCGAATCCGACTCGGATTGGAAGTAGGTAGGCAGAATCATGAATATGAATCATAAAGCGTGTTGTTTTAAAAACTTGCCGGCCAGTAAATCGTAAACGCGGTGGTTCGTTCATCCTCCGCCTCGAGCGACGCCGCGTCCTCCACCGCGTCGACCGTGTGCTCGAGCGCGTGCGCCGCCTCTGCGAGGTAAATCGCGGAATCGGCGAGCGCGACGACTTCGCCCAAAAGCAACGTACTGTACGGAAACAAACGATCCCGTCCTCCACACTCAACTCTCGCCTCGACGCGATACGCCTCCCCTCTTCGCGCGCACGCATCGCTCGATCGCATTCGCACGACGACGCGCGCACCGACGACGTCCACCGACCCGCACGCGGGATCGACGACGTCGCCTCGCGCGTCTCGAATCGTCCCCGCCGCCAACGCGCACGTCCACGTCGCCGCCGCGCCCTCGCCGCCGCCGCCGACGTCGGTCGTGAAACACGCCGCCTCACCGTCGGTCGTGTCCACGCGCGCGCGTCGCGTCGGCGACGCGTCCGTCGCGCCGCACGGTTCGAACGTCACGACTCGAATGGATTCATCCGCGTCGATTCGCGTCGCGCTCGCCGCGACGCCGACGACGACCATCGCGCACGCGACGACGAGGACGACGCGCGCGAGACGATGGCTCGACATCGATCGATCGGTCGGTCGCGCGTCGACGTGTCCGTCGCGCGTCGACGTCGCGATGACGCACGTCGGTCGGTCGTCGTCCTCGAGAAATCGAACGAACCCTCGACGGGACGAACGCCGCGCGCGCGAGACACGACGGCGGACGCGCGCGACGACGGCGAACGCGACGCGCGGTCGCGATCGTCGATCCGCGCGTCGCGCGCGCGATCGCGTGGAGGTCGGTCGATCGGTCGGTCGGTCGCGTCGACGACGCGATGATGACCGCACACCATGTCGCTCCCGCGCGTCGACGACGGGTGGCCCCCGCGCGCGCGACGACGCGACGACGGCGAGGGAATGGAACACGGCTCGCTCGCGCGCGAGGATAAGCGCGCGCGGTGGTCGTACGAGCCCGCGTACGCGTACGCGCGCGATGGATTCGCGGCGTTGACGAATTCTAGGCACCCTGACGGTGGCGTCGGCGACGCGCGCGCGACGCCCGCGCGCGCGGCGGGCGCGCCGACGACGGCGCCGACGACGATGGCGACGACGTGGCGCGCGCCCTCGCTCGCGCTCGCGCGACGCGGGGATGGGCCGGAGACGGCGGCGTCGGCGGAGAAACGTTTCGCGGGATTCGATCGACGACTCGACGTTCACGGAGGCGACGCGCGCGGCGCGCGACTGCCGAGCGGGTCGACGCCGACGCTCGAGGCGAGCGCGCCACACGTCGTCGCGAGCGTCGGACGACCGTCCGAGGCGGCGGAGACGACCACGCACGGCGGTGGCGGGTTGCCGGAATTCATGTCCCGTTTGCGCGAGCTCGAGGCGTCAAAGGAGACGATCGGCGCAGAGTTGCAGAGCGTGAAGCGCATGCTCACGGATATCATGGCGACGCAATCGAATTTATTAGCCGCGTTCGCGTCGCAGCGCTCGAGCGATCGAGAGGGTGCGACGCGAGGCGACGCGGAGGAACGCCGTCGGCGGGGACGCGAGAAGAGTCGCGGCGCGCCGGAGAGCGGACGTCGACACGACGCGCGATTCGGAGGAGGAGGCGACGCGATGCGCGATTCAGCGATCGCGACGGACGAAGACGAAGGGGAGATGAGCGAATCGCAGCTTCAAAAGATCGTCTTGCGGCGGATGTACATGCATCAACGCGGCTTGAACGAGGAATCGAGCCAATCCGCGTGACAACGTCAAACGCGCGAGGACTCACCGACGCACCGAGACACCGAGACACCGAGACCGAGACACGCACGCACCGACCGAACATTCACGATACGACCGACTCGTCATCGCCCTCGACGCTCGTCGTCGCGCTCGACGCCTCGCTCGCGTATGTATGATACGACACCCTTTAGCGAAGAAACAAGACGAGGCGCACCGCATTGTTCGCTCCTCGCGTCATGCCTCGAGGCGTCCTCGACTTCTCGCGCGACGCCGGTGGATCGCGGTGTCCACCCGCGCTCGCGCGAAACGTCGCGGTGGCGTTTCTCGTCTTGACCGCGGCGTTCGTCGTCGGGTGCGTATTGGCCCACGAGCTCATCATTCACGGCCACCCCGGCGCGTTCGCGCTCTTCCCCACCGTCGGCGCGTTGTATCTCCTCGCGAGCGTGCCCCTGGCGGTGGTGTACACGAATCCGTCGGACGTGCGCGCGGGTCTGAACCCGCTCGTGCCGTCGGATTACGCGTGGTTGTTCAGGAGGACGTACTCAGCCT
>Ga0181583_10000616_pt1 | contig 25689 bp, 26 predicted proteins | sample 071ome_31_FD_132461 | JGI IMG/M metagenome (GOLD analysis project Ga0181583, IMG submission 132461) | Coastal salt marsh microbial communities from the Groves Creek Marsh, Skidaway Island, Georgia - 071405CT metaG (megahit assembly) | ecosystem: Environmental > Aquatic > Marine > Intertidal... | reverse complement strand
CGGCGTATATCTATATCCGTGGCGAGTTCGTAAACGAAGCAAAAGCGTTGCAGACAGCCATTGATGAAGCCTACGATGCCGGACTGCTTGGCAAGAATGCTGCCAAATCAGGATGGGATTTCGACCTCTATCTTCATCGTGGCGCTGGTGCGTATATCTGCGGCGAAGAAACCGCGTTGATCGAATCTCTTGAAGGCAAGAAGGGGCAACCTCGCCTTAAACCGCCATTTCCTGCGGGTGTTGGCCTTTACGGATGCCCGACGACGGTAAACAACGTGGAAACTATCGCCGTGGTTCCGACTATTATCAGGCGCGGGGCGGACTGGTTTTCAGGCCTGGGCCGTGAAAATAATACCGGCAGCAAGCTGTTCTGCATTTCGGGGCATGTCAATAACCCCTGCAATGTTGAAGAAGAGATGGGTATTCCGCTCAAGGAGCTGATTGAAAAGCATGCAGGCGGTGTTCGTGGCGGTTGGGATAATCTTCTGGCCATCATCCCGGGCGGATCTTCCACCCCGCTGATGCCGAAATCCGTATGCGATGACATGCTGATGGATTTTGACAGTCTGCGGGCGGCAGGCACCGGGCTTGGCACTGCCGGCATTATCGTGATGGATAAATCCACTGACATTATTCAGGCCATTGCCCGGATATCCTATTTCTACAAACATGAATCCTGTGGCCAGTGCACGCCTTGCCGTGAAGGAACAGGGTGGATGTATCGTATGATGGACAGGCTGGTCCGGGGTGAGGCCGAGGTCAGTGAAATCGATGTTCTTGAAAATGTTACCCGGCAAGTTGAAGGTCATACAATATGCGCCTTGGGTGACGCGGCCGCCTGGCCTATTCAGGGATTGATCAAGCATTTCCGTGGTGAAATTGAAAATCGTATCGCCGCGCGGAAATCTGCCGCGGTGGCGGAGTAGGGGGCAAGGATGATCACGGTCACGGTTGATGGCGTAGAAGTCCAGGTTGAAGACGGCTCAACAGTGCTTCAGGCTTGTGAAGCCGCTGGTAAGGAAGTGCCGCGTTTCTGTTATCATGAACGCCTGTCCATTGCCGGAAACTGCCGGATGTGTCTGGTGGAGATGGAACGTGCGCCAAAGCCTGTTGCCTCCTGTGCCATGCCAGCCGGCGACGGTATGGTCATCAAGACCGACAGCGAAATGGTGCGGAAGGCACGTGAAGGTGTGATGGAATTCATGCTGATAAACCATCCGCTGGACTGCCCGATTTGTGATCAGGGCGGGGAGTGTGACCTGCAGGATCAGGCCATGGGCTATGGTGGTGACACAAGCCGTTATCTTGAGCCCAAAAGGGCTGTTGAAAACAAGCATATGGGGCCTTTGATCTCGACCATCATGACCCGCTGCATTCACTGCACTAGATGCGTCAGGTTTTCCACTGAAGTGGCCGGGGTTAATGATCTGGGCGCTATCGGGCGTGGTGAGGGAATGGAAATCACCACCTATCTTGAAAAGTCGCTGGCATCTGAGTTGTCTGGAAATGTGGTGGATCTTTGCCCGGTTGGCGCGCTGACCAACAGACCGTATGCGTTCAACGCCCGTCCGTGGGAATTGAGCCATACGGAAACAGTCGATGCCATGGATGCGGTCGGAAGCTCAATCCGTATCGATACCCGCGGTAATCAGGTGATGCGAGTCCTTCCGAGGGTCAACGATGATATCAACGAAGAATGGATTTCCGATAAAACACGGCATGCCCATGACGGCCTTCTTCGCCAAAGACTAGACCGTCCATTCATGCGCGGGGCCAACGGCCGGTTGGCTGAGGCCAGCTGGCAGGACGTATTTGCCAAGATCAAGACAAGGGTCAAGAAAGCCAAACCCGGGGCGATAGCCGCGCTTGTGGGAGATCAGTGCGATACGGAATCCATGTACGCGCTTAAGGTGTTGATGCAAAAACTTGGCAGCCCGAATATAGATTGCCGGCCCGCAGGTTCTGTGCTCGATGCGTCGAACAGGTCATCCTATATCTTCAATTCAGGTTTCAACGGGTTGGAAGAGACCGATTTTGTCCTGCTGGTGGGAACCAATCCGAGGCATGAGGCCGCCGTTATCAACGCGAGGCTTCGCCGGAGGTGGTTGCATGACGGCCTTCAGGTTGCCCGCCTCGGCGCTCCGGTTGATCTGACCTATCCGGTCACGGAACTCGGCGATGATGCGCGGGTTCTCAGTGATCTGGCGGCAGGCAAAGGCCCTGTCTTCAACAAGATGAAGAAAGCCGGAAAACCCATGATCATCATCGGTCAGGGGGCATTGGCACGCGCCGACAGCAAAGCTGTTCTGGGTGCTTTGACCAAGCTTGCCAAAGCCGTTGGTGTGGTGGATGGAGGCTGGAACGGGTTTAACATCCTGCAAACAGCGGCCGCCCGTGCAGGTGCCCTTGATATTGGCTTCGTTTCGGGAAAAACGGGTTTGGACACGAAGTCGATCCTCAAGGCGGCCAGGTCAGGTGATCTTGATGTCCTCTACCTCCTTGGTGCCGATGAGCATGATTTTGCCGGCATTTCACCGGATACTTTTGTGATCTATCAGGGAAGCCATGGTGATGCCGGTGCGCGGATTGCTGATGTTGTTCTTCCCGGCGCCGCCTGGTGTGAGAAAGACGCTACTTTCGTCAATACGGAAGGCCGGGTCCAGTTTGCCCCGCGTGCAACCTTCCCGCCCGGCGATGCGCGTGAAGACTGGGCAATTATCCGGGCGCTTTCAGCGGCCCTCAAAAAGACCCTGCCATTTGATACGCTTGAAAGTCTCAGATCAGAAATGGTGAAATCCCACCCCGTTCTGGGGGAACGTGATGTGCTGACCGTATCCCGTTTCAAGGGGACAGCATCTTCGGCCAGAATTTCCGGTGCACCTGTGAGTTATGTCCTTGGCGCCGGCACGGATACCAGCTTTTACATGACCTGCCCGATCAGCCGGAATTCGGTGACGATGGCAGCATGTATAGACGCCTTTGAAGGTGAGATGAAGGGGGCGGCCGAATAATGGACATGATCCTTTCCATCCTGACCGCACCGATGACGCTGGAGCTCTTGTTTACCGTAGCCCAGATATTTGCGGTTATTGTTCCGCTTCTGATAGCAGTTGCCTATCTTACGCTGGCCGAAAGGCGCGTGATCGGCCTGATGCAACTGCGCAAAGGGCCTAATGTCGTGGGCCCTTTTGGTCTGTTTCAGCCTTTTGCAGATGCCCTGAAGCTCCTTTCAAAGGAAACCATTCTGCCATCCGGAGCATCGAAGATTGTTTTTGTCGCGGCACCGATGCTCACCTTCATCCTCTCGCTGGTTGCCTGGGCGGTGATCCCTTTTGGTGAAGGTCTGGTTATTGCTGATGTAAATGTAGGTATTCTTTATCTTTTTGCCATATCATCCCTTGGTGTGTACGGGGTGATCATGGCGGGATGGTCGAGCAACTCCAAATATCCCTTCCTTGGCGCCATGCGGTCAGCGGCACAGATGATTTCGTATGAAGTGTCCCTGGGTCTTGTGATCATCACCGTTATCATGGCGGCCGGATCGTTGAATCTGACGGATATTGTCGAAGCCCAGCGTGGTCTGTGGTTCTTCATTCCGTTATTCCCGATGTTCGTGATCTTCTTTATCTCGACCCTTGCGGAAACCAACCGGGCGCCGTTTGACCTGCCTGAAGGTGAATCCGAACTGGTGGCGGGATATTTTGTTGAATATTCGTCCATGTCCTTTGCGCTGTTTTTCCTCGGTGAATACGCCAACATGATCCTGATGTCCGGGATGACAACGACGCTGTTCCTCGGAGGTTGGCTGCCACCTTTCGATATTGCCCCGTTGAACTGGATACCGGGGCCGATCTGGTTTGCGCTTAAAGTTGCTCTGGTTCTCTTTGTATTTCTCTGGGTGAGGGCGACAACACCACGCTACAGGTATGATCAGCTGATGCGTCTCGGCTGGAAGGTGTTCCTGCCATTTACCCTGCTTTTTGTGGCTGTCTGCGGCGGGATTATGCTGGCCTTTGATATGCTGCCGGGTTCGGTTTAGGGAGGAAGATCATGAACGCTGTCATTAATGCCGCCCGATCTTTTCTGCTTCTGGAAATCGTAAAGGGACTTGCGCTGACGCTGAAATATTTTTTCAAGCCAAAGGTGACGATTAACTACCCTTATGAAAAAGGCAGTCTGTCTCCACGGTTCCGTGGTGAGCATGCTTTACGCAGATATCCCAACGGGGAAGAACGGTGCATTGCCTGCAAACTCTGTGAAGCGATCTGCCCTGCCCAGGCGATCACTATTGAGGCTGAACCAAGAGAGGACGGCAGTCGCCGGACGACACGTTACGACATCGACATGACCAAATGCATCTATTGCGGCTTCTGCCAGGAAGCTTGCCCGGTGGATGCGATTGTCGAAGGGCCGAATTTCGAATTCGCAACGGAAACCCGGGAAGAGCTGTATTACGACAAGGAAAAACTGCTGGCCAACGGCGACAGATGGGAAGTCGAAATAGCCCGGAATCTTGCGTCTGACGCACGGTACCGGTGAGGAGCGGAGACATGATAACAAGCCTGTTTTTCTATCTCTTTGCCGCAATGACGGTGGCCTCCGGTTTGATGGTCATCACCGCGCGGAATCCGGTGCATGCGGTGTTGTTCCTGATCTTCTCTTTCTTTAACGCGGCGGGATTGTTCATCCTCATGGGCGCGGAATTTCTCGCCATGCTGCTCGTTGTCGTCTATGTCGGCGCGGTGGCAGTGCTGTTCCTTTTCGTCGTGATGATGCTGGATATCAATTTTGATGATATGCGCGAAGGGTTTCGCCGCCATCTTCCGTTGGGATTGATCATCGGGTTTATCCTGATGGTTGAACTTGTTCTGATTTTTGCGGTGCCGGAAACCTCCGTAGGCGTTGCCGATAGTTTCTCATCCCGCAGCAACACGGCCCAGATAGGTGATGTGCTGTACACCGATTATATTTTCCTCTTTCAGCTGGCGGGAATTATCCTGCTCGTTGCGATGATCGGTGCCATCACCCTGACCATGCGTCACCGCGAAGGGGTCAAACGGCAGTCCATTGCCCTGCAAAACGCACGACGCCGTGATGAGACGGTGGAGATTGTTTCTGTTGAAAGTCATGTTGCCCCGCAGGAGATTGCCGCGGAAGTCAACGCAGATCAGAAGGTGCTTCGATAATGGGTGCAATAACGCTTTTTCACTATCTGACCGTGGCGGCTATTCTGTTCACGCTGGGTGCGGTCGGTATATTTCTCAACCGGAAGAATGTCATCACCATCCTGATGTGCGTGGAGCTGATGCTTCTTGCCGTGAATATCAATCTGGTGGCGTTTTCCACCCATAACGGAGACCTGACAGGGCAGATCTTCGCCATGCTCATTCTCACTGTAGCCGCCGCCGAAGCTGCCATCGGCCTGGCCATTCTTGTTGTCTACTTCCGTAACCGCGGCAGCATCGCGGTCGAAGATATCAATATGATGAAAGGATAGGCGATCATGATCACGGCGATTGTCTTTCTGCCTCTGCTTGGTGCGATCGGCGCAGGTATATTCTCGCTTCTTAAAAACGATGCGGGCGGCTATGCCGTGACGATATCGGCCATGGTTCTTTCGATGATCCTAGGTTGGGTTGCCTTCCTTGGGCATATATCCTCAGGCGCTGATACCACCGTCCTGCTTGCGAACTGGATGTCATCCGGCGGATTCCATGTTGACTGGGCGCTTCGTTATGATGCGCTGACGGCGGTGATGGTGATTGTCGTTACCACCGTGTCCACCATGGTTCATATCTATTCCGTCGGCTATATGTCCCATGACAACGCCAAGCCGCGGTTTATGGCGTATCTCAGCCTCTTTACCTTTGCCATGCTGATGCTGGTGACTGCGGACAATCTTGTCCAGATGTTCTTTGGCTGGGAAGGGGTGGGGGTTGCGTCTTACCTGCTCATCGGGTTCTGGTACCACCGCCCGTCGGCCCATGAAGCGGCGATGAAGGCATTTGTCGTCAACCGGGTTGGCGATTTTGGTTTTGCGCTGGGTATCTTCGGGGTCTTCGCGCTGGCAGGTTCCGTTGAGCTTGACGCCATTTTCAGCCTTGCCCCGACGCTTGCAGATGCCCGGATGCCTTTCCTTTTCTGGGAGTTTCCCGCGCTTGAAGTTCTCGGCATGTTGCTGTTTATCGGCGCGATGGGGAAATCAGCCCAGCTTGGCCTGCATACCTGGCTGCCTGATGCGATGGAAGGCCCGACGCCTGTCTCTGCCCTCATTCACGCGGCGACTATGGTGACCGCAGGGGTGTTTATGGTATGCCGGCTGTCGCCGATGCTCGAATATGCTCCGTTCACGCTTGATTTCATCACCGTTGTGGGTGCGCTGACAGCTATTTTCGCGGCAACCATCGGCTTTACCCAGTTCGATATCAAACGGGTGATCGCCTATTCCACCTGCTCACAGCTTGGCTATATGTTTTTTGCGGCGGGTGTTTCCGCCTATCCGGCGGCCATGTTCCATCTGACAACCCATGCTTTTTTCAAAGCACTTCTGTTTCTCGGGGCAGGGTCTGTTATCCATGCGCTTTCGGATGAGCAGGACATGCGCCGGATGGGGGGCGTATGGCGGAAAATTCCGGTGACTTATGTCATGATGTGGATCGGCTCGCTTGCGCTGGCGGGCTTCCCGTTCTTTGCCGGGTATTATTCCAAGGATATGATCCTCGAAGCTGCCTGGGGCCAGCACGCGTCCACCGGTCAGTTTGCCTATGTGCTGGGGATACTCGCCGCGTTTCTGACGGCATTCTATTCCTGGCGGCTTCTTTTCATGACCTTCCATGGCAAGCCGAGAGCATCCGCCGAAGTCATGAGCCATGTTCATGAAAGCCCGGCGGTGATGACGATACCTCTTTTTGTTCTGGCCATCGGGGCGATATTCTCCGGTTTTCTTTTCTATGACCTTTTTGTCGGCCATCACTGGAAAGAGTTCTGGGGGGATGCGATTTTCATTCTGCCTCAGCACGAGGCAATGGAAGCGGCGCATCATGTGCCTTCCATCATCAAGCTGATGCCGCTTATCGTCGGTGTCGGCGGGGTTGCGCTTGCGTTCATCATGTATGTGGCGATACCGTCTCTTCCCGGCCGTGTGGCTGGCGCATTCCGGCCGCTGCATCAGCTCTTTTTCAACAAATGGTACGTGGACGAGCTTTACGATGCTATGCTGGTGCGTCCGGCGGTAAGGCTCGGACGTCTTCTCTGGACCAGGGGGGATCAGCGGACCATCGATGCTTTTGGTCCGGATGGGGTCAGCGGCATGGTGGGGCGGCTTTCCGCCGTGTCCAGCCGGTTGCAGACAGGATATGTTTTTCATTATGCATTTGCGATGCTGATCGGGGTTGTGGTCCTGATCCTCTGGTATACGCGGACATTCGGGGGCTGAGATGGATTCGAGCTGGCCAATTCTTACGGTTCTGACTTTTCTGCCCATGTTCGGGGTGGTTTTCCTGCTTCTTATCCGGGGAGATGAAGCGGTGGTGATGCAAAACTCCCGCAATGTGGCGTTGTGGGTGTCGGGGTTCACTTTCCTTGTTTCCCTGTTTGCCTTGCTTCAGTTTGATGCAAGCCTTGCAGGATATCAGCTCGAGGATCGAGGAGAGTGGCTGGCCCGTGACGGGATCAGTTACCATATGGGCGTTGACGGTATATCGATGCCGTTTGTTGTGCTGACAACGTTTCTGACCCCGCTTGCCATTCTCGCCTCATTCAAGGCCATCACCCACCGGGTGCGTGAATACATGATCGGGTTTCTTGTGCTGGAAACGCTGATGATCGGGACATTCTGTGCCCTTGATCTGGTGATGTTCTATCTCTTCTTTGAAGCCGTGCTGATCCCGATGTTCCTGATTATCGGCATCTGGGGAGGCAAGCGCCGGGTTTACGCATCGTTCAAGTTTTTTCTCTATACCCTGGCCGGATCGGTGCTGATGCTGGTGGCCATCCTTTTCATGGCAAATCAGGCGGGAACAACCGATATCCCTGCATTGCAGAAGTTTGCCTTTGATCCGGATGTTCAGTTCTGGCTTTTCCTCGCCTTCTTTGCCTCTTTTGCTGTCAAAGTTCCGATGTGGCCGGTGCATACATGGCTTCCTGATGCCCATGTCGAGGCACCAACCGCAGGTTCAATGATCCTGGCCGGTATTCTGCTGAAAATGGGCGGTTACGGTTTTCTTCGTTTCTCCCTGCCCATGTTCCCGGACGCTTCCCTTTATTTCGCGCCGATGATTTTTGCCCTTTCAGTGGTCGCGGTGATCTACACATCTCTCGTGGCGCTTGCCCAGAGCGACATGAAAAAGATGATCGCATATTCATCCGTCGCGCATATGGGTTTTGTGACCGTGGGTATCTTCACCATGACCGAACAGGGGATCGCCGGAGCCATGTTCCAGATGATCAGCCATGGTCTTGTTTCGGCGGCGCTGTTCTTCGCGGTCGGCGTTGTGTATGACCGGCTGCATACCCGTGAGATTGACGCCTATGGCGGAGTTGCGGACAGCATGCCGAGATATGCTGTCTTCTTCATGCTGATGATGCTGGCCTCGGTGGGCCTGCCCGGAACAAGCGGCTTCGTCGGTGAATTTCTAGTACTTGTCGGTGCGTGGCAGACCAGCACGTTCCTTGCCTTCCTGACAGCGACAGGCCTTGTGCTCGGCGCAACCTATATGCTCTGGCTGTATCGCCGGGTGGTCTTTGGCCGTGCCGAAAAGGAAGAAGTCCTGAGCATGAGCCCCCTTGAGCGACGCGAGATCATCATTTTCCTGCCTCTCGCCATTCTTGTCTTGTGGTATGGAGTGTTTCCCGGCTCACTCCTTGATCTGATGCAACCGTCGATACTTGCGGTGATGGATCAGGTCAGTCTCTATGCGGATGCCACGCTCCTGCCGGGAGGTGAATAATGTCCATGATCACGTATTTCCCCGCCATTTCTGAAATTTTTCTGGCTGCGATTGCCATCCTGCTTGTCCTTGTTGCCGCGTTTGGCACGGACGAAAGCCGCACATCGCAGGTGATGCGCAGGCTTGGTCTCGTGACACTTCTTGCCACGGCTGTTTTAACGCTGTCCTACGGGAGGGACCCGGCCGTTGCGTTTGGCGGGATGTTCCTGACAACACCATTTGCCGTTTTCATGAAGATGATTGTGCTTCTTGGCGCGGCCATAGTGTTGCTGCTTTCCAAGCCAAGCCTTAAGGCCGACAAGATCAACAAACCTGAATTCACCATGCTCGTGCTTCTTTCGGTGCTGGGCATGATGGTGCTGATTTCATCGAACGATCTGATGGTTCTTTACATGGGGATTGAATTGCAATCCCTGCCGCTTTACGTGATTGCCGCGATGCAGAGGGATTCGCTCCGTTCATCCGAAGCGGGGCTCAAATATTTCCTGCTTGGTGCTTTGTCTTCAGGCCTGCTTTTGTATGGTATCTCGCTGATATACGGGTTTACGGGGGCAACAAACTACGTTGACATCGCCAATGCGCTCTCACTTTCGGTGTCATCCGGCGCCGTCATCGGCATCATCTTTGTCATAGCCGGTACCGCATTCAAGATTTCTGCGGCCCCATTCCATATGTGGACACCGGATGTGTATGAAGGCTCGCCGACCATCGTAACCGCCTTTTTTGCGATTGTTCCCAAGGTCGCGGCCATGGCCCTGTTCCTGAGGGTTACCTACGGGATGCTGGCCCCTGTTCCGGAAACCTGGCAGCAGGTTGTCGCCATTATCGCTGTCTTGTCGATGGTCATCGGTGCGTTGTCGGCCATCATGCAGAAAGACCTGAAACGACTGATGGCGTATTCATCGATTGCCCATATGGGGTATGCGCTGGTTGGCATGTCGGCGGCTAATACAGGAGCTGTCGGTGCGGTGATGATTTACATGCTGATCTACGTGATCTCATCCATCGGGGTTTTTGCAATAATACTAAATCTGACGAGAGAAGGTGAAGCGGTCCATCGGATCAGCGATCTCAAGGGCTATTCGCGCACGCATCCGATGCATGCCGCCTGTCTGCTTGTCTTCATGTTTTCCATGGCAGGCATACCGCCGCTTGGCGGGTTTTTCGGCAAGTGGTTCACGTTCATGGCGGCGGTAGATGCCGGTTTGGTCGTGCTTGCGGTTATCGGTGTTCTGTCATCGGTGATTGGTGCGTTCTATTATATTCGCATCGTCAAGGTCATGTATGTTGACGACGTTGATATCGCCCTTGATCCGTCGGCGAGCAAGATCAACACCATGATCATGGGGATTTCGGCCCTGATACTGGTTTTGTTTGTGTTCGGGTTGAACCCGATACGTGAGATGATCTTATCAACGGTGCCGTATATCACGCTCATCGCAGGTTGATGTGCTGAACAGATTATTCATTACCTATCAGCATCAGGTCACAAGCACTTCTGATCTGGCAAAAGAGGCGGTGGCAGAGGGAAAGCCTGCCGGGACGGCATTTCGCGCCGGGCTCCAGACAAAGGGGAGAGGCCGGCATGGCCGGTCCTGGGTGTCGCCGGAAGGAAACCTCTATGTATCCGTTATTTTCTACCCCGGGGTTGCGGAATCGCGGTGGGCGGAATTATCACTAATCGCCGGTCTGGCTCTTGTTGATGCGGTCCGTCTGTTGCGGGCGGATGAGGATATAACGCTGAAATGGCCGAATGATTTGCTTGTCCGCGGCAGGAAATGTGCCGGGATACTGCTGGAACGTGAAGGCAGGGCAATCATTGTCGGCTGCGGGGTTAACCTCAATGAAGCCCCTGCCGAAACCGACGGCTGGATCCCGGGCTCGCTCAACCGTGATGTATCAGGCCCGCCTGTCAGCGATGAGATGCTTATGGCAGGTTTTGAGAAGACACTGATCTCGCGCTATAATTCGTGGGAGAAAGACGGGTTTGAACAGCACCGGCTTGACTGGATGGCCACGGCCGCGCATATCGGGGCTACACTGGTTGTTGATCTGGGACAGGGCCGGGTCATAAACGGGGTTTTTGAAAGTCTTGGTAATGGTGGTGCGCTGATGCTGCGTTCGAAGGATGGCGATATCCATGAAATTCAGGCTGGTGATGTCATCAGCGCCCGACTTGAAGAGAGATAGGATGCTTCTTGTAATTGATTGCGGTAATACCAACACCGTCTTTGGCATATACAATGACGGGGGCAAGGTTCAGCACTGGCGGATGACCACAATACCGGGGCAGACCGCAGATGATATGGCGGTTTGGCTTTCCCACCACATGCAGCGGGCAGGGCTGAGCCTTGAGCAGATTGACGGCGTTGTTGTCTCAAGCGTGGTACCTCAGCTCCTGCCCTCATTCCGCCAGCTGGCAGCAGAACATCTGGGCCGTGAAGCTTTTGTAATAACAGCGGATAATACGGACCATGGCATTGATATCCGCATCCCCAATCCGGCCCAGGCCGGTGCGGACCGCATCGCCAATACCGCCGGTGCAAGAGCATACGGACTGCCGGCCATGGTGATTGATTTCGGCACCGCAACCACTTTTGACCTCATTGATGCCGACGGTGCCTATATCGGCGGTGCCATTGCGCCGGGCGTCAATCTTTCCATCAACGCATTGTATCAGGCCGCGGCAAGATTGCCGCTGATTGATCCGTCGTCCTGGAAACCGGATATGCCGGTGTTGGGAAACAATACGATCGATGCCATGAATTCCGGGCTTTACCATGGTTATGTCAGTCTCGTTGAAGGAATGATCACCAGGCTGAAGGCTTCTTTCGGCGCTGACATGACGGTGATAGCGACAGGCGGCCTTGCAAATATATTCAGTATTTCCATCGCAGGGGTTGATCATCATGATCCGGACCTTACTCTCAATGGTATGGTTGCGATCTATACCAGCATCAGGAAAAAATCATGACACAGTCCCGATCATGGAAACATGATGATCTTTTGTTTGTGCCGCTGGGGGGATCAGGGGAGATCGGCATGAATGCCAACCTCTTTCACCATGATGATCAGTGGCTGATGGTTGATCTGGGGATAAGCTTTCCTGATGAGACCATGCCGGGTATCGATGTTGTCCTGCCTGATCTTTCCTTTATCGAACAGCGGCGTGACAAACTCGCCGGGCTTGTCATCACCCACGGACATGAGGACCATCTGGGCGCGATCCCCTATCTGTGGGAGCGGCTCAAATGTCCGATCTATGGTACGCCTTTCACCCTTGCGCTTGTTCGGGGGAAGCTCAATGAGCGACTGCCGGATGCAAAGGTGAAGCTGATTTCACTGCCCTTCAACACGCCGGTTCCGGTCGGCAGTTTTGATGTTGAGATGATATCTCTTACCCATTCCATTCCTGATCCGGCCGGGCTTGTTCTTCGTGCAGGCGGGCAGACCATCTTCCATACCGGCGACTGGAAATTCGATGAAGACCCGATAATCGGCCCGACATCGGACAAGGATGCGCTCAAGCGTCTTGGGGAAACCGGCGTCGATATCCTGATCGGCGACAGCACCAATGCGATGGTGGACGGAAGAACAGGTAGTGAGGCGGATGCCAGAAAAGGGCTTGTTGAGACCATCAGCGGATTGAAAGGCCGTGTTGCTGTCACCTGTTTTGCATCGAACGTTGCCCGGGTTGATTCGCTTGTCCGCATCGCCGGCGAGACAGGCCGGAGCCCTATGTTGGTGGGCAGGGCACTTCATCGCATTACCGAGGCCGCCAAATCCTGCGGCTATCTTCAGGACTGGCCTGATCTTGTCCGTGAAGATGATTTCGAGCTTATTCCCAAGGAAAACCTGCTGATGATCTGTACGGGATCGCAGGGTGAGCCAAGGTCAGCCCTGGCCCGTATTGCATCGGGCAGCCACCATATGGTCCGGCTTGAAAAGGGAGATGCAGTTCTGTTTTCCTCCCGTGAAATTCCCGGCAATGAGCCTGCCATATCGCGGGTTCAGGATAATCTGATCCGGCGCGGGGTGCAGGTGATCACCGATGATGATGCGCCTATTCATGTTTCTGGTCATCCCGGGCGTGACGACATGGCAGAGATGTATCAGCTGATCCGGCCGCGTGTTGCGATACCGGTGCATGGCACGGCGCGCCATCTTAAAGCCCATGCCGTGCTGGCCCAATCCTGTCAGGTCAGCAAAACCATTATTCCGGATAATGGAGATGTTATTACCCTTGACGGCGATGAAAGCCGTGTGATCAGCAAGGCTGATACAGGGCTTCTGACCTATGAGGCGGGGGAAGTGATTGCGCTGGACAGCTCGACCTTGCGTGACCGCCGCCGTATGCTCTGGAATGGTAATGTTTCTGCGTCCATCGTGCTCAGCCTTACGGGTGAACTCTGTCTTGCGCCAAGCATCACCCAGAACGGGCTCAATGATGGCCACCGGGCTGATGACTATATTGCGGAAGGGTCCTTACGTGTTGAAGATGCCCTGCTGGCCATGAACAGCAGAGACCGTTTTGACGATGACACCGTTTCGGACAGGGTTTCACAGGTCTTGCGCGGGCTCGCCAAATCCATGTTTCAACGCCGCCCTGCGGTTCAGGTCCATGTCATGCGCGTGGATGCGCCGGGAGTAATAACGGGGGAATAAATGATAGGAAGACTGAATCACATCGCCCTGGTTGTTCCGGATCTGGACGCGGCGGCAGCGAACTGGAAAAAAGCACTGGGGGCTGATGTGTCCCGGCCGCAGGCTTTGCCTGAACATGGTGTGACCGTGGTTTTCATTGATACCGGCAACAGCAAGATTGAGTTGCTTGAACCGATGGGGGATGACAGCCCTATTGCGCGGTTCCTTGACCGGAGCGCTGATGGCGGCATGCATCATCTCTGTTTTGAGGTCGATGATATAATCGAAGCCCGCGACCGGCTGATTTCAGAAGGGGCCCGGGTGCTCGGATCAGGAGAGCCTGCAACAGGCGCTCATGGCAAACCTGTTCTTTTCCTGCATCCCAAGGATTTCAACGGCACGTTGATCGAGTTGGAGCAGGCCTGATGGATACGGTTTCGGGAATCGTGGTCTATATCCTGTTGTGGTGGTGGGTGTTCTTCATGACCCTTCCTTTCGGGGCAAGACAACCGGAAGAGGTGGAAGCCGGCCATGCCGATGGTGCCCCGGTACGGCCCATGCTGTGGATCAAGGCAGGAATCACCACCATTCTGGCACTTGCGCTTTGGTTCGTGGCCGATGCTGTTATTTCAAGCGGGGTATTTTCATTCCGGGAAATGGTGAGTAAATAGAGGCTCAAATGAAAATGACGGGGATAACCCCGCCATTTTTGTACAATTTATAAAATTGGTTTGTACAATTTTTATAATTGCACCGAAATTGTCCTCCCCAACCTCGGTATATACAAACGCTATGACACTTTACAGGCATTGTCATCAAAAAAATACTTTTGATCACATTTATTTGAAAGAATATTTCCTTTTTTCAGGTTTTTTTGAAATACGCGACAATTTAAGACATTGTTTCGCCTACAGAGTGTTTTATATAGTGATATTGTTTGCTGGTGCTTTTTAATTATCCGATGCTCAAGGGTCAGATATGACAACAGAAATTTACATGGCTTCAGATCACGCCGGATTCGGGTTGCGAACGTATCTTGCGACATATCTTCGTGAGGCCGGTCATATCATTCATGATCTTGGCCCGCTGACAGATGATCGTGTTGACTATCCTGATTTCGGGGCCGAACTTGCCAGGGCCATGAAGCCGGTTGCTGATTCGAAGGGTGTTCTTGTCTGCGGCAGTGGTATCGGGATTTCCATCGCGGCTAATCGTTTTCCGTGGATACGTGCCGCATTGTGCCATGACATGACAACAGCGATGCTGGCAAGACAACATAATGATGCCAATGTTGTTGCCCTCGGTGAGCGTATAACCGGTATCACAACCGCAACAGATATTGTTCAGGCCTTTCTTGAGACTGACTTTGAAGGCGGCAGGCATGAAGCCCGCGTGAACAAGCTGAGCAATCTGAAGCCCTGAACGGCTTCCTCATTTCACCAATGAAAGGTCAGAACTGATGAACGAAATGAAATCCTTTTTTTCAACGCATCTTATGGACAGCGATGCCGAGCTGTATTCAGCCCTTGATCAGGAGCTGACACGCCAGCGTGACGGTATTGAGCTCATTGCATCGGAAAATATTGTCTCAAAAGCTGTTCTTGAAGCGCAGGGTTCCGTTTTCACCAACAAATACGCCGAAGGGTATCCCGGCCGCCGGTATTACGGCGGATGTGAGTTTGTCGATATTGCCGAACAGCTGGCGATTGACCGGGCCAAAAAGCTTTTCAATTGTGCCTGGGTCAATGTCCAGCCTCATTCCGGTGCGCAGGCTAATCAGGGCGTGTTTCTGTCATTGCTGAAGCCTGGGGATACGATTCTCGGCATGTCCCTTGCCGCAGGCGGGCACCTCACCCATGGTGCTGCTCCCAACCTTTCGGGCAAGTGGTTCAACGCGGTTCAATATGGCGTTCGCCGTGATGATGCGCGGATCGATTTTGATGAAGTTCAGCGGCTGGCTGATGAGCATAAACCCAAGATGATCATTGCTGGTGGTTCTGCCTATCCGCGGGTTCTTGATTTTGCGAAATTCCGTGAAATCGCTGATAGTTGTGGCGCGTACCTGCTTGTCGATATGGCCCATATCTCAGGGCTTGTTGCTACAGGCGCTCATCCGAGCCCGATTGATCACGCCCATGTCGTGACAACGACCACCCACAAAACCCTGCGTTGCGGGCGTGGCGGAATGATCATGAGCAACGATGAGGAAATCGGCAAAAAGATCAATGCGGCCATGTTCCCGGGTCTTCAGGGCGGGCCGTTGATGCATGCGATCGCAGGGAAGGCCGCCGGCCTCGGTGAAGCGCTGAAACCGGAGTTCAAAACCTATATCGACAATGTTCTGACCAACGCCAAGGTGCTGGCGGAAACTCTTGTGGAATGCGGTTTTGATATCGTGTCCGGCGGGACCGACAACCATATCGTGCTGGTTGATCTGCGGCCGAAAGGGCTGACCGGAAATATCTCTGAAGTGTCGCTCGAAAAAGCGGCGATTACCTGTAATAAGAACGGCGTGCCGTTTGATCCGGAAAAACCAATGGTGACATCAGGGATTCGTCTCGGCACCCCGGCGGCAACAACACGCGGATTCGGGGCGGATGAATTCCGTCAGGTTGGCCTCCTGATCGGTGAAGTGCTGGACGGGCTTGCATCCAACCGCAACGACAACAGCCCTGTTGAACAGGCGGTTGCCCAAAAAGTACATAAATTGTGTCAATCCTTCCCAATTTACTAGATTTAGTGTATTAAAGGGGCAGATTTAATGGCGTGGAGACAGCCGGATGGACTGCCCCTTTTGCGGAAGTAACGACACACAGGTAAAAGACTCACGGCCCTGCGAAGATGGTGCTGCTATCAGGCGACGCCGGCTTTGCGGGGCTTGTGATGCCCGGTTCACCACATTTGAACGTGTGCAGTTGCGCGAATTGATTGTTGTGAAGCGCAACGGGCGGAAATCCCCGTTTGACCGCGACAAGCTTGAACGTTCACTGAATATTGCCCTGCGCAAGCGTGACGTTGACCCGGAAAATGTGTCTCGTGCCATCAATGAGCTCATCCGTACCCTGGAACAGCGTGGTGAAGTTGAAGCATCCACCGAAACCATCGGCCGTCTGGTGATGGAAGTGCTGGCAAAGCTCGACAAGGTGGCGTACATCCGCTACGCCTCGGTTTACCGGAATTTTGCCGAAGCCAAGGATTTCGGCGATTTTGTCGAGAAGGAACTGGGCGACTGATCTTGGTTTGCCCCCATGGGGAGGGATCATTGCCCGGTGAGACAATTTCATCATCCCTGAATACTGTATCTGACAGGCGGTGGATGCGCTCGGCGCTGGCTCTTGCCTTTCGTGCTGAGGGCAGGGCCCACCCTAATCCCGCTGTCGGATGCGTGATTGTCCACCAGAACAGGCTCCTTGGTCGTGGCTGGACTCAAGACGGAGGGCGGCCGCATGCCGAAACAATGGCGATCACTGAGGCAGGTGACCTTGCCCGTGGGGCCACCGCCTATGTCACGCTTGAGCCGTGCTGTCATCATGGCGAGACACCACCCTGCACCGATGCCCTGATAAAGGCAGGCATATCCCGGGTGGTGATCGGGGTGAGGGATCCTGATCCCCGGGTGTCAGGACAGGGGGCTGCAAGGCTTGAAGCCGCAGGGATTGATGTTTCGCATTCCATATTTCAGTGTGAGATTTCCGCGCTTCTTCGTGGCTATATGCTCACGCGTCGTGAGGCTCGCCCATCTGTCACCGTCAAGATTGCATCCAGTCTTGATGGCAGGATTGCCCTTTCCGATGGCAGTTCAAAATGGATCACCGCCCCGGAGACAAGGCGGTATGTCCACCTTCTGCGATCACGTCATGATGCGATCCTTACCGGGGCCGGAACAATCCGTGCCGATACGCCGACGCTGACCTGCCGTCTTGAGGGATATGACGGCCCTCAGCCGTTGCGCGTGGTCCTGTCATCAACTCCTGATATTGAGGGAATGGATAATATCATCTCCACCAGCGATATTGCCCCGGCCCTTCTGATCTGCCGTGATGACAGAAAGACGGATACGCCGGTGGCAGGTTTTGAGTGCGATATGGTTGCCGCATCGCCTGATGGCGGGGTGGATATTGTTTCGGCTCTTCGTCTTTTGTCTGACCGGGGCATAACATCGGTTCTGGTGGAAGCCGGTGGCAAACTGATATCATCCCTTATCAAGGCGGGGGTGGTGGACCAGATCATATGGACACGAAGTGCAGGGCTGATCGGCGCGGACGGGCGGCCTTCGCTCGGTGAAATGGGGTTCGATACTCTGGAAGACGGCCGTCTTTTCACCAGAGAAAAACTTATACGATCCGGGCCGGATGTGATTGAAATTCTCACCCGCCGCCCTCATGTTGAGCAGGCAGGATAAATATACAGGAAGATTATATGTTCACCGGGATCATTACCGCATTGGGGGAAGTTACCTCGCTTGAAAAAAAGCCGGAAGGCGGTTGCCGTGTTGTGATCACAACGCCTTGGGACTGTGCGAAGATTGATCTCGGGGCTTCTGTTGCCTGCAGTGGGGTCTGCCTGACCGTGGTTGAACGTGATAAACACCGCTTTTCGGTAGATGTTTCCGAAGAAACACTGGCGGTCACCTCGCTTTCTGACTGGAAGGAAGGGCGGAAAATCAATCTTGAGCGCGCCCTTGCCATGGGAGATGAGCTGGGCGGGCACCTTGTTTCAGGGCATGTGGACGGGCTTGCCGAACTTGTCAGCGTCACCCCTGATGGCGACAGTTTCAGGATTTTGCTTGATGCCCCGGATGCGCTTGCCCATCTTATCGCCCCGAAAGGATCGGTTGCGCTGGATGGTGTTTCGCTGACGGTCAACAGTGTGGAAGGTCGCCGTTTCGGGCTTATGATAATCCCGCATACCTGGGAGATGACCACGCTCAGTCTCAGCCAGCCCGGCGACAAGATAAACCTTGAAGTGGATATGTTCGCCCGTTATGTTGCGCGGATTATCTCTTATAAAGGTTGATGTCCATGGACTCCAGCAACGAAGCCTCTCTTTCCACCACGGATGAGATCATCGCTGCCGCCAAGGCGGGTGAGATGTTTATCCTGGTTGATGATGAAAACAGGGAGAATGAAGGCGATGTCTGTATTCTGGCAGAACATGCGACACCCGAAGCCATCAATTTCATGGCCAAACATGCCCGTGGTCTGATCTGCCTTGCGCTGGAACGTAAAAGGATAGAGCAGCTTGGTCTTTCCCTGATGGAGCAACGCCACGATTCCCGTCATCAGACAGCCTTCACCCTTTCCATCGAAGCGAGAGACGGCGTTACCACCGGTATTTCAGCCCATGACAGGGCAAGGACTGTCTCCATCGCCAGCAACCCCCAATATGATGCTTCGCATATCACCACACCAGGACATATCTTCCCGCTGATGGCGCGGGACGGGGGCACACTCGTTCGTGCCGGGCATACGGAAGCGATGGTGGATATTGCCCGCGCCGCCGGGGGGACGCCAGCCGGTGTTATCTGTGAGATCATGAAAGACGACGGCACCATGGCTCGTCTTCCTGATCTCAAAATATTTGCCAGGGAACACGGGCTCAAGATCGGCACGATTGCGGACCTTATTTCCTGGCGCCGCATGCGCGAATCCATTGTCAGAAGAGGCGGGGAGACCATTATCCAGTCCTCCTATGGCGGCGAATGGCGGATGATTGTTTATATCAATACCGCCAGTTATGCCGAACATGTGGCGCTGGTAAAAGGTGATATCTCCTCGGACGATCCGGTACTGGTGCGGATGCATGCGATGAATATCATGACCGATGTTCTCGGCGAGACAGGCGCCGGACGAACCGGGTCTGAAATCCAGACAGCCATGCGGGCGATCGCAAAGGAAGGGCGCGGGGTTATCGTCATGCTCCGGGAGCCGAGCCCGACCACGCTTTCCGATCTTGTCGAAATGAAAGCCTCAGGCAGGAATGGCCCGCAGAATCAGATCCGCAGTTATGGTGTTGGTGCCCAGATACTTCTTGATCTTGGCATCACCGAAATGGAGTTGCTATCCAATACCCAGCGCAATATAGTCGGCCTCGACGGTTATGGGCTGACGGTGACCGGTTATCGTGAGATAAAACCAGACTGATCGGCCCAATACACGAGGACAATGCCATGGCGGATACACCGCTACGTTTTCTCATAGTTGAAGCGCGTTTTTACGAAGATATAGCCGATGCACTGGCTGAAGGTGCGATTTCCGCGCTCAGATCAGCGGGAGCGGAATATGATCGTATCGCCGTTCCGGGTGCGCTTGAAATCCCGGCGGCCATAGCCATGGCCGCGCAAAGCCCGGAAGGTCAGGCATATGATGGTTACATTGCCCTCGGATGCGTGATCCGGGGGGAAACCTATCATTTTGAGATTGTATGCAATGAATCGGCACGTGCGCTCATGGATCTTTCCACGATGGAACTGATTGCCATTGGTAATGGTATCCTCACCGTTGAGAATGCCGATCAGGCATGGGAGCGCGCCGATACGTCACGAAAAGACAAGGGGGGTGACGCGGCGCGGGCAGCCCTCGCCATGTCGGCTCTGGCCCGCAATTATGGCATCGACAAAGATGACTGATCTCAAAACCACTTCTGCTGATCCTGAAAACAGTGATCAGGAACAGCGGCGCCCGGGCTCGCTCAGACGCAGGACCGCCTCAAGGATTGCGGCGGTGCAGACCTTGTTCCAGATCACCTCTTCGGGCAGATCAGCCGCGGAAGCCGTACCATTGTTCAAATCGCATTTCCTTCCTGCCCTGCTGGCGGAGTTTGAGGTCACGAGAATGGATGAGGAGCATTACACCCGTCTTGTTTTCACCGCCAGTACCGATGCGGCGGGGATAGATGATGAACTTCGTCCTCTTCTCAAAGAGGGATGGACCCTTGAGCGGATTGACGAGGTGGAACGATCCGTCTTGCGGGCAGCATTTGTCGAGTTGCGTGACATGCCGCATATTCCCGCAAAGGCCGTCATTACCGAATTCACGGCTATTGCCGACAGTTGCGCTGGTGACAGTGATTTCATCAATGCGTTGCTCGACAGGCTGGCGCGACGTCTGCGGCCGGTGGAAATGCCGGCATTGAGCTGACTGTCATCCCGGGTGGCGGCTTAAGGCAATAAATTGTTTGCCTTCCTGTGGGCGTTTGATTATACACATGCTAACTCTTCAAAGGGCCGGTTTTACTGGCCTTTTTCTACGGTTGCCTGCATCTGGATGTCGGGCGCCTAATCTGGAGCAGCCATAGCAAACTGGGGGCAGGCTGTATTCGTAATTCCAATCCCTAAGGGTAAACAAGATGAGCATTGTTGATTTTTCCATCCTCTGCGGTGTCATCGGTCTTGCCTATGGCATCTGGGCCGCAAGAAGTGTTCTTGCAGCTGATGCCGGCAACACCCGCATGCAGGAAATTGCAGGCGCCATTCAGGAAGGCGCACGGGCCTATCTTAACCGTCAGTACACAACGATCGGTATCGTTGGTGTCATTGTGACCATTATTCTGGTGGTTACGCTCGGCACATATGTCGCTGTCGGTTTTGTGATCGGTGCGGTTTTCTCCGGTATCGCCGGCTATATCGGTATGAACGTATCGGTCCGCGCCAATGTCCGCACAACCCAGGCTGCCCGGTCTTCACTGGCTGGCGCGCTTGATATTGCATTAAGTCCGGGGCTATTACCGGCATGCTGGTTGTTGGTCTGGGGCTGATTGGTGTCGCTCTTTATTATCGCGTCCTGACAAACCTCAACCTTGGTGAGCGTCAGATCATGGAGGCGCTTGTTGCACTTTCCTTCGGTGCATCGCTGATTTCGATCTTTGCGCGTCTTGGCGGCGGTATTTTCACCAAGGGCGCTGATGTCGGTGCTGATCTGGTGGGCAAGGTCGAAGCCGGTATTCCGGAAGATGATCCACGCAACCCGGCTGTTATTGCCGATAACGTGGGCGATAACGTGGGCGACTGTGCCGGCATGGCTGCTGACCTCTTTGAAACCTACGCGGTTACGATTGTCGCGACCATGTTGCTGGCATCCATCTACGGGCTTGGTGAGGCAGCGCTTGTCTATCCGCTGGGCATCGGGGCTGTCTGCATCATCGCATCCGTGATCGGGACTTTCTTTGTCCGTCTTGGTTCATCCAACAATATCATGGGTGCGCTGTATAAAGGGTTTATCGTCACCGCTATTCTTTCAGCGATTGCGATTTACTTTGTCACCCAGAACATGTTTGCCGGTACTGCCGTGATGATGTCCTACTTCATCTGTGCGCTGGTTGGCCTTGTTGTGACAGGTGCCCTTGTCTGGATCACCGAATATTACACGTCAACCGAATATCGTCCGGTGCGGACAGTGGCAAAAGCCTCTGAAACAGGTCACGGCACCAACGTGATCTCCGGCCTTGCCATTTCCATGGAAGCTTGCGCTGTTCCGGCGATCATCATCGCCGCGGGTATCGTAGTTTCCTTCCAGATGGCAGGTATCTACGGTATCGGTGTTGCTGCGACGACAATGCTGGCGCTTGCCGGTATGGTTGTTGCGCTGGACGCATATGGTCCTGTGACCGATAACGCCGGCGGTATTGCTGAGATGTCCGAGCTTGATGAAAGCGTCCGGAATGTCACCGATGCTCTTGATGCGGTGGGTAACACGACCAAGGCGGTGACCAAAGGGTATGCTATTGGTTCTGCAGGTCTGGCAGCTCTCGTGCTGTTTGCGGCCTATACCGAAGATCTCAATCATTATTTCCCTAACCTGACGATCAATTTTGATCTGAAAGATCCGTTTGTGGTGGTTGGTCTGATCATTGGCGGCATGCTGCCATATCTCTTTGGTGCTCTCGGCATGCAGGCAGTTGGCCGTGCTGGCGGTGCTGTTGTCGAGGAGGTTCGTCGTCAGTTCCGTGAAATCAAGGGGATCATGACCGGCAAAGCAAAGCCTGATTACAGCCGTGCGGTGGATCTGCTGACACGCTCTGCAATCAAGGAAATGATTGTTCCTTCGCTTCTTCCGGTGCTTGCACCTGTTGTTGTCTATTTCGTTATGGCATCTGCCGTCAGCCAGTCTGCTGCGCTGACAACCGTTGGCGCGATGCTTCTCGGGACTATTGTGACAGGTCTTTTTGTTGCGATTTCCATGACCGCTGGTGGTGGTGCCTGGGATAACGCCAAGAAGTATATCGAAGATGGCAATCATGGCGGCAAGGGTTCAGAAGCGCATAAAGCTGCTGTTACCGGTGACACCGTGGGTGATCCCTATAAGGACACTGCCGGTCCTGCCGTGAACCCGATGATCAAGATCATCAATATCGTGGCCATTCTGATGCTTGCGGCGCTGGCCCATTAATCAGACAAAAACATGAAAAAAGGCCTGTCATTCGGCAGGCCTTTTTTATTTCCGTCGCGTTTAAGTATAACAGGGCAGGCATCATCATCAATGCAATGACTTACTGACTGCTCGCAGGTGCTCTTGATACGTTGGAGAAGATCTGATCAAGGATGCCGTAGGTGTCGCCGGGTGTCGGTGTTTTTTCATCAATATGGAAAACGTTACGGCCTGTTTCTTCATCTGTAATGTCAAGGGCGGTTACTATCCCTTTGTCATCATATGTAAATGTCACTATGGTCCGGCTGATGGGGGTTTTCTTTCCGCCAGGCGCTTCTTCCATGACCTGAGCGATATAGTAGACCTTGCCACTGTCAAAGGCACCCGCAACCGAAGGACGTCCGAAAAGAGCCTCGACTTCAATCATCCGGCTTTTGCCGGGTTCGATCCGGGAAAGCTTGACCGCGTCAAGCGTGTTGCCATGATTGCTGACGATGCTGCTGCACGCCGTAAGACTGAGCGCCACAAGACCTGTCGCAAGGAGGCGGGGGAGGAAAAAAGATTTTGGATGACATCCGTTCATGGTATCAACATTCCTGATTGTCTACTATTACTTTAATGCAGTGAAGTTTCTTCCCGGTCAATGATGCATAATAAAAAAAGATGTTGAGATGATAACACGATTATCAAAAATGGTCGAAAGATGGGCGCGTCCGGGCGGTGAGCAGGCGCACGTATTATATACGGAGATGGCACGTGTTGCACGGAAGCCGGAATTTTATCTTCAATATGATATCAGCGATACATTTGACGGAAGATTTGACACCCTGACCCTGATTGTTGTGCTGGTTGTCCGCCGTCTCAATAACGCTGGCAAGGACGGCGCGGAACTCGCCCAGGAAGTGATTGATCTGATGTTTGCGGATATGGATCTCAGCCTGCATGAAATCGGGGTGAGCGAGAACAAGGTCGGCAAAAAGGTCAAAACCATTGCCACCGCATTCATCGGGCGGATGAAGGCTTACACGACGGCGCTGGATAATGATGATGACACTGAACTGGCGGCGGCCTTAAGGCGCAATCTTTACCGTGAAAACGGGGTCGATCCTGTCGAGAACGGCCTTGTCACCGCGATCAGGGCACAGGTCAAACGCCTCGATGCACTTACTGATGATGAGTTGCTAAAATCTGCTCCGTCCTTTGAGTTTACGCCACATGATCAGCGTAACCTTTAACAAATATATTGAGTGATGCGATGATGTTGTCCGAAACCATTTCTGCCGAACAGCTGGATCAGGGGAAGCCTGTATCCTGGGTCAGGGAAGCAGACCGCCAATCCTGCGATCATCTGGCTGAACGATTTGGCTGGGTGGATGTCTGCTCATTAAAGGTGGAGCTGAAGTTGAAATCCGTGGCCAAAACAGCCTATCAGGTGACAGGGAAGATCGAGGCGGCAATTATCCAGTCCTGCCGGCTCAGCGGAAATCCTGTTCCCGAAGCCCTGCTGATCGAGGTGAATGAAAGATTCGCTGACCTTGCACAGGAAGATGGTGATACGGAAATCGATCCCATGGCGGTATCTGTCGAAGCGCTTGAAGACGGGCTGATACCTGTTGGTGAAATGGTGGCGCAGCTCGTCGGGCTTGAAGCGACACCCTGGCCAAGGGATGCGGCTATCTCAGATGAAAGCAACCGTCTGTCGGATGGTGATTCTGCGCATCCGTTCGCTTCTCTTGCCCAATTGAAGAAAAATCTATAGACAGGTAAAAAGTTAATTTAGGGGTGCTGCTCTGTCTTCCCGGGAAAACACAAAACGGCTTCGCATCGCGATTGATGCCATGGGCGGCGATAAAGCGCCCGATGTTGTCATTGAAGGGACGGCACTTGCCGTCAGCCGCAACCCACTGATCGTGCCAACTCTTGTTGGTGATGAGCCTGTTTTGCGCGCTCTTCTCGGTCGGCACCCGTCGCTGAAAGATGTGGATATTCTGCACACCCCTGATCAGGTGGCGGCGGAAGAGGTGCCTTCGGTTGCGTTGAGGACAGGCAAGAATTCATCGATGAATCTGGCGATTTCCCTTGTCAAGGAAGGCAAGGCAGATGCTATCGTTTCAGCCGGAAATTCCGGCGCCCTCCTTATTATGGCGCTGATGGCGCTCAGGACAATGGAAGGTATTGACCGCCCGGCGCTGGCGGCTTACATGCCTACCATCCATGGTCTGTGCTGTATGCTCGACCTCGGGGCTAATATTGATTGCAGTGCTGAGCATCTGGTGCAGTTTGCTATCATGGGGGATGCGTTCTGCCGGGTGACGACAGGTGTATCAACCCCGTCTCTTGGTCTGCTCAATGTCGGCGAAGAAGAGCAGAAGGGCAATGCGACTATCCGTCAGGCGGCAACTGTTCTTTCACGTCCTGATGTTGAGCTGAATTATATCGGTTTCGTCGAAGGCAATGATATCACCAGTGGCGAGGTTGACGTGGTGGTAAGCGACGGGTTTTCAGGGAATATTGCACTCAAGACAACGGAAGGCACCGCGCAGTTCATCACAACCCTGCTGCGTAAAAGCTTTAAGTCCAGTGCGATGGCAAGGCTCGCCTATCTGCTTGCGCGCCCTTCGCTGAAGGGGCTTCGCAAAAAACTGGACCCGCAGCTTTATAATGGTGCGGTACTGCTTGGTCTTAATGGTATTGTTGTCAAATCTCACGGCGGGGCAAATGCCCGGGGTGTT
>Ga0181583_10000615_pt1 | contig 25695 bp, 25 predicted proteins | sample 071ome_31_FD_132461 | JGI IMG/M metagenome (GOLD analysis project Ga0181583, IMG submission 132461) | Coastal salt marsh microbial communities from the Groves Creek Marsh, Skidaway Island, Georgia - 071405CT metaG (megahit assembly) | ecosystem: Environmental > Aquatic > Marine > Intertidal... | reverse complement strand
TGGGGCCTGTAGATGGCCGCGATACTTGGCATTATCGCCCCCATTTTCGCCCTGATCGGTTTGGGCTGGCTGGGCCTGCGCGTGGGCGTTTTTCGCCCCGGCGATCAGCGCGTTCTGTCAGGGCTGGTGATGAATTTTGCACTGCCTGCGTTGTTGTGCGGGGCAATCGCGCGGCGCGATCTGGCCGATGTGCTGCAGCCGGGGTATTTGCTGGTGTTCTTGGCTGCGGGTTTGGGCAGTATGGCGCTGACCTATGGGGCCTTTTTGGCGCAAGGGCAGGGGCGTGCGCGCGCGGCCACGGCGGCGATGGGCGCGTCTTGCGCGAACTCTGGCTTTGTTGGGTTTCCGGTGATGCTGATGGTGTTTCCCGATGCCGCAGGCATGATTTTGGCGCTGAATTTTCTGGTCGAGAACTTGGTTCAAATTCCCTTGGCCTTGGTGCTGATCGGGCTGGCGCGCCCAGAGGCGCAGGCGGGCGGTGTGCTGCGCATGGCGGCGCATAGTGTGCTTGGGTTGCTGCGCCGCCCCTTGGTGATTGGGCTATTGGTGGGGCTGGCGCTGTCGGCCTTGCAGCTGCCCGTGCCTGCCCCGGTGATCAAGGTGCTGGATCTGCTGGCAGCCAGCGCCGCCCCCGTGGCGCTGATCTCGATCGGGGTGGCGATTGCGGGCTATCCGCTGCAGGCCGATCGCGGCGCGGCGCTGCAAATCAGCTTGGCCAAGCTGCTGCTGCACCCTGCCTTGGCAGTGGCGCTGCTGCTGGTTCTGCCGGGCTTTGGCCTGCCCGTGCCAGAGGGCATGATGGCCACGGCATTGGTGCTGTCGGCGGCCATGCCGATGTTCAGCGTTTACCCGCTTTTTGCACAGGAATGCGGCTGCGAGGGGCTGGCGGCCCTGTCGGTGGTGATGGCCACGGTGATGGCGGCTGTTACGCTGAGCGGGGCGCTGCTTTGGCTGCTATAGGGCGGCGCTGGCGCGAAACCCGTCGGGAATAATATCTTGCCCCTCTAGCAGCAACAGCGCCATGGTTTGCGCCACTTTTGGCGCCATGCCAAAGCCAATTTTGAACCCGCCATTGGCAATAAATTGCCCCGCCCGGGTGGGGTGTGCTCCCAGCACCGGGGCGCGGCTGCGCGCGCGGGGGCGCAGCCCGGCCCACCGGGCCAAAACCGGCGCGTCGCGCAATATGGGCAGGGCGGTGCAGGCGGCATTGATCACCGCATCTAGCTGCGTGTCGGTGCTGTCAGGGCTGTCAAAAAACCGCTCGCTGGTCGAGCCGATGGCGATGGTGCCATCTGCATGGGGCACGATATGCACGCCATTGGCAAAAACCTGCGGCGCCATGGGATGCGCCATGCCCAAAAGCGCGGCCTGCCCTTTCACGCCATCGCCAAAGTTTTTGCCGCACTCTGCGCTGATCTCGCGCAGCCCGGCCACGCCGGTGGCATGCACCACCAGCCCTTGGTCTGGGGCATCGGTGGCGATCTGTCCACCACGGGCGGCAATAGCCGCAGCCAATGCGCGGCAGGCGGCCTGCGGGTGCAGCCGGGCGCTGAGCGTGTCATAGATCAGCAGGCCTGTGGGGCTTTCGGGGGCAAGCGGGCCTGCGGTTTTTTGCGCCACAATCTGCCAATCGGCCTGGCCCTGCCACAGCGCAATCGCCCCCGTGGCGCGGGCCTTGGCCAGCGCCAGCGCGGCCTCATCTGCGATGGGTTGATACCGCCCCGTGCGGGCATAGCCCGGGTCTTGGCCGCCGGCCTGTGCCACCTCGGCCCAGAACTGGCCCGCCATCAACAAACTGTCCAGCTGAAACGCTTTCTTGTCGTTCCAGTTTTCGGGCACATGGGGGGCCAAGGCGCCCACCAGCCCACCGCTGGCCCCGGCACCGGGCCCGTGCGGGTCAACCACCTGCACACGGGCGCCCCGGCGCAGGCATTCCCATGCGATCGACAGGCCAAAAACCCCCGCCCCGCGCACTGTGATGTCGGCCATTGCCATCGTTTTCCCCCCGGGTCATTGTGCCCCCATCTCTAGGGGATAGTTCCATGCAAGACCAGACGGCCCAGCTGACCGCCCAGCTGATATGGCGCGACGCCCAAGTGCCCGTGTCGCAGCGCTTTGATGACCCATATTTCAGCCTTGAAAACGGTTTGGCAGAAACCCGGCACACGTTTTTGGCGGGAAATGGGCTGCCGGGGCGGTTTCGGCCGGGCTTTCACGTGGCCGAGCTGGGCTTTGGCACGGGGTTGAACCTGCTGGCCACGTGGGATTTGTGGCGCCAATCGGGGCAGGGGGGGCAGCTGTGCTTTACCAGTTTCGAGGCCTTTCCAATGGCGCTGCCCGATATGGCCCGCGCCTTGGCAGCCTTCCCCGAGTTGCAAGATGTGGCACAAGCCATGTTGGCAGGCTTGGCCGAAACGCCCCTGCAACTCGATCTGCCAGATCTACGGTTTTCCTTGGTCTTGGGCGATGCGCGCCAGACTGTGCCGCGCTGGTCGGGGCGGGCAGATGCGTGGTTTTTGGATGGGTTTTCACCGGCCAAAAACCCCGAACTGTGGGAACAGCCATTGCTGGCGGCCGTGCACGAGCACACAGCGCCCGGTGGCACGCTGGCCACCTATACGGCGGCGGGTTTTGTCCGGCGTGGGCTGGCAGATGTCGGTTTCACGGTAGCGCGCATGCCCGGATATGGGCGAAAACGCCACATGAGCGTGGCAGAAAAAGGCTAAGGGCAAATCATGGCGCAAACCCCCTATGTGCAGCAGGCGTCGAATACGCGGCTGGGAATTTGGCTGATGGTGGCCACCACTTTGGTGTTTGCGCTGCAAGATGGCATCAGCCGGCATTTGGCCTCGGAATATAACGTGTTGATGGTGGTGATGATCCGCTATTGGTTTTTTGCGCTGTTTGTCATGACCGTGGCCGCGCGCAAGGCCGGCGGCCTGCGGGCCGCAGCGGCCACCAGCCAGCCCTTGGTGCAAAGCTTTCGCGCCTTGTTGCTGGTGGCTGAAATTTGCATCGCGATTTGGGGCTTTACCATTTTGGGGCTGGTCGAAAGCCATGCGGTTTTTGCCTGCTATCCGCTGTTGATTGCCGCGCTTTCTGGCCCCGTGTTGGGCGAGGCTGTGGGCTGGCGGCGCTGGGCGGCCATTGGCGTTGGGTTTGTGGGGGTGATCATCATTTTGGAACCGGGCTTTGGGGTGTTTCAACCCGCGGCCATCATCCCGTTGATTTCTGCTTTGATGTTTGCCCTTTATGGGCTGCTCACGCGCTATGTGGCGCGCCGCGACAGCGCCGCCACCTCGTTTTTCTGGACGGGCACTATGGGTGTGGTGGCGATGACGGCGGTGGGCATTTGGTTTTGGCAGCCCATGTTGCCGGGCGATTGGCTGTGGATGGGGCTGTTGTGCCTAACCGGCGCGCTGGGTCATTGGCTGTTGATCAAATGTTACGAGGTGGCCGAGGCCGGCGCCGTGCAGCCCTTTGCTTATCTGCGACTGGTTTTTGCCTCGATCCTTGGGGTCTTTGCCTTTGGCGAGGTGATCCGCACCAATGTGGCCATCGGCACCGTGATCATCGTGATGGCGGGGCTGTTCACCCTGTGGCGCGAACGGCAGGCAAAAGCGGGCTAGGCACGGGCAGGGGCAGCGGGCAGGGCGCCCGCGCTAGGCGCGTTTGCGCCGCATCAACGCCAGCGTGTTTGAAACCGCCAAGGCGCCAACCACCATGGCCCCGCCGGCCAGTGCGTAATGGCCGGGGTGTTCGCCCACCACGGCCCACACGAGCAGCGGCGCCAAAACCGATTCCAACAAAATCAACAGCGCCACCTCTGCCGAGGTAATATAGCGTGGCCCCAAGGCCAAGCAGACCGCGCTGAGCACGATAATACCGCTGTGCATCGGCACGAAATGCCATTTGTCGGGTGCCACGGCCAAAGGATCGGTGAGCACCACAAGAACCGCCGCGCTAAGCAAATACGCCAGCCCCACCCCGGGCACCATAGAAACATCGCGCACCTTGCGCGCCACGGTCAGGGCGGCGGCGAATAGGGCCGCCACCAGCAAGGCCACGAAATCGCCCAAATAGCTGGTGTTTTCGTTGCTGCCCGACCCATAGGCGATAATGCCCAAGCCCACAAAGACCGCAGCCATCGTTACCACCATACGCCGGCTTATGGGCTCGCCCAGAAAAATGCGGCTGTAGATGGCGGCGAAAACCGGCATCGAGGCGATGATGAAAACCACATTGGCCACGCTGGTTAAATCGACCGCGATGATGAACAGATTGGTCGAAACCCCCATGATCAGAACATAAAGCAGCCCGTAAATGCCTGTGCCCATCAAGGCCCGAAACGGGCGGGCGCCTTGCAGCACCAACACGCCCAATATGATCAACCCACCCACCAAAATGGCACGCCAAAACGCAATGGTCAGGGCATCGGCATCGATCAGGCGCACAAACAACGAGTCCGGGACGATAAGCAACGCCCCGGCGGTGGTGATAAGCAACCCTTTAAGCTGATCAGTCATGCGCCCATCTGAGCGTAAGCGCCAGCGAAGTAAAGGATTACTCGGCCATATCCGCTAATTTTTGCAGCGCTTTACGCAGGGCGGTGGCCTCGCCCGGGCCAAGCGCTGCGGACAATTCGGCATCGTATCTTTGGGCCAATGCGCGCAAATCATCATAGGCCGCGCGCCCCTGCGGTGTCAGCGCCAGCCATTCAAGGCGGCGATCGGTGGTATCTGTGTCGCGGGTTAAAAACCGCCGCTGTTCCAGCTTATGCACCGCGCGGCTGATCTTTGTTTTGTGGATCCGCGCGCGCAGGCCAATTTCTTTGGCATTCATGCGGCCATAGCTGCCAAGGTGAAACAGCACCCGCCATTCGGTGCGCAAAATGCCATAGCGGTCTTTATAGGCGCGCTGAAATTTCAGGCTGCTGGCTTCGGCGGCCTGATTAAGAAGATAGGGCAGGAATAGATGCAGGTCAAAAGCGTCTTTTTTTTCCATACGCCTGCTCTAGCTGTTGTTAGTTACAAAATCAACCATTACGCCCATGCCAGTCACTGGAGGATGCGTTATGAATCAGCACAGCAGCGCCCAACCGCTTCGTCAGGCCCCCACGCCCGTCGGCACAACGCCGGGCTATATGCCGGGCTGGGCCAATGATTTTGAAACCGAGGCCCTGCCGGGCGCCCTGCCACAGGGCATGAACAGCCCGCAAAAATGCAACTATGGCCTTTATGGCGAACAGCTGTCTGGCACGGCCTTCACCGCCAACCCGCCCGAGCGCACATGGACATATCGCATTCGGCCGTCGGTGAAACATTCGGCGCGTTATCAGAAAATCGACCTGCCTTATTGGAAATCGGCCCCCAATGTGAACCCAGATGTGATCAGCCTTGGCCAATACCGCTGGGATCCCGTGGCCCATAGCGGCGCGGCGCTGACTTGGCTGACCGGCATGCGCACCATGACCACCGCGGGCGATGTAAATACCCAAGTGGGCATGGCCAGCCATGTCTATTTGGTCACCCAGTCCATGGTTGACGATTATTTCTTTTCCGCCGACAGCGAATTGCTGGTCGTGCCCCAAGAGGGGCATCTGCGCTTTGCCACCGAACTGGGCATCATTGATGTGGCGCCAAAAGAAATCGCGATTATCCCGCGCGGGCTGGTCTACCGCGTCGAGGTGCTGGAAGGCCCCTGCAGGGGCTTTGTGTGCGAAAACTATGGCCAGAAATTCGAACTGCCCGGCCGTGGGCCGATTGGCGCCAATTGCTTGGCCAACCCGCGCGATTTCAAAGCCCCCGTTGCCGCCTTTGAAGATCGCGAAACACCCTCGACCCTGACAGTAAAATGGTGCGGGCAGTTTCACCAAACCACCATCGGCCAAAGCCCGCTTGATGTGGTGGCATGGCATGGCAATTACGCGCCCTATAAATACGATCTGCGCAATTATTGCCCCGTCGGCGCCATTTTGTTCGATCACCCCGACCCGTCGATTTTCACCGTGCTCACCGCCCCCTCGGGTGTGCCGGGCACCGCAAATATCGATTTTGTGCTGTTTCGCGAACGCTGGATGGTGGCCGAAAATACCTTCCGCCCGCCATGGTATCACAAAAACATCATGTCAGAACTGATGGGGAATATTTACGGCCAATACGACGCCAAGCCCAAAGGCTTTGTTCCCGGCGGCATGAGCTTGCACAATATGATGCTGCCCCACGGCCCCGATAAAAACGCCTTCGAGGGCGCGTCGAACGCCGATCTCAAGGCAGAAAAGCTGGACAATACAATGTCGTTCATGTTCGAAACGCGCTTTCCCCAGCACCTGACAGACTTCGCCGCGAACGAGGCGCCCCTGCAAGACGATTACATCGATTGCTGGGCCGATCTGGAAAAGAAATTCGACGGCACGCCCGGCAAGAAATAACCATTCCCCCGGCGCCCATCGCGCCGGGGCTGACAGACCAAAGGAAACGCGAATGTCCCTACTGCACAGCTGGGTGGCCAGCGCCAACGCGCCCGACCACCCCTTTCCGCTGAACAACCTGCCCTATGGCGTCTTTTCGCTGGGCGACGACGACCCGCGCTGCGGTGTGGCCATTGGCGATATGATCTTAGACATGCGCGCCGCCGAAGAGGCGGGATTGCTTGGCTTGGACAGCGGCCCGCTGTTTGATGTGCCCTTCTGGAACGAGGTCATGGAAGAAGGGCCCAGCCTCTGGGCCGCTTTGCGCGCGCAATTGCAGGCTATGCTGGCCAAAGACAGCGCAGCCCAGGCCGATCTGCAACCGCTTCTGGTGCCCCAGTCCGCAGCCCAGATGCACCTGCCGTTCTTGGTGGCCGAATACACCGATTTTTATGCAGGCCGCCACCACGTCCAAAACATCGGCACCATGTTTCGCGGCCCCGAAAACGCTTTGCCGCCAAACTGGCTGCACATTCCCATCGGCTATAACGGGCGCGCCTCGTCGGTTGTGGTGTCTGGCACGCCGGTGCGCCGCCCTTGGGGCCAGCTCAAAGGCCCCAACGATGCAGCCCCCCGCTTTGCGCCCTGTGCGCGATTTGACTTGGAATTGGAAATGGGCGCCATCGTGGGCCAGCCCAGCGATGGCCCCGTCACCGTCGATCAGGCCGATGACATGATCTTTGGCTATGTGCTGCTCAATGATTGGTCGGCGCGCGACATTCAGGCCTGGGAATACCAGCCGCTTGGCCCGTTCCAGGCCAAGGCCACGGCCACCTCGATCAGCCCTTGGATTGTCACCAAAGCAGCCCTTGCGCCTTTCCGCTGCGCCACCCCCCCGCGCGAGGTGCCGCTCTTGGCGCATCTGCGCGACACCGGCCCGATGCTCTATGATATCGATCTCCGCGTAGACCTGGCGCCGGCCGGCCAGCCCGCCACCACCATCGCGCGCACCAATTACCGCGAGATGTATTATTCCGCCGCCCAACAATTGGCCCATCACACCACCAGCGGCTGCCCGATGACGCCGGGCGATTTGCTGGGCTCGGGCACCATCTCTGGCCCCGAACGCCACCAACGCGGCAGCCTGCTCGAACTCAGCTGGGGTGGCAAAGAGCCGCTGACGCTGGAGTGCGGCGCGACGCGCAGCTTCTTAGAGGATGGCGACAGGCTCACGCTCAGCGGTGCCGCCCATGGCGATGGCTTCACAATCGGCTTTGGCACCTGCACGGCCGAAATCTTGCCCGCCCTTGAAAACCCTTACGCGCGCTAGCCTTCATCTTGCGCAAAATACTCCCGCCGGAGGCCCAACATCGGCCACAGGCGCAGCAACTAAAGGAAAAAACCATGGCCAAAGCCTTTGCATCCCAGGGCGATCTTAGCGAGAAAAACATCAGCTTCACCGAGGTGGGCGAGGGTCTTTGGGCCTTTACCGCCGAAGGCGACCCAAATTCCGGTGTGATCATTGGCGACGATAGCGTGATGATCGTCGAGGCCCAAGCCACCCCGCGCTTGGCCCATAAGGTGATCGAAAAGGTGCGCGAAGTCACCGATAAGCCGATCAGCCATTTGGTGCTGACGCATTATCACGCGGTGCGGGTTCTGGGCGCCAGCGCATATGGCGCGCGCGAAATCATCATGTCCGATGCCGCCCGCGCCATGGTGGTAGAGCGTGGTCAAGAAGATTGGGACAGCGAATTCCAACGCTTCCCGCGGTTGTTCGAGGGCCATGAAAGCATTCCGGGCCTGACCTATCCCACCACCACTTTCAGCGACCGCACAACCGTGTATCTGGGCCAGCGCCGGGTTGATATCATGCATCTGGGCCGCGCCCATACCGCCGGTGATGCGGTGGTGCATGTGCCAGATCAGAATGTCATGTTCACGGGCGATATCGTCGAATATCACTCGGCCTGCTATTGTGGCGATGGTCATTTCAGCGACTGGGGCGATACGCTGGATGCGATCAAATGGTTCGATGTCGATGCCATCGCGCCGGGCCGTGGCGATGCTTTGGTGGGCCGCGAGATGGTGAATGCCGCCATCGAAAACACCCGCGATTTCGTGGCCTCTACCTACCGGCCCGTGGCCCGCGTTGCCGCCCGTGGTGGCAGCCTGAAAGAGGCATGGGATGCCTGCCGCGCCGAATGCGACCCGAAATTTAGCGACTATGCAATCTACGAGCATTGCCTGCCCTTCAACGTCGCGCGCGCGTATGACGAGGCCCGCGGGCTGGACACGCCGCGCATTTGGACCGCGCAGCGCGATTTGGACATGTGGCAGGCCCTGCAGGGCTGATCGCCCGCAACAGGCCCAATGGGCGCGATGGGAGGCACAGAATGAACAAAATTTTTGAAACCCCGCTTTATCCCTATACCCGCAGCCCCGATCAGGGCTGCACCCCCGTGGCCCGGCGCCGCGTGGTGATTGTGGGGGCGGGCCCTGTGGGGCTGGCTGCAGCCATTGATTTGGCCCAGCAGGGCATCGAGGCGGTGGTGCTGGATGACAACGACAAGGTCAGTTTCGGCAGCCGCGCGATTTGCTTTGCCAAGCGCCAGCTTGAAATCCTCGATCGTCTGGGCTGTGGCCAGCAGATGGTGGACAAGGGCGTGGTTTGGAACCTTGGCAAAGTGTTCTTTGGCGATCGCAAGGTCTACGAGTTCAACCTGCTTCCCGAGGATGGCCACCAGCGCCCAGCCTTCATCAACCTGCAGCAATATTATTTCGAAACCTATCTGGTGCAGCATGCGCAACAGTTGCAAAGCCAAGGCGCCCCCATCGAATTGCGGGGTCAAAACAAGGTAACCCGCGTCGAAGACCGGGGCGATCACGTGGCGCTGCAGATCGACACGCCCGAAGGCCCCTATGATCTGCAGGCCGATTGGCTGATTGCCTGCGATGGCGCGGGCAGCCCCATTCGCGCGATGATGGGCCTAGATTTTGTGGGCCGCGTTTTCGAAGACAATTTCCTGATCGCCGATGTGATCATGGATGCTGAATTTCCCACCGAACGGTGGTTTTGGTTCGATCCGCCCTTTAACAAGGGTCAATCGGCCTTGTTGCACAAACAGCCCGACGGTGTGTGGCGCATCGATCTGCAGCTGGGTTGGGATATTGATAAAGAGCAAGAAAAGCAGCCTGAAAAGGTGATCCCACGGCTAAAGGCGATGCTGGGCGAGGATGTGAATTTTCAGCTGGAATGGGTGTCGATCTACACGTTCCAATGCCGCCGCATGGAGAAATTCCGCCACAATCGCGTTATTTTTGCGGGCGATAGCGCCCATCAGGTCAGCCCCTTTGGGGCGCGTGGCGCAAATTCGGGCCTGCAAGACGCAGATAACCTGGTGTGGAAGTTGAAATTGGTGATCGATGGCAAAGCGCCACCCGCCCTGCTGGACAGCTACGACACCGAACGCGTTTATGGCGCGGATGAGAATATTTTGAACTCGTCCCGCTCGACAGATTTCATCACGCCCAAATCCCAACAAAGCCGCATTTTCCGCGATGCTGTGCTGGATCTGTCCGAACATTTCGCCTTTGCCCGCCCCTTGGTGAATTCGGGGCGGCTTTCGCTGCCCTGCACATATGACGGGTCGGATTTGAACAGTGCAGATGCGCTGCCCGATGGGCCCGCGCGCACCCGCCCCGGCGCCCCTTGCCCCGATGTGGCCCTAGAGGGGGGGTATTTACTGCCGCAGCTGGGCAACGAATTTGTTTTGCTGTGCATCAATACGGCCCCACCACAGGCGCTGCAGGTGAATGGCATCGCAGTGCGCCCCCTGGCCCTGACCTGTGATGGTCAAACCAACACCGCTTTGGCGCAGCGCTATTTGGGTGATGCACCCGCCGCCGTATATTTGCTGCGCCCCGATCAACATGTTGCGGCCCGCTGGCCCAGCTATAATGAACCCGAAATACGCGCAGCCTTGCTGCGTGCAACGGCACAGGGCTAAGACATGAGCAGATTGATCCTGACCCCAAATCTTGACCGTCCCGATGATGTATACGCCGATCTGCTGGCCTCCCACGACGGGCTGGATAAGGCGCAATCTGACGCGCTGAATGCCCGCCTTATTCTGGTGCTGGCCAACCATATCGGCGATCGTCAGGTCATTGCCGAGGCGCTGCAAGCCGCAAGCCGGGCTGGCCAGCCCGTGTGATGCGGGCGCCCCAAGGCCGGGCTTGCCCATTTTGCCCGGCTGGTTTACTTGTCATGTTAATCACCATGGTCAGGGGGGCGGGCAATGCTCTGGAGCGATTTTCCGAAATGGGGCCATTGGCTGGCCGATTGGGCCGCGCGCTACCATACCGGCCTGCGTGACAGGCCGGTGCGCGCACAGGTGCAACCGGGCGAAACCTTGGCGGCCCTGCCTGCAACCCCCCCCGAGGCACCCCAGCCCATCGCGCAAGTGATCGAAGATTTCGAGCGCATCGTGATGCCCGGAATCACCCATTGGCAACACCCCCGGTTTTTCGCCTATTTCCCCTCGAACGCCTCGCCTGCGGCGGTTTTGGCAGACCAGATTGCCACGGTCATGGCACCACAATGCATGCTGTGGCAAACCTCGCCCGCCGCGACCGAGATGGAAACCCGGATGATGGAATGGCTGCGCCATGCCGTGGGCCTGCCCGAAACATTTGCCGGTGTGATCCAAGATAGCGCCTCTTCGGCCACGCTGGCGGCGGTGCTGACCATGCGCGAACGGGCGCTGAACTGGCAGGGCAATGCCGCGGGCCTTTCGGGGCAACCCCGCCTGCGCATCTATTGCTCGCCCGAGGCGCACAGCTCGATCGACCGTGCCATTTGGGTGGCGGGCATCGGGCAGGAAAACTTGGTGCGCGTGCCCTTGGCCCCCGGCCCAATGCGCGCCATGTGCCCCAACGCCCTGGCCGCCGCGATCGAGGCCGATCTGGCCGCAGGCCACCGCCCCGCCGGGCTGATCGCCTGCACCGGCGCCACCGGCATGGGCGCCTGCGATGATGTGGCCGCCCTTTGCGCCATCGCCCAACGCTTTGGCCTTTACACCCATGTCGATGCCGCCTGGGCTGGCAGCGCCATGATCTGCCCCGAATTCCGCAGCCTCTGGGCCGGGGTCGAGATGGCCGATAGCGTGGTTTTCAACCCGCATAAATGGCTGGGCACCCAGTTTGACCTTTCGGCGCATTTCATCCGCTCGCCCGCAGATCTGACCCGCACATTGGCCATCCAGCCGGAATATCTTAAAACCCACGGCGCCGATGGGGTGATCAATTATTCCGAATGGTCCGTGCCTTTGGGGCGGCGGTTTCGGGCATTGAAACTGTGGTTTTTGCTGCGCGCCTATGGGTTAGAGGGGCTGCGCCAAATGATCCGCAACCACGTAGCATGGGCCCAGTCTTTGGCCCAGCGGTTGCAGGCCGTGCCCGATATCGAGCTTGTCACCCAGCCGATATTGTCGCTTTTTACCTTCCGCTTCTGCCCCGCTGGCGCCAACCCCGAGGCAGCCACGCTTGACCTGATCACCCAGATCAACAACGATGGCCGCATCTACCTAACCCAAACCCGTGTTGACGACCGCTTTGTTATCCGCTTCCAAGCCGGCCAATTCGATTGCACCCAGGCCGATATCAACACCGCCTATGACGTGATCACCGAAATTGCCGATAAAATCCGAAAGGGATAAGCCATGCCTGCGCCAGTAAACAGTTTCAAGCACCGCCTTGCCCAAGGTCAACGGTTGATCGGCTGCTGGGCCGGGTTTGCCGACCCCTATCCAACCGAGGTGCTGGCCAGCGCTGGGTTCGATTGGCTGGTGATCGATGGCGAACACGCCCCAAACGACCTGCGCACCATCATGGCACAGCTCGTGACCATGAAGGGCGCGCATAGCCACCCGGTGGTGCGCCTGCCCATGGGGGAAACCTGGGCGATCAAACAGGTGCTCGATGCCGGGGCGCAAACCTTGCTCATCCCCATGGTCGAAAGCGCCGCACAAGCCCAAGATCTGGTGCGCGCCATGCGCTATCCGCCACAGGGTGTGCGCGGGGCAGGGGCGGCCTTGGCGCGCGCGTCTGAATTTTCGGCCATCCCCGATTATGTGACCACCGCCAACGACCAAATGTGCCTGCTGGTGCAGGTGGAAACCCGCGCTGGGCTGGAAAACCTCGAGGCGATTTTGGCGGTCGAGGGGGTTGATGGGGTGTTCATCGGCCCCGCCGATTTGGCCGCCGATCTGGGCTATCCCGGAAACTCTGCAGCCGCGCCCGTGGCCGCCGCCATCCAACAGGCCTTGGCCACGATCGCCGCCAGCCCAAAGGCTGCGGGCATCTTGGCCGTAGATGATGAAACCGCCCAAACCTACGCCAGCTGGGGGGCGCAATTTCTGGCGGTGGGCATCGATGTGGTCATGCTGGCCCGCACCGCCCGCGAAACCGTGGCCCTGTGGCAAGGCCGTGGCTAGACGCGGCTGACCCTATCTGGCATTGCATAATTTCATCTTGCTAAAATATACTCAAATGCAACATTTCCCCAAGCGGCGGCAGGTGACGATTTGGCAGGGCAGACGGATATCATCATCGCAGCCATCCTTGGTGCCATCGAGGATGGCAGCCTCACACCGGGTAAGCTGATCGAGGAAAGCGCGCTGATCGAGGCGCATGGCGTCTCGCGCACGCCCGTGCGCGAGGCATTTATCCAATTAGAGGCCGCGGGGCTTATCCAACGCTTGCCGCGCAAGGGGGCTGTGGTGTTTCGCCCCTCGCTGGCGCAGTTTCTGGCCATTCTCGAGGTGCACGCCAAACTCGAGGGCCAAGCGGCCGGGCTGGCGGCGCGGCGTCTGTCGGCAGGGCATGCCGCCCGTATCGAGGCCGCAACCGCCGCCTGCGAGGCCCACGCAGCCACCCATGGCGATGCCCGGCCCGATGCCTATTATCAACTGAACATGGCCTATCACGCAGCGGTCGCTGATGCTGCGTGCAACCCCTATTTGCTGGACATGATCAAAACCAACGCGCGCAAATTGATGGCCTATTATCGCGCGCGCTATCATTACAAGGGTGTTATTGGCAGCTCGGCGCGTGAACATCGCCAGATTACCGCGCTGATCTTGGCCCGCGATGCCGATGGCGCCGAACGGGCCATGGCTGCGCATGTTCAGTTCGACCAGCTCACCGCCATGGATCTGTTGGCCGTGCTCGACTAACGCGCCTGCTCAAAAAACGCAGCAATGCTTTCGGCAAAGGCCAGCGTGTCTGCCTGCTGGTGCAACGAGGCGCGCGCCGGTTCGATCACCTCGCTTGGCAGCATGCTGGCCAGATGCTGGGTAAGGGCTGCAATAAAGGCGGGCTGCATTTCTGGGTGATACTGTGTGGTATAAACATGGCGCCCAACGGCAAACCCGCCAATCGGGCAGGCCGCATTGGCGCACAAAACCTCTATCCCCGGGGGGGGCGTGATAACCTGCTCGACATGCGCGGCGTATAGGCTCAGCGCCTCTGGCAGTGTCGCCATATAGGGGCGCCGCGCCGTGACTTGGGTGCATTCCCGCCCCAGCACCCAGCCGCCCGGGTTTGGCCCAATCGTGCCCCCCAGCGCCTGTGCAATCAGCTGGTGGCCGAAACAGGCCCCAAACAGCGGGCGCTTGCGAAACAATATCGCGCAGCAGCGTTTCCAGCGTGGCAATCCACGCGTGCCCATCATGCACCGAGGCAGGGCTGCCGGTAACGATAACCCCATCAAACCCTTCTAAACTTTCGGGGAATTCACCCTCGCGCACCAAAAACACCGTGCAGTCCCATGCCGGGCGCACGCTGGCAATCAGGCTAGAAAATTTTTGTCCATCATCAGGATGCGCGCGCGCGAAGTCGGACACATCCGTATTTGCCATCAAGATTGCCAAGCGCATGCTATTTTCCTTTACATATTTATAACTGCGTATAATATACAAAACAAGTTAAGAAAAGGGTAGAGTATGACTGTCTGGGTTCCAAATGATGATGGCTACGCCGATCTAACCAGCCATGACACTTTCGTGGCGGGCGCCCCGCATAACACATTCGCCCGGCTGCGCCGCGAAGACCCGGTGCATTGGACCGACTACGCCGATGGGCAGGGGTTTTGGTCTATCACCCGCCATGCCGACATCACCGAGATGAACCGCAATCACGCGGTGTTTTCATCGGCGCGCGGTATTCGCATGGAAGACCAGACCTACGAGGAATATCTGGCCCGCCGCACCTTTCAGGAAACCGACCCGCCCGAGCATATGCAAACCCGCATCAAAGTGGCGCGCGCCTTCTCCAAAGGTGTGATCGACCAGTTCGAGGCAGAAATCCGCAGCCTGTGCACCGAAATTCTGGACGAGGCCCTGCAAGCGCAAGAATTCGACGCCACCCGCACCATCGCCCGGCAATTGCCCATGCGCATGCTGGGCCGCATCATCGGCACCCCCGATGCTGATTTGCCTTGGCTGGTGGAAAAGGGCGACGCGCTGATTGCCAACACCGACCCGGATTTCACCGATCATGTGCTGGATCGCATGACCACCGATGAATTTCGCATGATGCCCTTCAACTCGCCCGCAGGGGCCGAGCTGTATCAATACGCCAAAGACCTGATGGCGCAGAAAGAAGCCGCCGGCGATACCTCGGGCGTGCTGCATCTGATCCGCGAACCCAGCAAAGATGGCAGCCGCATCAGCGACGAAGAGTTTCGCAATTTCTTCTGCCTCTTGGTGGCCGCCGGCAATGACACCACGCGCTATTCCATCGCCGCGGGCATTCAGGCGCTGGCCCATCAGCCGGGGCTGTTGCAGCAGATGCAACAGGGCGACATTTGGGAAACCGCACCCGATGAAATCATTCGCTGGGCCACGCCGGCGCTATATTTCCGCCGCACCGCCACCCAAGATTACACCGCCCATGGCCGCACCATCCGCGCAGGCGACAAGGTGCTTTTCTGGTTTTCTTCGGCCAATCGCGATGAAACCGTTTTCGAAACCCCCTTCCAAGTCGATCTGGCGCGCACCCCCAATCGCCATTTGTCTTTTGGTCAAGGTGGCCCGCATGTGTGCCTTGGCATGTGGCTGGCCCGGCTCGAGGTGCGGGTGCTGTTCCAAGAACTGGCGCGCCGTATCACCGCGATCGAACCGGCAGGCCCCTACCAGTTTTTGCGCTCGAATTTTGTGGGTGGGCTGAAATCCTTGCCCGTCCGTGTCACACTGGCCTAAGCGGCCTATCCCCGGACCAAGACAGCAGATCTTGGCCGCCCAACAGGAGAAACCCCATGCCCCAACGCCTGCGCGCGCTGTTTTGCGATCATTTGTCCATCTTGCGGGGTAAATACCTGCCCGCCTCGAAAATAACCGATGCCAGCACCCGGTTTTGCCGGTCCAATTTCGGCGTGCATTACGACAAAGACCTGCTGGACGCACCCGGTGCGATGATGATGCAGGGCCTGCCCGATATGGAACTGCACTGGAAAGCCGAAAACATCCGCGACAGCTGGGATCGCAACACCAAGATTGTGATCGGCGATCTCTACGATACCGAAGGTCAGCCCCTGCCACTGTGCGGGCGTAGCGCGCTCAAACGTGCCGTGGCCGATTGGCAGGCCATGGGCCTGTCACCCAAGGTGGGCATCGAACTCGAGGCATTTGCCCTTGTGGCCGATGAAAATGGCCGCCTGACCCCCTATGACACACCGGGCGCCCATGTCTATGGCACCGGCCCCTTCTCAGACCCGCTGCGGTTTAACGATGCCATCTGGGAAAAAGCCTGCGAGCTGGGCTTCTCCCTCGATATGATCACCACCGAATATGACAGCCCGCAATTCGAATATACCCTCACCTTCGACGATGCGCTTGCGGCTGTGGATTCCATTGTGCTGTTCCGCCTCATGGCGCGGGAAATCGCGTTGGAACACGGCGTTGTCCTTACCTTCTTGCCAAAGCCCATCGCCCAGGCGGGCGGCTCGGGCATGCATATCAATTTCTCCTTCACCGATGCGCAAGGCGCCAATGCGCTGTCCTCTGGGCCAAAGGGTGGCCCCGATCACATGAACGATCTGGCCCGTGGCTGCATCGCGGGCCTTATGCACCACCACAGGGGTCTTGCAGGGCTGGTGGCGCCCACTGCCAATAGCTATCAGCGCCTTCAACCCGGCTCGCTGTCTGGGTTCTTGTGCAACTGGGGGGGCGATCACCGCAATGTCACCACCCGCATCTCCACCGAAGGTGGCGCCAAGGCGCGGCTTGAACATCGCATGGCCGATGCCTCGTCGAACCCCTATATCGCGGTCGCAGCGGTCTTGCAGGCCGCGCGTCTGGGCGTGCAAAACGCCTATGCGCTGGGCCCCATCGAAACCGGCGATGGGTTCGAGAAATGGGATGCCAAAGACAGCGCCGCCACCAGCCTGAAAGAGGCCATCGCAGATCTGCGTGCCGATACCGCGTTGCAACAGGCGGTTGGCCAGGATTTGTGCGACAACCACACCTTCATGAAGGAAAAAGAGGTGAAGAAAACCAAAGATCTCGAAGGCGATCAGCTGCGCGATTTCTACGTCTGGTTTATCTAAGCCCCGCCCCTTCATCTTGCCAAAAATACTCGCGCCGCAGGCTGGCCCGCCGCCACCTGCGCCGCGTTGCGAAAGGATAGCCCAATGAATGTCACATGGATCTTGCCCGATGGCCGCGAAATCAGCGCCACCATTGCCGCTGGCACCAACCTGATGGAGGCAGCCGTCTCTCACAACGTGCCCGGGGTTTTGGGGGAATGCGGCGGAAACCTCAGCTGCGCCACCTGCCATGTCTATGTCCAAAGCGCGGCCGCTTTGCCCGCGATGGAAGATTTCGAAGACGCCATGCTCGATGCGGTCGAGGCCCCGCGCACCGTGCACTCGCGCCTGTCGTGCCAGATCATTGCTGATCCTGCGCTGGATGGGTTGGTTTTAAAAGTGCCCGGTGAGGGCGGCAGCGCGTAACGCCCCCCCCACCCCGTCCAAGGCCAAGGGGGCCTAGGTTGTGGCCAGCCCGGCGTCTAGGGCGCCCAAGATCACCTGCACATCCTCAGCCGTCAGCACCAAGGGCGGCGACATGATGATATTGGGCCCCGAGACCCGCACCATCGCGCCCGCTTGGTAGGCCACCTCTTGCACGCGTCCAATCACGGCTTTGTCGATGGGCGCTTTGCTGGTGCGCTCGCTCACCAGCTCTAGCGCGCACATCAGCCCATGGCCGCCCCGCACATCGCCAATGACGGTGTATTTTTCCTGCAATTTCTGCAGCCCGGCAAACAGCTGGGCCCCGCGGGCGGCGGCGTTTTCGGGCACGTTCAGCCGCAGGGTTTCGGCCAGGCAGGCAATTGCAGCGGCGGCGCCCACGGGATGGCCCGAATAGGTATAGCCATGGCCAATCGCTGCGGCGCCGCTGCGATCATTTTCAAACACTTCGGCCACCGCGCCCGAAATCATCACCGCACCAAACGGGAAATAGCCGTTGGTAATGGCCTTGGCGGTGCACATCAAATCGGGTTGCACGCCCCAGTGGCGGCTGCCGGTCCAGCTGCCGGTGCGGCCAAAGGCGGTGATCACCTCGTCGGCGATCAACAAAATGCCGTGGCGATCACATATCGCGCGCACGCCGGGCATAAAGCTTTCATGGGGCGGTATCACGCCGCCTGCGCCCAAAATCGGCTCCATGATCATTGCGGCAATGGTGCCCGCGCCCTGAAAGGCGATCTCGTCTTCCAACGCCGATAGGCACAGCGCGGCCAGCTTTGCGGGATCGGTTTCGTTGAACGGGTTGCGATAGGTATAGGGCGCAGGGATATGGTGACAGCCCGGCAACAGCGGCTCATATTGGGTGCGGAAATTGGCATTCCCATTGACGCTGGCGCCGCCGAAATGGGTGCCGTGATAGCCTTTTTTCAGGCTTAAAAACTTGACCCGCGCCGCCTCGCCGCGGATTTTGTGGTACTGCCGGGCAAGGCGCAGCGCGGTTTCCACCGAATCCGACCCACCCGATGTGTAAAAGGCGCGCACCAGCCCATCGGGGGCAAAGAAGTCGCGCAGCGCCTCGGACAGTTCGATCACCGCGTCATTGCTGGTGCCGCGGAAGGTCGAGTAATAGGGCAGCACATCCAGCTGGGCGGAAATTGCATCTTTCACCGGCTGGCAGGAAAAGCCCAAATTCACGTTCCATAGGCCGCCTACGGCGTCTACCACCTCGTGGCCATCCACATCGGTGATGCGCACGCCCTTGGCGCTGGTGATGATCGTGGGGGGGTTGGCCATGCTGTCGGCGGGGTGGGCCATGGGGTGCCACATGGAGCGGGCGTTATGCTCTTTCAGGAAGTTGCCGTCTTTCATCCGTGTATCTCCGTGGGGTTTAGGGGTGTTGGGTATGTGTCGGGGGGAAAGCCGCCCAACAGGCGTGTGAGGTGCATACCGGCCGCTAATGTGGCGCGGCGCACGTTTTGGCGTAAGCGCTGGTCCATGCGGGCCACGGGGGCGGCCACCGCAATGGCGCCAAAGGGCTGGCCGTGGGCGTCAAAGATTGGTGCGGCATGGGAATGCACGTCTTCTTCGAAACCGCTGATCGATTCTGCGATGCCATTTTGGTGCACTTGCGCCAGTTTGGCGCGCAGTTCTTTGGGGTTGGTAATGGTGTGCTGGGTGCGTGCGGGCAGCGGGGCCTCTAGCACGGCGTGCACAAAATCGGCGCGCGCATAGGCCAGCACCGCCAAGCCCGACGAGGTGCCATGCAGCGTGAGGATTTGCGCGTCTTCCATGGTAACGCGGGTGCCGTGATGGGGGCTATAGGCATGGGCTGTGGCCACCAATTGTGTGCCCTGCAGCAGCGAGAAATGCGCGGTTTCTTGGGTTTCATCGCACAGGCTTTGCAGCACAGCGCCCACGACATCGCGCAGGGGCACGGCATGTTCGCGCAGGGCCGCCAGCCGCATATAGACCGGGCCCAGCCGATAATGCCGCCCCGTGCCCACCTGTTCGACGAATCCCGCGGCCTGTAATTCCCCCAGCATCCGGTGCACTGTGGCCTTGTTCATACCCGATAGGCGCGCCATGTCGCTAAGGCCGATTAAAGGCTGTGCACGGCTGAAAAATTTCAGCAACTGCAATGCTTTAGTTACGGTTCCCATCGTCTTTGGGGGCCCTATTCTGTGGCGGTCAGCGGCGCAGCGCGGGGGGGCTTTGCAGCAAATTTACGGGTTGGCTTTCAAACGTGTTGACAGAAATAGATGCCATCTGTCAATCTGATTTAGAACCATCGGTTCAAATAATGAGCCAACTCAATACCAATCGATAAGACGTCAACAGGGAGACAGAAAATGAAATTCAATACGCTTTTGGGTGGTGCGCTGGCCGTGGCTATGGCGGCCATGGGCGGTGCAGCTGTGGCAGAATATCCCGAGAAGCCGGTCAGCTTTATCGTGCCTTGGCCCCCGGGTGATTTGGAAGATGTGCTGACCCGGATGATCGCCGAGGATTTTCAGGCTGAATACGGCGTATCTGCGGCGGTGGTAAACAAACCCGGCGGCGGCGGCGGCCCCTTCCCCGGTGCGATCGAGGTGGCACAGGCCCCGGCGGATGGCTACACCATCGGCTCGTTCGTAATCGGTGTGCCGGTAGTGGGCCATCAGATTGGCATCGACGAGCTGACGCCCGCGCGCTTTGACCCGCTGGGTATTTTCCTGACCTATCCTTTCGTCATCGCCACAAAGGGTGATGCGCCCTATTCCAACATGGACGAGCTGGCCGCCTATGCCAAAGACAACGCTGTGGCCTTGGGCCATTTCGGCGACCCGCTGACCCCCACCCAAGTGACCAAGGCCTTGGCGGTTTCCAAAGGCTTTGAATGGGGCAGCGATGCCGCCTTTGATGCGCTGGATTGCAATACGCTGGCCTCGGGCGATGCGGATGTGATCAACACAACCCTGCAGCTGATCCTGCCCTGCCTTGATCAGGTCAAGGTGCTGGTCTCGATCACCGACGAGCGTATTTCGCTGGTGCCCGATGCCCCCACCGCAGGCGAGGTAGATCCCAACCTTGATATCGCGCTGTGGAATGGCCTGTTTGTCACTAAAGAAACCCCGCAAGACGTGCGCGACAAGATCATCAAAGTGGCGCAAAAAACCGTCACCAGCGACCGGGCGCAGGCGATTGCCAAAGAAACCGGCGCGCTGGTCTATTGGCAGGGCGCCGAGGACAGCGCGGCACGCGTGGCCAAAGACATCGAAACCGTGGCCCGCATTGGTGCCATGCTGAATTAATTCGGCTGGGCCGGGGCACGCGCCTCGGCCCAATTTTTATGGGTACGGGGCCTTTGGTAGATGAGCACGCCTGAACAGCGCAAATTCGTTGGCCGCATCAGCGGCCAAAGTATTTTCGCACTCGCCTTCTTGGGCTTTTCGGCATTCCTGTTGTCGCAGATAGGCCAAGAAACAAAATGGGTTAAGAAAACGGCATTTTTTGCCCAGCCGCGGTTCTGGCCCGCCATTGGGCTGGGGGGGATGGTGCTGTTTGGGGGCTTGCACCTGTGGCGCCTGCCGCGCCGCCGCCCGCAGCGCAGCGACATGAATGAGGCACGGATTTGGGCCCAGCCCTTGGAATATGCGCTGTGGTTCATCGCCTATGTCTTGCTGGTTCCGCGCCTTGGCTATTTGCCGGTAACAATGGCCTTTGTGCCGCTGATGCTGTGGCGCATGGGGTATCGCCGGGCGCCGATCCTTTGGGCTGGCGTGGGTTTTGGGGTGGTGGTTGTGGTTTTGTTTAAGGCTGTTTTGCAGGTCAAAATCCCAGGTGCGGCAGTGTACGAATACCTGCCCGGTGGATTGCGCAGCTTTTTCATCCTGAATTTCTAGGGGCCAATATGGACGTTTTTCTAGCCAGCATCGAAATCTTGATGCGATGGGATGTGATTTTGGCACTGCTGACTGGCTCGGTTGGGGGGGTGCTGATTGGCGCGATCCCCGGCGTTGGCCCTGCGGTGGCGATTGCCATTTTGCTGCCAGCCACCTTTAGCATGGACCCGATTGTTGGGCTGACTGTGCTGTTGGGGATTTATGGCAGTTCGATGTATGGCGGTGCGATCCCTGCGATTTTGATCAACACGCCCGGCACCGCCGTAAACGCGTTGACCACCTACGATGGCTTTCCGATGACCAGCCGCGGCGAGGCCCGCCGGGCGCTAAGCTTGGCGTATTCTGCCTCGTTCTTTGGCGGTGTCTTTTCGGTTTTATGCCTGATCCTGTTTGCCCCGGTCTTGGCCCGTATCGCCCCGATGTTTGGCAGCCGCGAGATATTCTTGGCCGCCCTTTTGGGCATTATTTTGGTGGTAACGGCGCATCGCCGCCAAACCTTGATCGCGGCGGCCTTGGCCTGTTTTGGGATTTTCATCAACTCCATCGGAATGGAGGCGGTAAAATACACCAAGCGTTACACGTTTGATCAGGCGTTTTTGTCCTCGGGCATCAACCTGATCGTTGTGGTGCTGGGGCTATTTGCGCTGAGCCAAGCCTTCTATCTGTTGCAGGGCGAAGACGAAAAAAACCGCATCACCAAGCTGAAAGGCGGCCTGTTTCAGGGCCTGCGCGAATTGGGCCGCCACCCGCGTGTGGCCACCGTATCGGCCAGCTTTGGCGTGCTGATGGGCATGATCCCCGGCGTGGGTGAATTTACCGCGCAGTTTCTATCCTACACATACGCGCAAAAAACCTCGAAGCGCCCCGAGGATTTTGGCCATGGCTCGTCCGAGGGGCTGATTGCGGCGGAAACCTCGAACAACGCGGTGCCTGCCGCCGCTATGGTGCCTTTGCTGGCGTTGGGCATACCCGGCGAGGCGCTGACCGCGATGATGCTGTCGGTCTTTTACGTGCATAACGTCGTGCCGGGGCCGCAGCTGTTTCAAAACGACATGCCGTTCGTTGTGGCGCTTTATCTGTCGCTGCTGCTGCTGAATGTGTTGGTTTTGCTTTTCTTGCTCTTTGCCACCAACCATCTGATCAAAGTGGTGAAATTGCCCAACAGGTTCTTGGGCGTGTGCATTTTGACCCTAAGTTTTGTTGGCGTCTACAGCCTGCGCAATTCGGTGACAGATTGTATCATTGCGGCGGTTTTCGGATTGATCGGCTTTGTCTTGAAACGCCTGTCGCTGCCATCTGTGCCCATTATTTTGGGCATGGTCTTGGGCGGGATCATGGAGGTGAAGCTGCGCGCTGGCATGGCGCGGGTAAAAAGCCCGCTGGATTTCATCGACCGGCCCATCGCCTTTATTCTATTTGTCATGATTTTGGGCGTTTTGGCGCTGCATTTCCGCCGTGTCTGGCTGGATCGTAAGGAGCTTAGGGAAGAAAAATGGGCGATCAAACACGCATCGACGCGCTTCGAGGCGCATCTATCGCGGCGCAGAAACTTTTTATTGACGGAACGTGGCAAACAGGTGCGGGCACGCCGCTCGATGTTATCTCGCCCATCGACGGACAAAAACTAACCACGCTGGAAACTGCCGAGGCGGGCGATGTGGCGCGGGCCTGTGCCGCCGCGCGCCGGGCGTTCGAGGATGGGCGCTGGGCGGGCATGGCCCCGGCCCAACGCAAGGCGGTGCTGCTGAAAATCGCCGATCGCATTCAGGCCGAGGCCTTGGAACTGGCGGTTTTGGGTGTGCGCGACAATGGCACCGAACTGGCCATGGCGCTCAAGGCCGAGCCGGGTTCGGCTGCGGGCAGTTTTCGCTATTACGCCGAGGCGTTGGATAAAATCTATGGCGAAATCGCCCCCACCGCCCCCGATGTTTTGGGGCTGGTGCACCGCCAGCCCGTGGGCGTGGTGGGCGCCATTGTGCCGTGGAACTTTCCGCTGATGATTGGCGCGTGGAAAATTGCCCCGGCTTTGGCGGCAGGCAATTCCGTGGTGCTGAAACCGGCCGAAACCGCCTCGCTCGCCTTGCTGCGGCTGGCGGAAATTTGCCAAGACTGCGGCCTGCCAGATGGGGTGTTCAACGTGGTCACGGGCCCCGGCCAGATCACGGGCGAGGCGCTGGCGCTGAACCATGATGTGGATGTGCTGGTTTTTACCGGCTCGGGCGGCGTGGGGCGGCGGCTGCTGGAATATGCGGCGCGGTCTAATCTAAAGCGCGTGTATCTGGAACTGGGGGGCAAATCGCCCAATATCGTGTTCGATGATGCCGCCGATCTGGCGCAGGCGGCGCAGGTCAGCGCCATGGGTATTTTCCGCAACTCGGGGCAGGTATGCGTGGCCGGATCGCGGCTGTTGGTGCAGCGTGGCGTGCACGACCAATTCGTCGATATGTTGGCCCAAGCCGCGCGCACCCTGCGTGTGGGCGATCCATTGGCCCCCGGCACGCAGGTGGGCGCGATCAATTCGGCGCGCCAGCTGCAGGGCAATTTGGCCTTTGTGGCCGAGGCCCGCGCCAATGGCATCGATGTGGCGCTGGGGGGGCAGCAGATTTTGCAAGACACCGGCGGCTATTACATGCAGCCCACCATTTTAACCGGCGTTGGCCCCCAAGACCGGGTGTTTCGCGAAGAGGTGTTCGGCCCGGTGCTGGCCGTTACCCCCTTTGACACCGAGGCCGAAGCGCTAGCGCTGGCCAATGCCACAGATTACGGGCTGGCCGCAGGTGTCTGGACATCGAACCTGTCGCGCGCGCATCGCATGGTGGCGGGCATCAAGGCGGGTGTGATACATGTGAACACATATGGCGGCAGCGATAATACCGTGCCCCTAGGTGGCACCAAGCAATCGGGGAACGGGCACGACAAATCGCTGCATGCTTTTGATAAATACGTCGATCTTAAAACTGCCTGGATCCAGCTATGACCGAAACGCTTGAAGCCCGCCGTGCCCGTCTTTTGGGGCCAAATATGTCGACCTTCTACGAAGATCCGGTGCATTTGGTGCGGGGGCAGGGCGTGTGGCTATGGGATGCCGAGGGGCGCAAGTATCTAGATTGCTACAACAACGTGCCGCATGTGGGCCATTGCCACCCCAAGGTGGTGCAGGCCATTGCGGGGCAGGCCGCCACCTTGAACACCCATACCCGCTATTTGCATGAAGGCATTTTGGATTATGTCGAGGCGCTGACCGCCACCTTTGGCCCCACATTCGATACCGCGCTGATGTGCTGCACCGGGTCCGAGGCCAATGACGTGGCCTTGCGCATGGCGCAGGCCCTGACGGGCAAAACCGGGGTAATCGCCACCGATCACACCTATCACGGCAATACCACCGCCGTGCACCAGCTGTCGCGCTCGAACCCGCCGCCGGGTGGCTATTGGGATAGCGTGGCCTTTGTGCCCGCCCCCGACAGTTACCGCCCGCTGGGTGGGCAGCCGGGCCTGCCCCATGCGCAGGCCTTTGCCGCGGCGGTGGCCCAGCAGATTGCCCATCTAGAAACTACGCCATACGGATTTTCGGCGCTGATTTTGTGCCCATTCTTTGCCAACGAAGGCTTTCCCGATTTGCCCGCAGGCTGGTTGGACCCCACAATCGAGGTCGTGCGCCGCGCGGGCGGTGTGATCATCGCCGACGAGGTGCAGCCGGGCTTTGGCCGCTTGGGCAGCCATTTCTGGGGGCACGAGAAAATGGGCTTTACCCCGGATATTGTGACCATCGGCAAACCCATGGCCAATGGCCACCCAGTGGCCGCGGTGGTGGCGCCGCGCGATACCATGTACGCGTTTCGCGAAAACTTTCGCTATTTCAACACATTTGGCGGCAACCCGGTGTCTTGTGCGGCGGCCATGGCCACGTTGCAGGTGGTCCAAGACGAGGGGCTGCAAGCCAATGCACAGGCGGTTGGCGCCTATGCCAAATCCTGCCTGCAGGAATTGGCCGCCCGCCACGACAGCATTGGCGATGTGCGCGGCTCGGGGCTGTTTTTCGGGGTGGAACTGGTGGCCGATAGGGCCAGCAAAACCCCCGCCACGGCCTATACCAAAGCGGTGGCCAATGGCATGCGCCTTCATGGGGTGCTGCTGAATTTTCTGGGCAAGCATTACAATGTGCTGAAAATGCGCCCGCCCATGGTGTTTTCGCGCGACAATGTCGATCAAATGATCGCGGCACTGGATGCGGTTTTGGCCCAAACCCCGCCCCCAGACCTGCCCGCCAGCACCGGCACTGTCCCCACCGGCGCTGCCCCCACTGCCGCTATCCGCTCATGAGCGCGCCCTTACCCCTGCGGGCTGCCGCCCTGTGGCAGTTGGATACGGCC
>Ga0181583_10000586_pt1 | contig 26257 bp, 26 predicted proteins | sample 071ome_31_FD_132461 | JGI IMG/M metagenome (GOLD analysis project Ga0181583, IMG submission 132461) | Coastal salt marsh microbial communities from the Groves Creek Marsh, Skidaway Island, Georgia - 071405CT metaG (megahit assembly) | ecosystem: Environmental > Aquatic > Marine > Intertidal... | reverse complement strand
CTTTGTAGAGATGCAGTAGTCCCTGCTCTGCCGCCATGTCCTCAGATGCTTCCTGTATCTTCTCTCTGACAATTTCCCGTTCTTGGTCGTCAACGCTAGCGAGGTACTGTTCGCGAAGCTGCACCAGCTGCGTTGCATAGCTGGCCTGCTCGACCAGCTGCTCGCGCTGTTCTAGAAGCTTATCCCGCCTAGCCTGCGCTTCCTTCAGGTCTGTGGTCTTGAGTGACCGTCGAACCATCTTCTTCGTGCCGGGTACACGAAATTTTATCCACCACGTAGGACTACCATTCCTCCTGTAGAGGTAGCGTCTATCAGCCTTAGGCACGTCGCAGCCTTGTGGCATGGCAATCTAATCCATAATTCTGGTGCCACAGATTGTGCCAAAAAGACTGCCAAATGTGCCACACCAACAGAATGCGGCGGGGTAGAAACCGCAGTTTTCTGGGGTTTATTTTTATTGAAAATAGGTGGCGTCCCCTAGGGGACTCGAACCCCTGTTTTCGCCGTGAGAGGGCGATGTCCTAGGCCACTAGACGAAGGGGACGTGGCGCGGGACCGCTGTTCTAGGGTATCGCGCGGGCGGTTGCAAGCGGTCGGGCACACGGCACAATCCGTCGCAGGGCTATTTGAGGCGTATCGTCCCGATGCGCTGTCCGGTCGTTGCACTGATCAATATGATCCGGGATGTGCCGTCGGGTAGCGTTGCGCGCAGCAGAATTCTGTTTCCTTCCAGCCGGGTTTCAACGATGGTGGCGCCGGCAGGTAGGTCAATTTCCGTATCGCGGAACGTCGCCGCAGGAACAACCGCTTGATGCGCCGTTTTCCCGGCTTGTCCGTCGAGTTCACCCGCCTTGTCGACGATTCCGACGATCAGCACGACCACGCCGGCTAAGATCAGAACCGCCATGCCGATAACCAAGGCCTTGAGAGCACGCATTTAATGTGTCCTTACTCTGTCATGGACGAAACAACCCAAACCGATCACGATTCGTTTTCGCCGGAAAGCCTGGTCGAGATCGCCGTACCGCCCGGCGTGGAGGGCGAACGTCTCGACCGCGTGCTTGCCAATACTCTGCCCGACCGGTCCCGGTCTTTCCTGAAACGGCTGATCGAGAACGGACGGCTTCTGCGCGACGACGAAACCGGCCGGACGATAGTTGAGCCTTCATACAGGGTCAAACCGGGCGAGAAGTTCCTGCTGGAAATCCCGGAGGCCGTGGACGCGGAACCGATAGGCGAAAAGATCCCGCTGGATGTCCGTTACGAAGACGATGATCTGATCGTCATCGACAAGCCGGCGGGCATGGTCGTTCACCCGGCCCCCGGCAATCCGTCCGGCACGCTGGTCAACGCGCTGATCGCCCATTGCGGCGACAGCCTGCAGGGGATCGGCGGCGTGCGGCGTCCCGGCATCGTTCACCGTCTCGACAAGGACACCAGCGGCCTGATGGTCGCGGCGAAAACAGGACCCGCCCACGAAGGGCTGACGACGCAGTTTTCGGAGCGCACGGTCGAGCGCGCCTATGCCGCGCTGGTCTGGGGTCTTCCGAGACCTGCGGCGGGAACAATCGACGGCAATATCGGGCGCAGCCGGCGCGATCGAAAGAAAATGTCGGTTCGGCGCGAGGGAGGAAAACCGGCGCGGACGAACTACCTTGTCGAAACGGTATTTCACGGCGGCGCCGCATCGCTCATCGAATGCCGGCTGGAGACCGGGCGCACTCATCAGATCCGCGTTCATCTAGCCCACGAGGGCCACCCCGTGATCGGCGACCCGGTTTATGGCGGTGGTGCAACCCGGGCGCGTCTGGCATCGGTGCAGGAAGACGCTGCGGCGCTTATATCTCGTCTGGCGCGTCAGGCCCTGCATGCCAAATCGTTAGGGTTTACGCATCCGGTGACCGGGGAAGAGCACTGTTTCGACAGCGAAATACCCGGCGATATCGGCGAAATTCTGCGTGTTTTGGGCGAAACTGGTAAACGCGGCAACCGTTGACTATCTATTAAGCAACAATCGGTATTGAATCCCGCGCACCGGAAGTTGCATAACCTGTGCGAAACACCGGCGTTTTCGGTATCGGCACAGAACTCGGACGCTTTACCAATGGCAGGCAATCTACCTTCGGTTCCCAATCTCAATCCGGACAGCAATCTGTCGCGGTATCTGCAGGACATCCGCAAATTTCCGCTGCTGGAGCCGGAAGAGGAATACATGCTCGCCAAGCGCTGGAAGGAGCATGAAGACCAGGAAGCGGCCGCGAAAATGGTCAATAGCCATTTGCGCCTCGTCGCCAAGATCGCGATGGGTTATCGCGGGTATGGCCTTCCGCTGGGCGAGATCATCTCGGAAGGCAATGTCGGTCTGATGCAGGCGGTAAAGAGGTTCGAACCGGAAAAAGGTTTCCGGCTGGCGACCTATGCGATGTGGTGGATTCGCGCATCGATCCAGGAATACATTCTGCGGTCCTGGTCGCTGGTCAAAATCGGCACCACGGCCGCGCAAAAAAAACTGTTTTTCAATCTTCGCCGCATGAAGGGCGAGATCAAGGCGCTGGAAGAAGGCGACCTCAACAAGGAAAACCTGGAAAAGATCGCGACCACGCTGGACGTCAGCGAAGAAGAAGTGATCAACATGAACCGGCGGATGTCGGGGCCGGATTCGTCGCTGAACGCCCCGCTTCGCGCGGACTCGGAAGGGGAATGGCAGGACTGGCTGGTCGACGATTCCGACAACCAGGAAACCATCCTCGCCGACCAGGAAGAAATGAACGAGCGCCGCAAGATGCTGCTCGAAGCCATGAAGATTCTCAACGACCGCGAGCGCAAAATCCTCGCCGCGCGGCGCCTGCAGGAAGATCCCCAGACGCTGGAAGAACTGAGCCAGGAATTCGGCATATCGCGGGAACGCGTGCGCCAGATCGAGGTCCGCGCGTTCGAGAAACTGCAAAAAGCCATGAAATCGGCGGCGATGAACGGCCGGATCGAACGGGAAAACATCCTGTCGAATTGATCGCGGATGGCGAAAGGCGGATAATCCGGGCGTTTCGCACAACCGGGCCGTTTAACGTCGGCGGAAATCCGCCCGAACGGGAAGCTTCATGGCGCTCGCAGACCAACTCATCGAAAAACTGCCGGAGGGATCCATCCTCCGGTCGCTGACGCGCAGCGAGCTGGACGGTTTCCTGGATTTCGCCGTCGTCAAACGACTTGGCCGGAACGAAACGCTGATCGAGGCCGGAGACCCGGGCGACAGTATGATGATCGTTCTGACCGGCACGTTGAAGGTCTGCGTCGACGCATCCTCCGGACGCGAAGTGGTTCTCGATTATCTGGGCCCCGGCGGGATCATCGGCGAAATAGCGGTGTTCGACGGCAAGCCGCGGACCGCCAACGTCATCGCCATAGAGAACGCCGAACTGGTGGTCCTGCAGCGCCGTGTCGTGCTGCCGTTTCTGGAGAAACACCCGGCCGCCAGCCTGCGGGTTATCGAGATGCTGTGCGACAAGCTGCGGCGAACCAATGCGATTGTCCAGGATTCGACGGGGATATCGAAAGCTCCGCGTCTCGCGCTCGGGATTCTGCGTTTGCTGGAGGAGCACGGGGTCGAAGACGCCAACGGAATCTCCATCGGATTCCGTTTGAGCCAGACGGAACTCGGCAATTACGTCAATATTTCCCGGGAAAACGTCAATCGTCAGCTGCGGGAATGGGAAGGCGCGGGCATTGTGAAAGTCGGCCGCGGCAGTATTTCCATCAAGGACCGCACGGCCCTGCAGCGGATCGCGATCGGTATAGGCTAGCGAGGCATTGTCTCCGGCGGCACCTGCCCGCTCCCCTTTCCGGCGACCCTCGGCGTACTCCTGACAGGAGACTGAAAGAGGTCCAGGGCGGAGAAGCAGCCAAAATCCGGTGCGATTTTCCGCTAGCGAATCACGCTTCAGCCGTCACGCGGGTGCCGGTTTGCTCCCGGCCGATGCGCTGTCGGGTGCGTCCGCGGCCCGATCGCCGCCTTCGACATCGCCCGGCTTATTGCCGGTTATGTCATCGCCCCATTCGCGCACCAGTTCTTCGAGACGCTCGCGCAGCGCGTTGGCCTTGCGCTTTGCGCTATAGGTTTTGAAGGAGGCGACAAAACTGGGCAGGCTGATGAAAAGCGCCCATCCGACGCCGGACGCAAGATAAAATGCGAGCCATGCGTACACATCGGTAACCACGGCGATGGCCCCTGGCAAATCGTTCGTCGACGACCAAAGCCTGTTCAGAAACGGAACCACGCCGGCAATGTTCAGGCCCGCCACGCAGCGGGCGGCGTACCTGCCTGGCGTCAGGTCGATGATGTAAGCGACGATCGTCGGGATCATACCGACGAGGAGAACGACAACGGTCGGCAACGCCGCGACGATAAAACCGAGAACGCCGCAGACGATCATAATCGCCATCGATTTACCGGGTCGTTTACCGGCGGTTTTCGAAGCTGTCTCTTTATCTTTTGCCATTTTGTCCTACCAGCTGAACACGCCGACGGTCGTCACGACACCTATAACCAGACTGATCCCGGCCGCGATTTTCCATCCCGTGCGGCGCGCTTCTTCCTGAAATTCCGCGGATTCCAGCCGCCCGATTTCCCGCTGCGCTTCGGTATATTGGCGTTTGGCCCGTGCGTGTCCCTTGTTGTCCTTCTGTTGCAGATTCTTGTTCGACAGCGTGTGATAAATTTCCATCAGGTTGCCTTCCTGGGCGGCCTGGTCGATCTTTTCACGCACCTTCTGGCGCAGCGTCTTGCTCTGAAATTTGGAGATCGCGGGTTCGAGCTCAGCGGCCAGCCGGGTGGTCAGGTGTGGCGTCATCTGATTCTGATGTTCGTACTGCACCTTGGCCAGCATGCCGGTCATGCCGATCTTCGCGGAGACGGATACGCCGGCGCTATGTTCCAGTGCGGCGAGCTGGCTGTCGATGGATCCCTTGATACGGCTGCCCACAAACGCGGCGATATGCCTGTCCACGAATTTCTTCATGCCGCCATTCTGCGCGACGTATCTGTCGATCGCAGGCAACAGATCGCGAAGCGAATATACATAGGACGATTTCAACATGGGGCTTCGACACGGGAGAAACGGGTTGAGTTCGTAGAGAACGCGTTCAACCCCGTAACCCGGCCCGGATTGCCGGACAAACTGCTGCAGGCGCTTGAAAGTCTTGGATTCTAGGGTCAGATCGGATCGGCCCTTGGCGATTTTCAGCTCGAACCAGTCGCTTGCGAGGCCTTTGTGGATCATTTCCGTCACCAGGCCGACCGTATCCTTGTCGTCCTGCTCGAAAGCGTGAGACAGGGCATATCCCAGCCCGTCCGGCATCGCGGACAATCCCTTGTAGCGGAGCGGCCCTTCGGGATCGAGCAGCGCGCAAACGCGTGTCACGAGCTTCGACGCGCTGGCATCGTCCTCGCCGCCGGCAGACGCGGCGATCAGGTCGGTCAGATCCTCCACCAGCTCGGTATCGGACAGTCCGCGCTGAAGCCAGGTGTCGAACGCCTTGGTCTTCATCTGGCTCGCCGCCTGCTTCCAGTGCACGCCATAAGCCTGCGCCAGCGTCCGGGTATTTCGGTAATCCTTATCCCTGAATTTAACCGGCCGATCGGTCTTGTATTCCCGGATCGGGCGCGCGGTGCGGCGAAGGGTACCTGCCGCCCACTGCGTCAGATCTTCGAGAGTCCACCGGTCCATCGGGTCGTCCGATAACATGCCGCGAATGGGTTCGCGCAACCTCCCTGGAACCACGTCGCCGTTCAACAAAGCGCCAAACGAGCCCTGATCCACCTTGGCGTTCAGCAGGTCGCGTTCGTTCATGCTCGAGACCGTGCACTTCCCGATTCCAAGTATCAGCAGGGACGCGCCCAAAGCGTAAATATCGTCTGAGATCGTCCCCCTTCCGCGGGCCCACAGCGGCGCCATCGAAGATTCGATCGTCTCGAAAATCGTCGATTGCCCCCAGGACGGCGGCACGGAAACGCAATCGCCGAACAGGCAGCCAGCGCCTTCGACCGCCGTTTTGAATATATTGTCAGGGCGGATGGCCCGGTGTGTGATCTTCTTTCGTTCGAATACCGACAAAGTGACCAACGCCGGGCTGAGAACGGTCTTTATGAGGATCTCGGGATCGATCTTTGGAATACCGGCCGTCAGCGACGGCATAAGGGCGCCGCCTTCCGGTCGCCGGAAAATAATCGCAAAACACCGTTCGCCGGTGGCGGGCCAATAAATCGGACCCCAGTCCTCGGGAATGACGGTATAGGCCTCGCGCATGTTCTTCAGCTGAACCATGACCTCGACACGCGGAAAGACATTGGGCTCGCAAATCCGTGCGAACACCTGTTCGTTTGGATTTTTGAGATCGCGCGCCGTATAGGCTTTTGATCCGGGCATCCCCATTTCGGGCAATGGGGAATTCGGAAGAATGCGATACCTGTCGGCGAGAACGATTTCGTTTTCGCCGTCGATTTCTTCCGGTCCGGGCGCGGATGTGTCAGCCGCTTCGGTCAACTCCGTCTCTCCGTCAGGATAAGGGCCAGTTTCGGCCCTTATTTTAAGAGAGGAGTAACGAATGCTTCGTTAACGCTTAGAACAAGTTAAATTATTGAAACAAAAGGGGATATCCCCTCAACCGGTTGCCGTCGCATCAAATCAGGCGACGAAAGGATCCCTGACCAGAATCGTGTCGTCACGTTCCGGACTGGTGGACAGCAATGCAACCGGCACACCGATCAGTTCTTCGATGCGGCGCACGTATTTCACGGCTTCAGCCGGAAGGTCGGCCCAGCTCCTGGCGCCCTGCGTACTGCCGTCCCAGCCTTCGAGCGTTTCGTATACCGGTGCGATCCCCGCCTGGATCTGGCGGGCGGCGGGCAGGTAGTCGAACTTCTGGCCCTGGTATTCATAGCCTACGCATACTTTCAGTTCGGAAATCCCGTCCAGAACATCCAGCTTGGTCAACGCGATTCCGTGAATGCCGCCGATCGTTGCCGACTGACGAACCAGGACCGCGTCAAACCAGCCGCAGCGTCGCTGTCGTCCCGTGACGGTGCCGAATTCGTGACCGCGTTCACCAAGCAGATTGCCGATATCGTTCTGCTGTTCGGTGGGGAACGGGCCCGAACCCACCCGCGTCGTATATGCCTTGGTGATCCCAAGCACGTAGCCCACGCCGCTGACGGCGACGCCACTGCCGGCGGCGGCCTGACCTGCGAGAGTGTTCGAAGAGGTGACGAACGGGTACGTACCGTGATCGACGTCCAGCATGAAACCCTGCGCGCCTTCGAACAGAATACGTTTGGCATCCCGGTTTGCTTCGTCCAGCGATCGCCATACCGGCGCGGCGTATTTTAGAAGTTCGGGCGCGATCTCTTTCAGTCTGTCGAGTGTCTCCGCGCCGTCTATTTCGTCCGCGCCGAGGCCACGAAGCAAGGCGTTGTGGTGCGACAGAAGGTTGTCGATTTTCTCGGGCAGGCTGGCCGGATCGGCCAGATCGCAGATGCGGATCGCACGGCGCGCCACCTTGTCTTCATAGGCCGGCCCGATGCCGCGACCGGTGGTGCCGATCTTGCTGTCGCCGCGCGCAGCTTCCCGCGCCCGGTCCAGCGCACCGTGGAGCGGCAGGATCAGCGTGGCGTTCTCCGCAATCCGAAGAGTGTCGGACGTCACGTCGATGCCCTGTTCGCGTATCGTGTCGATTTCCTGCATCAGGGCCCAGGGGTCGATGACCACGCCGTTGCCTATGATCGACAGTTTGCCGCGAACGACGCCGGACGGCAGAAGACTCAGCTTGTAGGTTTTTCCATCGATGACCAGCGTATGGCCCGCGTTATGACCGCCCTGGAAACGCACAACGACATCCGCACGTTCGGACAGCCAGTCGACGATTTTACCTTTGCCTTCGTCGCCCCACTGCGACCCGACGACCGCTACATTGGTCATTGTTCCTGATCCCTTTCGATTGGCGCCGGTGTTCCGTCTGTCCAGACATGACTGCACCCCTGACGCCGCGCTTCCGTTGCGATGTCTTCAAAATCGTCAAGCGCGGCAATCGTGATCCAGCCTTCCTCACGAAGTGCGGCGGCACCGTCGGCGTCCGCCCCTTGCGGCACGAAGACCTTTGGCGGCAGTTCGGTCTCGGGCACCACGCGCAGGATGGTGTCGATGAACAGGGTGAATCCGGTTGCGGGCTCTCCTTTGTCGTCGCCATTGCCGTTAGGCAGTGTCACGTATCTGCCGCCGGCGCCGATTTCCCCGCGTTCGCCGCGGGCGAAAAAAGTGAACCCCACGCCCGTATGATATTCGAATCCGCGGTTCTCGACCGGATCGACCGTGATGTCGAGGTCGGGAATCCGGCACCCCAATCCTTCGACGACGGATTTCAGACGGGCCAGTTCCCCCGCCGGAGCGGACGGCAGCGACAGCCCCGACAGAACTTCAAGCGCCCGCTCGGCGGATCCTGTGCCCTCCATGAGCCGGCATAGTTCATCGGCATGGTTCTGTCCCCGTTCACGGACGGCGCCGACATCCTTTCGGTCGAGCGCGTCGCGCAGCGCATCGTAGTCGTTCGGCGACAAATTCATGCCATCCATCAGCGCAGGGATCAGCGGCGGAATGGTAAGGTCGACGGACAGGTCCGGGACGCCGATATCGCGCAGGGAGTCGACGGCGATAGCGATGATTTCGATATCCGCCGCAGCGCTCTCCGTCCCGATCAGTTCGGCGCCGACCTGGGCGAACTGACGCTCGGGACGAAGCTGGGTGCCCCGTATGCGCAGAACCTCGCCGGTGTAGCTCAATCTCAGGGGACGCGGCACGTCTCCCAGCCGAGTCGCCGCGATCCGGGCGATCTGCGTCGTCATATCGGCGCGTACGCCCATCATGCGCTGCGACACGGGATCCATCAGACGGAAAGTGTCGGCCGATACGGCCGCGCCGGCGCCGCTGGTCAGGCCTTCCTCAAATTCGACGAGCGGCGGTTTCACCCGCTCGTAGCCGTGGCTGGCGAACGTTGCGGCCAGCGCCTCGCGGATACCGGCCTCGAATCCGGCTTCCGGCGGCAGAATATCCCGCAGGCCTGCGGGCAGCAGTGCCCTGTTTTCAAGATCTGTCATGGTCCAGTTTCCCTGAGCGCGGGTTTGGTACCGGCTTTAGCCGCGATGGGCAAACGGAAACTGTTTCAGAATGACAGCGCCTTTGCCTGCACGACATCGGGCAGGGCGCATAGCCGGTTCAGCACGTCGTCCGTCAGTTCGCCATCGACCTGGATCAGGGCAAGCGCATCGCTGCCCTGCGATACACGGCCGAGCTGGAAGGTCGCAATATTCACCCCGGCATCGCCAAGCGTCGTGCCCAGGCGTCCGATGAAACCCGGGCGATCCTTGTTGACCATGTAAAGCATGTTTTCGCCAAGTTCCGCTTCGAGCTTGATGCCGTTTATTTCGATGATGCGAGGCTTGTCGCCGCCGAACAGCGTGCCCGCCACCGTCCGGGACCGGTTCTCGGTTTCGACTGTCAATCGGATAAGCGTCTGGTATTCGCCGTCGCGTTCGTGCCGAACCTCCGAGACCTCAATGCTGCGGTCGCGGGCCAGTATCGGCGCGTTGATCATGTTGACCCCGCTCAGCATCGGCGACAGCAAGCCTTCCAGAAGACAGGCCGTTATCGGACGCGTGTTCAGTTCGGCAGCATGGCCTTCGTATTCGATGGTGACTTTCGATATCCCGGATTCAATCACCTGACCGGCCAGCCCGCCGATCTGACCGCCCAGCGTCATGTAGGGCTTGAGGCGGGGCGCGTCTTCCGCCGAGACAGACGGCATGTTCAGCGCGTTCACGACGGCGCCGGTATTCAGATAATCCGACATCTGTTCGGCGATCTGCAGGGCTACTTTTTCCTGCGCTTCGGTCGTCGCCGCGCCGAGATGGGGCGTCGCGATCACCTGTTCCATGCCGAACAGGCTGTAACCTTCCGGCGGTTCCTGCGGAAACACGTCGACGGCGAAACCGCCGACTTTTCCGGATTCGATCGCTGCTTTCATATCGGCTTCGACGACAAGTTCGCCGCGCGCGCAGTTTACGACCAGCACGCCGTCGCGCATCTTCGCGAAATTTTCAGCGTTCAGCATACCCTTCGTGGAATCGGTCGAGGGCGTGTGCAGCGTAATGATTTCGGCACGGGCGAACAGCTGGTCCAGCTCGACCTTCTCCACGCCGATATCGTCAGCATGCTCAGGAGTCAGATACGGGTCGGACGCGACGACCTTCATTTTCAAACCAAGCGCACGGTCGGCGACGATGGATCCGATATTGCCGCAGCCGATGATCCCCAGCGTCTTGCCGGTCAGCTCGACCCCCATGAATTTGGATTTTTCCCACTTGCCGGACTGCGTCGACTGGTTGGCCAACGGAATTTGTCGGGCCAGCGCGAACATCATGGCGATAGCGTGCTCCGCCGTTGTTATCGAGTTGCCGAACGGCGCGTTCATGACGACGATCCCGCGCGCCGACGCGCCGTCGACATCGATGTTGTCGACGCCGATCCCGGCGCGGCCGATCACTTTCAGGTTCTCGGCGGCATCCAGCACGTCGGCCGTCACCTTGGTGGCAGAACGCACGGCGAGACCGTCATACTCGCCGATACAGGCGATCAGTTCCTCCGGTTTCATGCCGGTGATAACGTCGGTTTCGATGCCGCGCTCCCTGAAAATTTCAACCGCGCGGGCGCTCAGGCTGTCTGAGATAAGTACTTTAGGCATTTGGAAAATCCGTTATCTGAAAGTCAGGAAAGGTCGGCTTTGACCGTGGCGTAGGCCCAGTCGAGCCAGGGCATCAGTGCCTTCACATCCGATGTTTCCACCGTCGAGCCCGCCCAGATGCGCAGGCCGGGGGGCGCGTCGCGGTAGCCGTTGATGTCGTAAGCGGCGCCCGTTTCTTCGAGCAGCTTGTCCATCTTTTTCGGCACAGCGGACTGGTCGTCCGCATCGAGTCCCTGGAACCAGGGATCGACGATTTTAAGGCACACCGATGTCGATGACCGCTGGTCGGCGTTCTCGGCGAGAAAATCCACCCAGTCCGTGCGATCCACCCAGTCGGAGATGACCGCGAGATTTGAACTGCTGCGCGCGACCAGGGCGGCGGCACCGCCGAGGCCTTCGGCCCAGCCAAGCCCGTCGAGCGCGTCTTCGACACAGACCATGGACGGAGTATTGATCGTCTCTCCGCGGAAGATGCCTTCGATCAGCTCACCGCCCTTGGTCATGCGGAAAATTTTCGGCAACGGCCAGGGCGGCGCATAGGTTTCGAGCCGTTCGACGGCGCGGGGCGACAGGGCGATCATACCGTGTGCGGCCTCGCCACCCATAACTTTCTGCCAGGACCATGTCACGACATCGAGCTTGTTCCACGGCAGTTCCATGGCGAAGACGGCGGAAGTCGCATCGCAGATTGTCAGCCCCGACCGGTCGTCGGGGATCCAGTCGCCATCGGGAACACGGACGCCCGAGGTAGTACCGTTCCACGTGAACACGACGTCGCGGTCGACATCCCATTGGGAAAGATCAGGCAATGCGCCGTAAGCCGCTTCAAAAACACGCGTATCATCGAGCTTCAACTGCTTGACCGTGTCGCTGACCCAACCGGCACCAAAACTTTCCCAGGCGAACAGATCGACGCCGCGCGCGCCCAGCATGGACCACAGCGCCATTTCGACGGCGCCGGTATCGGAGGCCGGTACAATTCCGAGCCGGTAGTCTTCCGGCATGCCGAGAAGTTTCTTGGTGCGGTCTATGACGGCTTTGAGTTTGGCTTTGCCCGGGGCGGAGCGATGCGATCGCCCGGTTAGCGCATCCTGCAGGACCGCAGGGGACCAGCCGGGACGTTTGGCGCAGGGGCCGGACGAAAAACAGGGATTGTCCGGACGGGTGTCCGGCTTCGAAATCGTATCAGACATGTATGTCTCTCCCTCACAGAAGAGCTGCACCCCGTTGGGGAGGTGTGGCCCGCAGCCAACTTATGTGCACCGCACAAAAAATGCAATGAATGAAATGTCGCGCATGGAAAATGCGGGATATAAAAGGGTGTTACCATGATGTTTGCCTCCCCTTTCATTGAACAACGGACACGATGACGACTGAACAAATTGCCGCTTTCGGCATAATCCTGGCATCGCTCGTTCTCTTCGCATGGGGCCGCTGGCGTTACGACATCGTCGCGATGGCGGCGCTGGTCATCGCGGTCATCGTCGGAATCGTGCCGGCCGAAGAAGCGTTCGACGGCTTCAGCGACGCGGCGGTGGTGACCGTGGCGGCTGTCCTGATCATCAGCCAGTCATTGCAAAGATCAGGGGCCATCAACGCGTTATCGGGTTCGATCGGCAAACTGCCGGCCAATTCAATGATCCAGATCGGCGCGCTGACCCTGACCGTCGCGGTCCTGTCGGCATTCATGAACAATGTCGGCGCCTTGGCGCTGATGCTGCCGGTGGCGATCCGCGCCGCCCAGGCCGCGGGCATCCCGACGTCGCGCGCGCTCATGCCGCTGGCGTTCGGATCGCTTCTGGGCGGTTTGGCGACGCTGATAGGCACCCCGCCGAATATCATCATTTCCAGCTACCGCGCCGAGGTTTTGGGGAAATCCTTCGGCGAAGGCGGCGGTTTCGGCATGTTCGAATTCGCTCCGGTCGGCGCGGCAGCGGCGCTCGCAGGCATCGTTTTCATCACCGTGATCGGCTACCGGCTGATTCCCCACCGGGACAGTGGCGACAATGCGCTGGAAGAACTGCTGCATATCGAAGACTACGTCACCGAGCTCGCCGTGCCCGAGGACTCGCCGTTGATCGGCAAACCGATCCGCGAACTGGTCGTACTCGCCGACGGCGATATTTCGGTCGTCGCGATCATCCGCGACGGCAACAAGGAGCTCGCGCCGCCCTGGTACACGCGCATGCAGTCGGGCGATCATCTGATGATCGAGGGCGGCACCGATGCCATTGCCGCGGCGGCGGACAATTCGCAGTTCGATCTGGTCACTGACAAGGAGCTGCACGACGCAGACTTCGCATCGGATGAAGTATTGATGGTGGAAGCGGTCGTGAATCCCGGTTCCCGGCTGGAAGGACGCACCCCCCGCGGGCTGCGGGTCAATTCACGCTATGGCGTAAACATTCTGGCGATCGCACGGCAGGGTAAACCCATTCGCGACCGGATCGGGCACATCCGTTTCGAAGCCGGCGACGTCATCCTGATGCAGGGGCCGGAACAGGTCATATACGAAGCTCTCAATTCGCTGGGCTGCCTGCCCCTTGCCAATCGGGAAATCGCCCTGGCAAATCGGCGCAGCTTCTACCCGCTGGCGATCTTCGCAGCCGCCATAGCCGCGGCCGTTCTCGGATTCGTCAGGATCGACATAGCCTTCGTTGCCGCAGTCGTCATCCTCGTCGGCACCCGTCTGTTTCCCCTCCGCGAAATGTACGACAGCGTGGAATGGCCGATCATCATCCTTCTCGGCGCATTTCTGCCCGTCGGGGCGGCTTTGCAGTCTACAGGCGCTACAACACTGATATCGAACGGTATATTCGATATAGCGGGCGGCATGCCGTTATGGGCGATGCTGGTCGTCATCATGACGATTTCGGCGGCGCTCAGCGCGGTGATCAACAATGCCGCAACAGCCGTCCTTATGGCGCCGATCGCCGTCAGCGTCGCCGATTCGCTGAATGCCAATTTCGACGCCTTCCTTATGGCGGTTGCGATCGGCGCGTCGAGCGCCTTCCTGACCCCGATCGGACATCAGTCGAACCTGCTGGTGATGGGACCGGGCGGGTACCGGTTCGGCGATTACTGGCGACTCGGACTGCCACTGACTGTCGTCACTTTCGCCGTCGCCGCCCCGATGCTGCTGATTATATGGGGCCCCTAGACAGCCCCCCGCCCATCACTCGGGCGGTTCCAGACAGAAACTGATTGCGATGCGGTTCAGCGCATTCATATTGGCGACGGCGACCGTCAGGTCGACGATTTCCAGCTCGCTGAAATGATCGCGAAGCGCCGCGAACTCTTCGTCCGGCGGCGTGCCGTTGGTGATACCGGTCACGGATTCGGCCCATGCCAGCGCGGCCCGCTCGGCCGACGAGAAACAGTCTGCATCGCGCCAGCCCGCGATCGCTCCGACGCGCTCCGCAGGCTCGCCAAGTTCGCGCGCCTGCTTGGCATGCAGCCAGATGCAGTACCTGCACCCGTTGATCTGGGAGACACGGAGCTCCAGATAGCGGCGTAGCGCCGGGTCGACATGGCCGCCGTCCAGATAATTGTTAACGGCGTATAGCGCCTTGACGGTTTCGGGCGCGCTCGCCCCGTAATCGATCCGCAAGGTCAAGACGCGGCCAGGGGCTGAACCCCGTATTTGCCGTGATAGGCGTTGCGCAGAATGTCTTCGGTGACGCCCTCGACATAGGTATAGGCGGGCGAAATAACCGGCGACGCGGCGAGGACCTCGATCAGTACCGCGTCGTGCACCGGCAGCGTCTCACCGTGTTCCGCCGCGACATCGGCGCGCAACGCTTCATAAAGCGGATCCCCGCCGGAAAACAATTGCGCCTTTCCGGTGAACCGGTAGCCCCGGCGGGAGAATATATCGACGCAGTTCAGTTCGATCTTGGGGTCGCGCCGCAGATTGGCAACGGTGCCGGGCGACGCCATGTTGGCGAACATCAGATGCCTGTCGTCATGAACCCGGAGAGAGCTCTTCGGAGACAGATTCGGACTCCCATCCTCGTTTATCGTTGCGGCGAAGCACAGCATCGTGCCCGCGACCAAATTCTTCATATCCTCGTTAAGCATCTCCTCACCCCATTCGTTCGGTTTCGATCGACAGGTTAGATAAATTCGCAATTCGACAACACCTTTCAGATGTGCACACCAATGAACAAAAGGCGCGCTGGTGCCGGTTGCAGATCAGAGCCGATTGTTTCATGCATGATCTCAATTGCGGGAAAATGGACCGCATGCGCCGGTATATCTAATTCGTGTCCAACAGTATCCCGGACCTGTTATAGAATTAGGCGGCGACACCCTGCGGAGAACGGAATGACCATCCAGCTATACGAACTTGCGGGCAAGGACGACCGGCGCTTCAGCCCCTATTGCTGGCGAACGCGGATGGCGCTGGAGCACAAAGGGCTGGAATACGAAACCGTTCCGGTCAGGTTTACCGACAAGGACATCATCGCGTTTTCTGGCCAGGAACGCATTCCGGTGATACGCGATGGCGATACGGTGATTTCCGATTCCTGGGATATCGCAGAATACCTCGAAGCCCACTATCCCGGCGGAGCGTCCCTGTTCGGCGGCGAGATCGGTCACGGCCTTGCGCGGTTCCTCAATGTGTGGACAGACCGGACGCTGCATCTCGCGCTGATCAAGCTGGTCATTGCCGATATCCTGGCGCATGTGGATGACGCCGACCGCGAGTACTTCATCGAAAGCCGCTCCGCGCGTTTCGGCAAACCGCCGCAGGACGTTCAGACGCGATCGGAAGCCGATATGAAAGCATTTGGCCATGCCGTTTCAACGATCAAGGCTGCGCTGGGCGAGGACGCATTCCTGGCAGGCGATGCACCTGCCTATGGCGACTACATCCTGTTCGGGGCATTCGCCTGGGCGCGGTCAATCAGCGATTTTCCCCTGATTGAGGCCGAAAACCCGGTCTATGCCTGGCGCGAACGCATGCTGGATCTGTACGGCGGCATGCCCCGCAAAGCCGTCGGATACGACGTCTGAACTTGGCTCCTTCTCGCACATACAGCACGTCGTGAGCGATCAGCCGCATATCCTTGTGGTCGATGACGACGACCGGCTTCGCGAATTGCTGCGGGAATACCTGTCCGAAAACGGGTTTCGGGTCACCACAGCGGAACATGCCGAGGATGCCAGATCGCGGTTGCGGGGGCTGGAATTCGACTTGCTGGTCGTGGACGTGATGATGCCGGGCGAAGACGGTCTGGCGTTGACGGCGTCGCTGCGGCAGGTTTCCCGGGTACCGATCCTGCTGCTGACGGCCATGGGCGAACCCGAAGACCGCGTCCAGGGGCTGGAGCGGGGCGCGGACGATTACATGACGAAGCCGTTCGAACCGCGCGAACTGGTTTTGCGGATCGAGACGATCCTGCGCCGCAACGCGATGGCGGCGCCCGACCCCGTGATTTCAATTGGCGAATTCGTGTTCGATATCGGGCGCCAGGAACTTCGTCACGACGACGCCATCGTCAGGCTGACGACAATCGAGGCAAATCTTCTGTCTGCCCTCGCCCGCAATCCCGGCGCGACGATGACGCGTGACGAACTGATCGCCCAGTGCTGCATCGACGGCGGGGCGCGTACGGTCGACGTTCAGGTCACGAGATTGCGCCGCAAGATCGAGCCGGATCCGCGCGAGCCGCGTTACCTTCACACCGTTCGGGGACAGGGTTATGTGCTGCATCCGGATTAGCATCGAGGGTCGGACGTCATGAAATCCCCGCTGCTCCAGGTCAAAATTGCGATAAAGAGATACTTGCCGCGATCTTTTCTCGGCCGCTCGATCATGATCATCGTCACCCCGCTGATTCTGCTACAGATCGTCTCGACCTGGATATTCTATGATCGCCACTGGACCCTGATCACCCGCCGTCTCGCGGATTCGGTCGCCGGCGAAATCGGGTTCGTTATCGACGAAATGGGACGGTTCGAAGCTGCAGAACGCGCAATCTGGCTGAGCCGTGCCGCGGGCGATCTCGGCTTCTACTTCAACTTCAAGACGGGGGAGATTCTGCCGAACGCCCCGGCGGAAATCGGCAGTGGCATTCTCGACACGCGTTTGGCACAGGCGATGCGCGAACGCGTTCGCAGACCTTTCCACATCGACACATGGAGCCACGAGCGCCTGGTGCAGATGAAGGTCCAGCTGCCGGACGGCGTGATAGAAATATTCGTCCCCCGAAAAAGACTATTTAGTTCCACGACCTACCTGTTCATCATGTGGATGGTCGGCACGTCGCTTCTGCTGTTCGCCATCGCAACGATCTTCATGCGCAATCAGGTCCGCCCGATCCGCAGGCTGTCGGCCGCCGTCGATAATTTCGGCAAGGGACGAGACGTACCGAACTTCAAACCGGAAGGGGCGACCGAAATACGCCGGGCAGCCGCCGCGTTCGAACGCATGCGGGGTCGGATCAACAACGCCATGACACAAAGAACCGAAATGCTGGCCGGCGTGTCGCATGACCTCCGCACGCCGCTGACCCGCATGAAACTTCAGATCGCCCTGCTGGAAAATTCGCCGAAAGTCGAGGACCTGAAACAGGACCTCCGTGAAATGGAAATCATGGTCGAGGAGTTTCTGGCTTTTGCCCGCGGCGAAGGCACGGAGGACGTCAGCGACTGCGATCTGGCGGAACTGCTGGGAGCGGTCGTGCGCAGCGCGTCCACACCGGAACGGGAAGTCACCCTGGAAACGCTGGGAGATCTGAAGATTCTGGCACGGCCCAACGCAATCCGCAGATGCCTGACCAATCTGGTAGTCAACGCCTGCACCCATGCCGGCACCGTGCATGTCACCGCCGAACGGCGGGGTACGCTTGTCGAGATTTGCGTCGACGATGACGGCCCGGGGGTTCCAGAAACAGAGCGGGAGGCCGTGTTCAAGCCGTTCTACCGGCTGGATTCGTCGCGCAACCCCCAGACCGGCGGTACCGGGCTGGGGCTGTCGATCGCCCGCGACCTGGCGCGGGGCGGCGGCGGGGACGTGGAGCTTGAAGACTCACCCCTGGGCGGGCTGCGCGCGAAGGTCAGGCTACCGGTTTAAACCGTTATTTCTGCGGTAACGCCCCTTCAGAAAAGCCGGGCGCCGTTCGCGACCGGCCGATCGATGTTCGCCAATACGACGGCGCCTTCCTCGTCGGGAAATCCCAGCACCAGAACTTCCGACATGAATTTTCCGATCTGGCGCGGTGGGAAATTGACCACGGCAGCCACCTGCCGTCCGACCAGCGATTCGGGATCGTAATACTTGGTGATCTGCGCGGAGCTTTTCTTTTCACCGATTTCATCGCCGAAATCGAGCCAGAGCTTTATCGCCGGCTTCCGCGCCTCCGGGTTCGCTTCGGCGCGCACGACCGTGCCGGCTCGAATATCCACCTTAATGAAATCGCTGAATGTGATCGTCATGGCGTATCCTTCAATGCGATGAAAACATTGCCGGGTTTTATAACCCAAAACGAAAACCGCCGCCCACAGGGGCGGCGGCTGACGGACGTCCGGAGACGTCGATGGTTTTAGAGCCTTATATGGCGGCGGCGGTCGCCATGGGCGTGACCTTGCCAACCATCGCAACGGCTTCCTCGACGCTTTCGACCCAGCGCTTGGAAACGATATCGACGGTCTTGTTGGTCGCCTTGGCGGCCAGTTCCTGAGCTTCGCGGGCATTGGAGATACCGGCTTCGATGCTCGATTTGGCGAAAGCGGCCTGCTTGGCGATCTTGTCGGCCGGTTCCTTGGCGGCGGCAACATCCTGCGCCAGCGCGCCGGTATCTTCGACGGCAGCCTGCCACAGTTCGGCCTGCTTCTTCGCAAAAGCCTGCCAGCCGTCAACGGCCGCCTTGTTGGCCATGTTCATCGCTTCGATGTTCTTCTGCTGGACGGCGATAAGCGCGTCGACATCGAATTCGGGCATCTTCATGTCGGCCCAGACTTTGGAGAAGTCCCATTCCGGGAACATCGTTCCGTTGGTTTTTCCGTTGGCAGCCATAATCAGCTCCTGTTGCTTACAATGTTAAAAGTACGGTTCGAATATCGTGAACTGAATATATTGTGTGCACCGCAACATGTCAAGGTTAATTTTTCGCACCGCAACATTTATTAATTATTGTTTTTCAGTTGGTTATAATCACTCAGCCCGAAACCATTGCACTGCGGTAAACCCTGACAGAAACAGAAACAAGGTCTGGAGTCAGGAAACAGGTTGCCTAGTCGTCCACTTTTCCGACAGACCTTCGTCCCGGAATCGACGTTACCAACGCTTCCGCCCGCCTCAGGTCCCGGTCAAGACGCGCCATGGTCGCGGACAGATCAGGGGAATCGTCTTCAAGCCAAACCCGAAGCGCCGACAGATAGATCAAACCGAGTCCTTTTATCCGCACAATACCGGGAAGCCCCGTCGCCCGAATGCCGGCGGCCTCCAGCGACCAAGCCATGGAATTCGCAAAAGCGGGCAGAGAACACACGGCCGTCGCGGGATCAGCCCCGAAATCCCGCAATATGGACCGGATCGCCGGCTTATGCGTCGACAGAGCGTCGAAACGGCGCATCAGCACGTCCAGCAACCGCTCCCGGTATGGTTCTTCTGAATCGGAGAAATCGTGTCCTGCCAGCACCGCATTATCCGTTCTCGCGATCAGCGCAGCCAGAATCGACGAGCGCGCAGGAAAAAATTCATGAACCCGCTGCATCGAAGCCCCAGCGGCCTCGGCGATCGCTTCCATCGTCACATCCCGCCACCGGCGTTCTGCACACAAGTCGAGCACTGCGTCGAGAATGCGATCTGCCCCGGGTTGGCGAGCAGTCGATTTCTTGGCCATGTCTGCCTCCTCAGCGCCTTGTATCTTATCAGTTTTCCGCAGGTGCGGAAAACCAGACCAGGTCCATAACCGGTTGATCCGAAGATCGGGCTATGCCACGATTCGGGTCCACCCTTCCTAGGAGAGATAATGCGCACGCCGCTGCCTGCCAATATCTCAAAAGCGCTAAAACGTGCCCCTCGCCTGAGCGCCACAGAAGAACGCGACCTTATCTTCATGTTCCATCGTGGAGACCGCTGGGCACGGGAACGGCTGGTATTGAGCCAGCTGCGCTTTGTGATCAGCATCGCCCGCCGATACCGGCGACACGGGTGTCCGCTTTCGGACCTGATTCAGGAAGGCACCGTCGGCCTGCTGGAAGCGGTGAAACGTTTCAACCCCGACCGAGGAACGCGCCTGTCGACATTCGCCATGTGGTGGATTCGGGCGGCAATGCAGGAATACGTTTTACGGTCGGGTTCAGTCGTCCGGATGGCAACCACGCCAAAATCGAAATCGATGTTTTTCAGCCGCGCAATGCACGGACTTGATACGAAGAACGACAAGGCAGTGAAGGCAGTAGCGGAACGCTTCAGGACCACGATCGATGACGTTCGCGCCTTTGCCGACCGGTCGCGAACCCCGGATCAGACCATCGACACCGCACCGGATGGCAATCCTCTTGCTCTGTCGCTGGCCGGTACGGCCCCCGACCCGGAGATGGTGTTGGCGACGAAGCAGGAGCGTCTGACCCTGGTCAGGTTGTTGCGTGCAGCTATCCCGGGCATGACCCGGCGCGAACGACACATACTGCGCCGTCGTTTTCTGGGCGAAAAACGCGCGAGCCGCAACAAGATCGGCAAGGAACTGGGACTGTCGAAGGAAAGAGTGAGACAGCTTGAAATGCGCGCTCTGGATAAACTCCGCACCATTGCTTCCGTCGCCCAGCCTGCGGAATAAGCTTTATTCCGATAACAACGCGTCGGCTTCTATCTCGACCAGCAGATCGGGATGAATCGGGCGGGCGACCTCCACCGTTGTCACGCCGGGCCGGTAAACACAGTGTGACGGTCTGCGGAAGACAGCCTGCCTAACCGGCGAGTTCCCGCGACCTTCGGGTCGCGGCAGCAACGGCGCGATCCATCAGCTTGGCGAGACCGTCATCCGCCATCAGCACCTCCAGCGCGGCTGCTGTCGTTCCGCCGGGGCTGGTCACGTTGACGCGCAGTGTTTCGGCTGATTCATTTGACAAGCGGGCGAGTTCACCTGAGCCGGCGACCGTTGCGCGGGCCAGTTTCTCTGCGGTGTCCGCCGGCAGGCCCTGAGCCTCGCCGGCGCGCGCCAGGCATTCGATCATCCAGAACACGTAAGCCGGACCGCTGCCGGATACCGCTGTGACCGGATCGATCAGCGCCTCGTCCCCGACCCAGACGACTTCGCCGATCGCTTCCAGCAGCGACTGACAGGCAGACCGCTGATCGGCGGATACGGCTGCATTCGCACAGGCCGCGGTGATGCCGCGCCCGACTGCGGCGGGCGTGTTGGGCATCGTCCGCACCACTGCAACGCCCTGCCCCAGATGATTTTCGAAGAACCCGATATTGCGACCGGCGGCGATAGAAAGAACGACCGCGTTTTCGGTCAGGCTCCCGGCATAGGCGGGCACGATTTCTTCCATCCCCTGGGGCTTGACCGCGAATACGACGATGTCCGGCGAATAATCCGGCTCCAGTTCATCTGCGGCGGAGACCACCGGCACAGATAGCTCGGTACGCAGCGCGTCCGCCGCCTGGTCGAATGGTTCAACGACGCGGACAGCAGTGGCATCGATCCCGCGCGCCAGCCAGCCGCGCAGCATTGCGCCGCCCATTTTGCCGCAGCCGACAAGCAGGATGTTTAGGGACTTGGACATGTGGATTACCTCTTCAGGGTTTGCGGCACCCCGTCGACGGTCAGGCCTCGCCTTCGGTCTCCAGGATCGCTGCGGCCATCGCGTCTTCCGGGCTCTTGCCGCCCCAGATCACGAATTGGAAGGCCGGATAGTAGCGCTCGCTCTCGGTAAAGGCGATGTCGACGACGTCTTCCAGCTGTTCCTGGCTGACGCCCGCGGCGCCGCGCAACAAAAGCGCATGGCGAAAAACCGGCAGACCGTCATCCGACCAAAGATCGAAATGACCGACCAGCAGTCGTTCGTTGATGATGGCGAGCAGCGGATGAATGGAGCCAGACTTCTTTTCCGGCACCCGCATGTCGAAAGCGCAGGCGAACAGCAGCGCCTGCACGTCGGCATGCCAGGACACGAACATCCGGTAATCGCACCAGTGCCCGGTGACCTCGACGGCGATGTCCCGGTCGCTGGAACGTTCGAATAGCCAGTCATGGCTGGTCGCGATCTGTTCGATCATATCCAGCGGATTGGGAAAGGATTTCTCGTATTCTTTACTTAGTGCAGTCATGCCACCCCCAGGGACGCGTTGGCACCAGTATCCCTCCGGCGGCTGCATTTTTGCGGCGGAATCCACTAAATGCGGGGCTAAAGAAGCGATCTGATACTATATTTAGCGTGCCAGAACGGGATTCTGGGCGCAAGCACAATTGGGGTTTCTGGTGGCCATAACCACAAAATGTAGTGGATAAGTCGACGCAGGCGTCAGTCTGATTTTTTTGCGCCCTTCCTCGAGGCCGGTTTGGCAGTCGATGCGGACTTTCGTGCCGCGGGCTTCGCCCGTGTGGCCTCTAGCGCCGTCAGGCGCGCTTCCAGTCGTTCGTTTTCTGCCCGCGCCTTGGCCGCCATTTCCTTTACGGCGTCGAACTCCTCACGGGTGACCAGGTCCATACCCGCGAGCAGCCGGTCGAACTGATGCCGAACAAGCGTTTCCACTTCGCGTTTAACGCCGGCAAGCGTGCCCATGGCTCCCCCCGCCACACGGGCGGCATCTTCGAATACACGGTTTGGTGCGGCCATTTGATAGACCTCCGGCTGTTTGCGATAACCCATAGGTAGGCGCTGCGGGCAGATGTGACAAGCGAAGCTGCCGATTGCGGCTTGTCCCGGCGGGACCTATAACCACTTCAATTGGAACGCGTAACGGACCAGTCGAATGATTATCGTCACCGGCGGCGCCGGGTTTATCGGCTCCTATCTCGTCAAGGAACTCGAAGCGCGGGGCATGCGCGACATCGTGGTATGCGATCTGCTGGGCCAGGACGACAAGTGGAAAAATATCGCCAAGCGCGAACTCGCCGATATCCTGCCGCCGGACGATCTCCCCGCCTTTCTGAACGATAATGCGGCCGACATCGAAACCGTGTTTCACATGGGGGCAGTTTCCGCCACGACGGAACGCGATGCGGATCTGATCGTGCGGTCGAATATCCGCCTGTCGATGGATCTCTGGAACTGGTGCGCCGCGAACGACACGGCCCTGATATACGCGTCTTCCGCGGCGACCTATGGCGACGGCACCCAGGGTTTCGCCGGCGACGATACGGTCGATGGCCTGGCGAAACTGCGGCCGATGAACGCCTATGGCTGGTCGAAACACGCTTTCGATCGCCGCGTTGCCCGTATCGTATCCGAAAATGGCCCACGCCCACCGCACTGGGCGGGGCTGAAGTTCTTCAACGTTTACGGCCCCAACGAATATCACAAGGGAGGCATGATCAGCGTCGCGCTGAAGAATTTCCGCGAGATCAGCGACTCCGGCAAAGCGGTACTGTTCCGGTCCCACAACCCCGATTATCCGGATGGCGGCCAGAAGCGGGATTTCGTCTGGGTGGGAGACTGCGTGGATATCGCGCTCTGGCTTGCCGACCATCCGTCGACCCAAGGCATTTTCAATGTCGGCACCGGCGAAGCGCGGACGTTCGAAGATCTGGCGCGTTCGGTGTTCCGCGCGATGGGGCGGGACGCCGATATCGAATTCGTCGAGACCCCCGAAGCAATTCGCGACCGCTATCAGTATTTCACGCAGGCGGACATGTCGCGATTGCGCAATGCCGGGTACAGTCGCCCTTCGACGTCGCTGGAAGACGGTGTCGGCCAGTACATCCGCGACTATCTGATGGCCGCCGATCCGTATGCCTGACGACCGCCCATGGTGACACTGACTTATCCGGCCATCGAACCGGTCCTTATCGAAATCGGGCCTTTTGCCATTCGCTGGTACGCGTTGTCATACATCGCCGGCATCCTGCTGGCCTGGCGATACATGATCTGGCTCGCGCGCCGCTCGCCGGCGGGAATCACCAAGGAACATGTCGACGATTTCGTCGTCTGGGCCACGCTCGGCATCGTCCTCGGCGGGCGGCTGGGCTACGTAATCTTCTACAAGGCAGGCTATTACCTGCAGAATCCTCTGGAGGCGCTGGCCGTCTGGCAGGGCGGCATGTCGTTCCACGGTGGATTATTGGGGGTGATCTTCGCCGTCTGGCTGTTTTGCCGCCGCCGCGGATATTCCTGGATCGCCGTTGGCGATGTCGTGGCCTGCACCGCACCGGTTGGGCTTTTTCTCGGCCGCATCGCAAATTTCATCAACGGTGAACTCTACGGCCGGATCACCGATTCGCCCCTGGGCATGGTTTTTCCGGGCGGCGGTCCGCTGCCGCGCCACCCAAGCCAGCTATACGAAGCGGTGCTGGAGGGCCTGCTTCTGTTTCTCGTGCTGTTCTGGCTGGCAAGACGAACCGGCACCTTCGAGAAACGGGGCCTGCTGTCCGGGGTCTTCCTGGCGGGTTATGCGATCGGGCGCGCCACCGCGGAATTTTTCCGCCAGCCCGACGCGCATATCGGGTTCCTCGCCATTGGCACGACCATGGGACAGTGGCTGTCGCTGCCGCTGTTCGTCATCGGCGTCTGGCTGATCGTCCGCGCCCGCCGGTATGACACCGCTTGAAATCCTGATCCGGACCAGAATCGCGGCGGAAGGACCGATGCCGGTCGCCGAGTACATGGCGCTCGCGCTCGGACATCCCGAACACGGCTACTATATGAAAGGCGATCCGTTCGGCACGGATGGCGATTTCATCACCGCACCGGAAATCGGTCAGGTATTCGGCGAACTGATCGGCCTGTGGTCGGCGGTCACCTGGCAGCAGATGGGGATGCCCGACAGAACGATTCTGATTGAATGCGGGCCGGGACGCGGCACCCTGATGAACGACCTGTTGCGCGCCGCCGGTACCGTTCCGGCCTTCGCCCGCACGATCGAGGTTCATCTGGTTGAGACGAGTCCGGCGCTGCGAGACCGGCAGGCCGGAACGCTGTCGGGAATCGGACCGGTCTGGCACGACACCCTCGATACCGTACCCGACGGCCCGAGCATCCTGATCGCGAATGAATTCATCGACGCCCTGCCGATCCGGCAGATTGTAAGAGACAATGAAGACTGGGCCGAGCGTTGCGTCGGCGTCGCCGGTGGCGCGCTGCGATTCGTGACCAGCCCCGTCTCAGATGATCTCGGCGCGGCGCTGCCGAATAACGCCCTTCCCGGCGATATATTCGAATTTTGCCCTGCTGCGGCGGCATTCATCGATCAGATCGCGGCGCGCTTTACCGGCCATCCGGGCGCAGCCCTGTTTGTCGATTACGGCTACGCACGCCGCGCGGCGGGAGAAACCCTGCAGGCCGTGCGCGATCATGGTTACGCCGACCCGCTGACCGATCCGGGTGAAGCCGACATCACGGCCCATGTCGATTTCGGATCGCTCGCTGCACAGGCCGCCTCTCTCGGTTGTGCCGTGTTCGGACCGGTTAGCCAGGCGGCGTTCCTCAGATCTCTGGGCATCGTCGAACGCACGACGGCTCTTCTGAAAAACGCCCGCCCCGAACAGGCGCAAGCGTTACAATCGGCCACACAACGGCTGATCGATCCGGCCGCCATGGGAGACTTGTTCAAGGCATTGGTGGTCGCCCATGCCGGCGCCGCCGCCCCCGCAGGTTTCGAAACGCAACTCGCACCGGGACACAGACAAGATGATTGAGACCGACCTCCTGGCCGACGCCAACGCGATACGGCATGGTTTTTTTACCCGCGAGGGCGGCGTCAGCGACGGCATATACGGTTCCCTGAATTGCGGTGCCGGATCGTCGGACCGGCCGGAAAACGTGATTGAAAACAAGCGCCGCGCCGCGGAACGAGTAGATGTAGATGCGGACGCACTGGTCACGCTTTATCAGGTTCACAGCGCCACAGTGGTTGCGATTGAAGACGCTCGCGCCGTCATGGCCGACCGTCCCCAGGCCGATGCCATGGTAACCGACCGGCCCGGCATAGCACTGGGAATACTGACTGCCGATTGCGCACCGGTCCTGTTCGCAGATCCCGTAGCCAGGGTGATCGGTGCGGCCCACGCGGGATGGAAAGGCGCATTGAACGGCGTGATCCAGAACACGGTGTCGGCAATGGAAAATCTGGGCGCCCGCCGCGAAGATGTGACCGCCTGCGTGGGCCCGTGCATCGCACAGGAGTCCTATCAGGTGGGCCCCGATTTTCCGGATCCGTTTGTCGCCGCCGATCCGGGCGCCGCCGCCTACTTCGCCCCGGATAACGAACCAGGCAAACATCTTTTCGACCTAAGAGGTTTCGTATTGTCTTCTCTTGCGAAAGCGGGCATCGAGAAACGCGAGGCCCTGGATATCG
>Ga0181583_10000582_pt1 | contig 26343 bp, 28 predicted proteins | sample 071ome_31_FD_132461 | JGI IMG/M metagenome (GOLD analysis project Ga0181583, IMG submission 132461) | Coastal salt marsh microbial communities from the Groves Creek Marsh, Skidaway Island, Georgia - 071405CT metaG (megahit assembly) | ecosystem: Environmental > Aquatic > Marine > Intertidal... | reverse complement strand
ATGATGGCAGTACGACCCATGATGGCAGTACGGCAATGAAAGCAAGCTGGAGACCCAGATGAGCGAGACCGCATTCGACCTGATTGTCATTGGCGCCGGCCCGGGCGGCTATGTGGCGGCGATTCGTGCCGCGCAGCTCGGCATGAAAGTGGCCTGCGTCGACCGGCGTGAAAGCCTTGGCGGCACCTGCCTGAATGTCGGCTGTATCCCGTCAAAGGCGTTGTTGAACGCCTCCGAAAATTATGCCGAGGCGGCGGGTGGCGGACTGGCCGCTCTGGGTATCTCCGTCGGCAGCGTGAAGCTTGATCTGCCGAAGATGATGCAGGGCAAGGACGAGATTGTCGGCAGCCTGACCGGCGGCATCGATTTCCTGTTCAAGAAGAACAAGGTCACGCGCCTGCAGGGACAGGCCCGCATCGACGGGCCGGGCAAGGTGACGCTGACCGACGGCAAGGATAAGGGCAGCTACGAGGCCGAGAAAATCCTGATCGCCTCGGGAAGCCATGCCTCCAGCCTGCCGGGGATCGAAATCGACGAGACGCGCATTGTCAGCTCGACCGGCGCGCTGGCGCTGCCGAAGGTGCCGAAGAAGCTGATCGTGATTGGTGCCGGCTATATCGGGCTTGAGCTTGGCACCGTCTGGGCGCGACTTGGCGCCGAGGTGGAGGTGATCGAGTTCCTGCCGCGGATCCTGCCTGGCATGGATGACGAGATCGCCAAAAAATTCATGGCCATCGCGAAGAAGCAGGGGCTGAAATTCCGCCTGAAGACGGCGGTGAAAGCGGCCAGTTCCGGCAAGAGCGGCGTGACGCTGACCGTCGCGCCGGCGGATGGCGGTGATGAGGAAACCATCAAGGCCGATGTGGCGCTTGTCGCGGTCGGGCGGCACCCGGCAACCGATGGTCTTGGCCTTGAGGAGGCCGGCGTGGCGATGACCGGGCGCGGCCGTATCAGGGTTGATGCGCGCTTCGAGACGTCGGTCGAGGATATCTATGCCATCGGCGATGTGATTGACGGGCCGATGCTGGCCCACAAGGCCGAGGAGGACGGCGTTGCCGCTGTCGAGATCATGGCCGGCCAGGCCGGTCATGTCGATTACGAGCTGGTGCCGGGCATTGTCTATACCGCGCCCGAGGTGGCTACGCTTGGCAAGAGCGAGGAGGCGCTGAAAGAGGCCGGGATCGCCTATAACAAGGGAAGCTTCCCGTTCTCGGCGAACAGCCGCGCGCGGGCGCAGGGCCATGCTGACGGGTTCGTGAAGATCCTTGCCGATGCCGAGACCGACCGTGTCCTCGGTGTCCACATCATCGGCCATGAGGCCGGCACGATCATCCATGAATGCGCCACCGCGATGGCCTTTGGCGCCTCGTCAGAGGATATCGCCCGCACCTGTCACGGGCATCCGACGTTGAACGAGGCGGTCAAGGAAGCGGCGCTGGCGGTCGATGGCCGCGCCATTCACATGTAAGGTGTCTTTCCGGCGCCACGATGTTGCTGCGTCACGAGGCGCGGGGATGGGTTTCACGATGCATGCGCACCAGATGCGCCTCGTCGACATTGGTGTAGCGCTGTGTTGTCGACAGGCTGGCATGGCCGAGAAGTTCCTGGATCGCCCGGAGATCGGCGCCATTGCCAAGAAGATGCGTGGCGAAGGCATGGCGAAGCGCATGCGGTGTCACATGCGCCGGCAGATTCAATTCCAGCCGCAACGTCTCGACAAGCCGCTGCGCGGCCCGCGCGCCATAGGCATTGCCGCGGGCGCTGACAAACAGCGGGCCTGACGCCCCGCCATCGAACGGACAGCCATCAAGATAGGTGTTCACCGCCCCGGCGATGGTGGGAAGCACCGGAACGTCGCGGACCTTGCCGCCCTTGCCGGTGATCCGCAGCCATTCGCCCAGCGGCGCGTCACCGCGGGTCAGGTCGAGCGCCTCGGAAATGCGCAACCCACCGCCATATAGAAGCATCAGCAGCGCGAAATCACGCTGCTTCGTCCAGTCGTCCCCACGGCGCCGGAAGATCGCCGCCAGAAGCGCCCGTGCGTCGGCCTCGGATACCGGTTTTGGTACCGATTTTGGCGGCCGTGGGGCGCGAAGCCAGCTCAGATCATTGACCGTCATCCTGCCGGTGCGCCCGCAAAAGCGGTAGAAACCACGCAGCGCCGAAACCCGGCGGGCCATCGTGCTGCGCGCCAGATCGCGGGCCGCCATATCGGCAAGCCAGCCCCGAAAACATCGCCTGTCGGGCGCGGCATCGGCGCCGGCATGGCGCAGATAATCGTCAAGGTCGGCAGCATAGGCGGCAAGCGTATTTTCGCCATAGCGCCGCTCGGTCTGCAGCCAGGAAAGCCAGGCCTGCCGGTGCGCCTCTGTCTGCTGCCTCGCCGCCACCGCCGCTAGAGGATCGACTGCCCGGTGCCTTCCCAGTCCGAGATGAAGGCGGCCAGACCCTTGTCGGTCAGCGGGTGCTTGTAGAGCGCCGTCAGGATTTTCGGCGGCAGGGTGACAACATCGGCACCAAGCATGGCCGCATCGACGACATGCTGGGTGCTGCGCACCGAGGCGACAAGAACCTCGGTCGACATGTCATACTGGTCATAGATGGTGCAGATTTCCTCGATCAGGCCCATGCCGTCCTGCCCGATATCGTCCAGCCGGCCAACAAAGGGCGAGATGAAGGTGGCACCGGCCTTCGCCGCCAGCAGCGCCTGCCCGGCGCTGAAACACAGCGTGACATTGACCTGTGTCCCGGCCTCGCGAAGGGCGCGGCAGGTGCGAAGCCCGGCCTCGGTCAGGGGCACCTTGACGGTGACATTCGGCGCCAGCGCGGCGAGCTTCTTTCCTTCCTTCAGCATTGTCTCGAAATCGGTCGCGGCCACCTCGGCGCTGACCGGGCCATCGACCATCTCGCAGATCTGGGCGATGGTTTCCAGAATGTTGCGCCCCGATTTGGCAATCAATGACGGGTTGGTGGTGACGCCGTCGACAAAGCCGCTGGCAATATGGGCTTCGATCTCGCCGATATCGGCGCTGTCGAGGAAAATTTTCATGTCAGGAAATCCGCTCTCCGGTGTAGGTTGGTATCGGCCGTGCCGACGCGCGGAGTGTATCGCATGACAGGTGGCAAATCCACCTGTCCAGTAACATGGGGGCGGTTACATGGAGGCGTTTACATGGGGACAGTACCGGGGATGACCTCGACAGCGGAAACCGGCGGCAGCCAGAAAACCGTCCGGGTCGCCGTCGCGGTACCGCTCGACCGTAGCTTCGACTATAACCGGCATGGTCTCGGGCCGCTGCCGCGTGGCAGCATTGTCAGCGTTCCCTTTGGCCCGCGCCAGCTGAACGGCGTCGTTCTCGGCCCGGGTGACGGCACGGTCCCGGCAACAACGCTGAAGCCGGTGACTGCTGTCGCGCCGTTGCCGCCCCTGCCGCCGAACTTTGTCGATTTCCTTGAACGCGTTGCCAGCTGGACAATGGCGCCGATTGGCGGGGTGGTGAAAATGGCGCTGAGCCAGCCGCAGGCGCTGCACCCGCCGCCACAGCGCAAGATCTATCGCCGCCCGGACACGCCGCCTGCGGATGAAAACCTGACCGCCGCTCGTCGCCGCATTGTCGAAGTGCTGTCGGTGGCCGGCGCGCTCCCGGCTGCCGATCTGCAGCGTGAGGCCGGTGTCAGCGCCGGCGTTGTCACGGCGATGGCGAAGGCCGGTTCGCTGGAAACACTGCTTGTCAGTGACAGCACGCCGCCGCCGCGCCCGCAGCCTGTCGCCGGCCCGCCGCCGACCGCTGACCAGCTGGCGGCGATGCAGCACATCACCGGCAATCTCGGGGCCGGGTTCACGCCGATGCTTCTCGACGGGGTGACCGGGTCGGGAAAGACCGAGGTCTATTTCGATGCTGTCGAGAAGGTCGTGGCGGCCGGGCGGCAGGCATTGATCCTGCTGCCGGAGATCGCGTTGTCGGCGGCCTGGAAACAGCGGTTCCAGGACCGGTTCGGGGTGCCGCCGACGGAATGGCATTCCGACGTCGCCCCGGGGCGCAAGCGCCGCGCCTGGCGGCATATCGCGCTTGGCGAGGCGGCGGTGGTTGTCGGCGCGCGCTCGGCGCTGTTCCTGCCCTTTTCCGATCTCGGGCTGATCGTGGTCGATGAAGAGCATGAACATGCCTACAAGCAGGAGGATCAGGTCACCTATCATGCGCGCGATATGGCGATATTGCGCGCCCGTCTGCAGAACTGTCCGGCCATTCTCGCCACCGCGACGCCCTCGCTGGAAAGCTGGGTCAATGCCGGCAAGGTCGGTGACCCGCCGCGCTACCGCCATATCAGCCTGCCGCAGCGCGTCGGCGAGGCCAGCCTTCCCGAGATTGCCGCGGTCGATCTGCGGCGCACGCCGCCGGAGCGCGGCCGCTGGCTGGCGCCGCCGCTTGTCGAGGCGATCAGCGGGCGGCTCGAGGCCGGGGAGCAGTCGCTGCTGTTCCTGAACCGACGCGGTTATGCGCCGCTCACGCTGTGCGGTGCCTGTGGCCACAAGGTGACCTGTCCGAACTGCGACAGCTGGATGGTTATGCATCGCCTTGCCGGGCGGTTGAAATGCCATCATTGCGGCTATGCGGCGCGGCCGCAAAGCGGCTGTGCCGAATGCGGTGAGGAGGACAGCATGCAGGCCTGCGGGCCGGGTGTGGAACGCCTTGCCGAGGAGGTGCTGCAGCGTTTTCCCGAGGCCCGGTTTGCCGTCTTTTCAAGCGACACGGTGGCAAGCCCGGGCAGCGCCGAGACGTTCGTGCGGTCGGTTGTCGATGGTGAGGTCGATATCATCATCGGCACGCAGATGGCGGCCAAGGGCCACCATTTCCCCAATCTGACGCTGGTCGGGATTGTTGACGCCGATCTTGGGCTTGCCGGCGGTGACCTGCGCGCCGCCGAACGCAGCTTCCAGATGCTGGCCCAGGTCGCCGGCCGGGCCGGCCGCGCCAGCCGGCCCGGGCTTGCCCTGCTGCAGACGATGGACAGCACCAACCCGGTGATGGAAGCGCTGCTGTCCGGCGACCGGGACAGATTCCTGAAGGCCGAGGCGCAGTCGCGCCGCCTTGCCGGCATGCCCCCGTTCGCGCGACTCGCCGCGCTGGTGCTCTCGGCGCCGGACCCGCAGCGGCTGCAGGCGGCGATGCAGGCGCTTGACGCCAACCGCCCGCATTATCACGGGGTTGATATCTTCGGGCCAAGCCTGGCGCCACTTGGATTCCTCCGCGGCCGGCACCGTGGTCGGGCGCTTGTCAGGGCTGACAAGACCGTCGATATCCAGGCGGTCATCGCGGCCTGGCTTGCGGCGGCCTCCCTGCCATCGGCCGTCAGGTTGCAGGTTGATATCGACCCCTACAGCTTTCTCTAGACAGCGCGATGTGGCGAGCCCGATTTCCTGCCCAAATTAGGCGGCTTCGGCGCTTGCCTTTCCGGCACGGGTATGATAGCCACCTCACCGGTGCAAATGGTCACCGGTCAGCGCCGGTTACAGCCTGCGCCATGGTGAAAAATTCCTGTTGATGAGGGCACGTCGTTGAGTTCTAGCGCTAAGGGTCTTGCCGGCCGTTATGCAGGTGCACTGTACGCACTCGCCGAGGACGCTGGCAAAATCGATGCAGTTTTTGCCGACCTTACCAGTCTTGCCGACATTCTGGCCGGTAATGACGAGATGAAGATGATTGCCGGGTCACCGGCAATCTCCTGGTCGGAGCAGACCAGGGCGATGACAGCCATTCTTGAAAAGGGCGGCGCCGACGAGCTGACTGTCCGCTTTGTCGGCACGGTCGCGACCAATGGCCGGCTGCACGCCCTGTCCCGGATCATTTCCGCCTTCCTTGCCGAGCATGCCCGCCGTCGGGGCGAGATCTCGGCCGAAATCATCTCCGCCATCGAACTTGACGACAAGCGCCGCTCGCGTGTCGAAAAGGCGGTGGCGAAAATTGCCGGCAGCGACAAGCTCTCGCTCTCCATGCGGGTCGATCCGGCGCTGATCGGAGGCCTGGTCGTGCGGATCGGGTCGCGGATGATCGACACATCAGTCAGAACAAAGCTCAACCGGCTTGAAACAGCTATGAAGGGTATAGCGTGATGGATATTCGTGCGGCTGAAATTTCAGCAATCCTGAAGGAACAGATCGCCAATTTTGGCAGCGACGCAGAGGTCGCCGAGGTCGGGCGCGTATTGTCGGTTGGCGACGGTATTGCCCGCGTCCACGGTCTTGACGAGGTTCAGGCCGGCGAGATGGTCGAGTTTGAGAGCGGCGTCAAGGGCATGGCGCTGAACCTTGAGGCAGACAATGTCGGTATCGTGATCTTCGGTGATGACCGCGCCATCAAGGAAGGTGACGTTGTGCGCCGTACCGCGTCGATTGTTGACGCGCCGGTTGGCAAGGGCCTTCTTGGCCGCGTTGTCGACGCGCTTGGCAACCCGATTGACGGCAAGGGCCCGCTGAAGGATGTGACCCGCAACCGGGTCGAGGTGAAAGCCCCCGGCATCATGCCGCGCAAATCGGTTCATGAGCCGATGCAGACCGGCCTGAAGGCGATCGACAGCCTGATCCCGATTGGCCGTGGTCAGCGCGAGCTGATCATTGGTGACCGCCAGACCGGCAAGACGGCGATTGCCGTCGACACCTTTATCAACCAGAAGCCGGTCAATGAGGCGGCTGGCAAGGAAGACGGCAAGAAGCTGTTCTGCATCTATGTCGCTGTCGGCCAGAAGCGTTCGACCGTTGCACAGATCGTACGGTCCCTTGAAGAGCAGGGCGCGCTGGAATATTCGATCATTGTCGCCGCCACGGCCTCCGATCCGGCGCCGATGCAGTTCCTGGCACCCTACACCGCCTGCACCATGGGCGAATATTTCCGCGACAATGGCATGCACGCGCTGGTCGTCTATGATGATTTGTCCAAGCAGGCTGTGGCCTACCGCCAGATGAGCCTGCTGCTCCGCCGCCCGCCCGGCCGTGAAGCCTATCCCGGCGACGTCTTCTATCTTCACTCCCGCCTTCTTGAGCGCGCAGCGAAGATGAACGAGGCCAATGGTTCGGGCTCGTTGACCGCGCTTCCTGTGATTGAAACGCAGGCCGGTGACGTGTCGGCCTATATTCCGACCAATGTGATCTCGATCACCGATGGTCAGATCTTCCTCGAGACCGAACTGTTCTACAAGGGTATCCGCCCGGCGGTGAATGTCGGCCTGTCGGTCAGCCGTGTTGGTTCGGCCGCGCAGATCAAGGCGATGAAACAGGTTGCCGGCTCGGTGAAGCTGGAGCTGGCGCAGTATCGCGAGATGGCCGCCTTCGCCCAGTTCGCCTCGGACATGGACGCCTCGACCCGCGCACTGCTCGAGCGCGGTGCCCGCCTGACCGAGCTTCTGAAGCAGCCGCAATACAGCCCGATGAAGGTCGAGGAGCAGGTCGCCGTGATCTTTGCCGGCGTGAATGGTTATCTCGACGGCGTTGACGTTTCCGATGTTGGCCGTTTTGAATCCGGCCTCCTGGAGCATCTTCGCAGCGCCGCCGGTGACGTGCTCGACACAATCCGCGACGAGCAGAAATTGTCTGACGAGACCGAAGCAAAGCTGAGAGCCGCCATTGAGGCGTTCGGCAAGAGTTTTGCCTGAGGATAGCTGTTCGAACAGATGTGTGGCGGTTCGCCGCCGTGCGCTGGAACATGGAGCCTGATGCATGCCATCGTTGAAAGATCTCAAGACGCGCATCAACAGCGTGAAGTCGACGCAGAAGATTACCTCGGCCATGAAGATGGTCGCGGCGGCAAAGCTGCGGCGGGCGCAGGATTCGGCCGAGCGTGGCCGTCCCTACGCTGATCGCATGCAGCAGATCATCAATTCGCTTGCCGCCAAGGCCGACCCGTCCTCGGCACCGCAGCTTCTTGTCGGCAATGGCCAGGACAAGACGCATCTGCTGGTGGTGGTTTCGGCTGACCGCGGCCTGTGTGGCGGCTTCAACGGCGCGATCACCCGCCAGACCCGCACCGAGGTGGCGCGGCTTCGCGGCGAGGGCAAGACTGTCAAGCTGCTGATGGTGGGACGCAAATCGGCGGACGCGCTGCGCCGCGAGCTTGGCGATTCCTATATCGAGGCGCTTGAGGGCATTCAGGGCACGTCGGTCGCCTTTGCCGATGCGGCATCGATCGGCGACAAGGTGCGTGACGGTTTCGAGGCTGGCGAATTCGATGTCTGCACCGTCATATTCAACAAGTTCAAATCCGCCATTTCGCAGGAAGTGACGCTGAAGAAGCTGATCCCGGCCGAGGTTGACGAATCGGCCCCGTCGGATGATCAGGGCGTATCCTACGAATATGAGCCGGAAGAGGAAGAGCTTCTTGCCGCGGTTCTGCCGCGCAATATCTCCACCCAGATCTACAGCGCCCTGCTGGAATCCTCGGCTGCCGAGCTGGCGGCGCGGATGACGGCGATGGACAATGCGACGCGCAATGCGGGCGATCTGATTGACCGACTGACGCTGGTCTATAACCGGACCCGGCAGGCGACCATCACCAAGGAACTTATCGAAATCATTTCCGGCGCCGAAGCGGTGTAACGGACCAGGACTCAATCGCGGAGTAAGGATAAATGGCAAACAATATCGGCAAAATCAGTCAGGTCATCGGCGCCGTTGTCGATGTCGAGTTCGAAGGCCATCTGCCGGCCATTCAGAACGCCCTTGAGGTTGACAATGACGGCCAGCGGCTGGTTCTGGAAGTGGCACAGCATCTTGGCGAATCATCGGTCCGCACCATCGCGATGGACGCGACCGAGGGTCTTGTCCGCGGTGCGGATGCCGTCGATACAGGCGCCCCGATCACCGTGCCGGTTGGCCCGGAGACGCTTGGCCGCATCCTCAACGTCATCGGCGAGCCGGTTGATGAGGGCAAGCCGGTCAAGGCGAAGAAATCCTATCCGATTCACCGTCCGGCCCCGGCCTATGTCGACCAGTCGACCGAAGCCGAGATTCTGGTCACCGGAATCAAGGTTGTTGACCTGCTGGCCCCCTATGCAAAGGGTGGCAAGATCGGCCTGTTCGGCGGTGCCGGCGTTGGCAAGACGGTCCTGATCATGGAGCTGATCAATAATGTCGCGAAGGCGCATGGTGGCTATTCGGTATTCGCCGGTGTCGGCGAGCGCACCCGTGAGGGCAACGATCTCTATCATGAAATGGTTGAATCCGGCGTGATCAAGACCGATGGCGAAGGTTCCAAGGCGGCGCTTGTCTATGGTCAGATGAACGAGCCGCCGGGCGCCCGTTCGCGCGTCGCGCTGACCGGCCTGACGCTGGCCGAGTATTTTCGTGACGAGGAAGGCCAGGACGTGCTGTTCTTCGTCGACAATATCTTCCGCTTCACGCAGGCAGGCTCCGAGGTGTCGGCGCTTCTCGGCCGTATCCCTTCGGCGGTGGGTTACCAGCCGACGCTGGCCACCGATATGGGCGCGCTGCAGGAACGCATCACCACCACAACCAAGGGTTCGATCACCTCGGTCCAGGCCATTTACGTTCCGGCCGACGACCTGACCGACCCGGCGCCGGCGACGTCCTTCGCGCACCTTGACGCGACGACCGTTCTGTCGCGTCAGATTGCCGAGCTTGGCATTTATCCGGCCGTTGACCCGCTCGACTCCTCCTCGCGCATGCTGGACCCGCGGATCGTCGGCGAGCGCCATTACGGGATTGCCCGTAACGTCCAGGAGGTTCTGCAGCAATACAAGTCGCTTCAGGACATCATCGCCATCCTCGGCATGGATGAATTGTCGGAGGAGGACAAGCTTGTCGTGGCCCGTGCCCGCAAGATCCAGCGCTTCCTGTCACAGCCCTTCCATGTCGCCGAGGTCTTCACCGGATCGCCCGGCAAGCTGGTCGGTCTCGAGGACACGATTGACGGCTTTGCCGGCATCATCAATGGCGATTACGACCACCTTCCGGAGGCAGCCTTCTACATGGTCGGCACCATCGAAGAGGCCGTCGAGAAGGGCAAGAAGCTGATGCAGGAGGCCGCGTAAGCGGCCCCGGCGCCAAGGGAGACATGCGCAATGGCGGAAACCACGCAACTTGAGCTGGTGACACCGGCCGACATCATGGTCCAGAAACCGGCCGAGATGGTCGTGGCGCCTGGCGCCGAGGGGCTGTTCGGCGTGCTGCCGCGGCACGCGCCGCTGCTGTCCGACCTTGTGCGCGGCATCGTCGAGGTGCATGAAAATGGCAAGGTGGCCAACCGCTTCATGATCGATGGCGGCCTGGCGGATGTGTCGGGCGAATCGGTGACCATCCTGACCGAACGCGCCGAGGATCTCGACAAGGCAAGCCGCGACGAGGTGAAGTCGCGGGCCGATGCCGCCAGCGGCGCCGAGGCCGAATTCCTGAACGCCGTGCTTGCCGCGCTGTAACGCACCACAAGAATCAAATAAGGACGCCCGGCCCAGAGCCGGGTTTTCTTATGGCCGGCGTTACTTGTGGCCGGGGTTCCGTTCGGCTGGCTACGGGCGCAACAGGCCGGCAAAGCTCTCCATCAGGGTTGAATAGACATCGCGCTTGAACGGCACCGCCAGGTTGATCAGCGCGTGCGGGTCAAGCCAGCGCCATTCGCAAAATTCCGGCTCGGCGGTCTGGATATTTATATCGGTGTTCGTGCCGGTGTATCGCAGCGCCACCCATTTTTGTTTCTGGCCCCGGTACTTGCCGTGCCACAGCCGGTCGGCAAGCGGCTCCGGGATATCATAATGAAGCCAGTCATCATGCTCCTGCAACAGCTGCGCCTTGTTGGTGCCGATTTCCTCTTCCATCTCGCGCAGGCAGGCCTCGATGACCGATTCGCCATGATCGATGCCGCCCTGCGGCATCTGCCAGGCCTCGGCCCGGTTGTCGATGCGGCGGCCGGCGAACAGCTGCCGGTCATCATTCAGCAGAAAGATTCCGACACAGGGCCGATAGCCCCGCTCTGCATAGGGAATGTCGGTCATGAGGTCGGCTTCAACGCTCCGAAGACCGAAACGCCGCGGATCAGATCAAGCGCCCGCGCCAGCTGGTAGTCGATCTTCGACCGGTCAACAGGTTCATCCGGCGTGTCATCCTGCGAATCTTCGGAACCGGCACTCGCATCGCTGTCGCTATCCTCGCTGCCATCAAGCGCACCTTTCAGATCTTCCTCGCGAACGACACCGCCTTCGACAGGTTCGATCCGCGCCAGCTCCACCTCGATATCCGGCACGATCCCGAGACCCTGAATCGACACCCCGGACGGCGTGTAGTAACGCGCCGTAGTCAGCCGGATGGCGGAGGTGTTGGAAATCGGGATCACCGACTGCACCGACCCCTTGCCAAAAGAACGGGTGCCGAGGATCACCGCGCGTTTATGATCTTTCAGCGCGCCGGCGACAATTTCCGAGGCTGAGGCCGAGCCGGAATTGATCAGGACCACCATCGGCAGGCCACGGGCGATATCGCCGGGCCTGGCATAGACATGCGAGCCACCGTCAGTGTCGCGGCCGCGGGTCGAGACAATCTCCCCCTCCTCAAGAAAGGCATCCGACACGGATATCGCCTCGGTCAGAAGGCCGCCGGGGTTGTTGCGAAGATCAAGCACGATCCCTTTCAGCCCGTCGCCTTCCTCGCGGAAGAAATCATCAACCGCGTCCATCAGGCCCGGTGTTGTCTGTTCGGAGAAGGTGGTGAGGCGGACATATCCGATCCCGTCGAATATTTCCGAGCGAACCGACCTGATCTTGATGAAATCGCGCACCAGGGTGACATCGAACGGCTCCAGCTGGCCGCGCTGCACCTTCACGGTTACCTTTGATCCGACCTTGCCGCGCAGTTTTTCGACAGCTTCGGACAGTTGCATGCCGATGATCGATTCATCATCGACGGCGATCAGGTAGTCCTCGGGCTGCAGCCCGGCGCGCGCCGCCGGCGTGTCATCGATTGGCGAGACGACCTTGACCATCCCCTGTTCCATCGTGATCTCGACGCCGAGTCCGCCAAAGCGCCCCTTTGTCTGTTCCTGCATTTCCGAGAAATTCTCGGTATCAAGGAAGGTCGAGTGCGGGTCCAGCGAGGTCAGCATGCCGGTAATTGCCGCCTCGATCAGGTCGCGGTCGTCAATCTCGTCGACATAGCTCTCGCGGACACGCTGGAAAATGTCACCGAACAGGCCGAGCTGGCGATAGGTTTCCCCCTTTGACGAGGATTGCGCCGTCGTCAGCGTCGGGATGACCATGCCGGCCACAAACAGGGTGGCGCAGAAAATCGCCACGTGCCACAGGCGGAGACGGCTGACTTGCGTCCAGTTTTGCATTTCACTCGGCTCCTTCCGGGCAGTCAGGCAATAGGGCTAATGTAATGGTGATTGCAGCTTTTGCAACGCGGACTTATGGACGCGCCGCCTCACCCATCTTCAGCGTGATGCAGGGGCCGGCCGGTCATCGCCGCCGGCCGTGCCAGCCCCATCAGATCCAGCAGCGTCGGCGCCAGATCGGCAAGCCTGCCGTCACGAAGATTTGTGCCGTCAGCCGCGCCAACAAGAATCACCGGCACAAGGTTGGTTGTATGCGCCGTATGCGGCGAATTGGCGGCATCGTCCCACATCACCTCGCAATTCCCGTGATCTGCCGTGACAATCATCTGCCCGCCCTGCGCCAGCACCGCCTCGGCGATCCGGCCGACGCAGCCATCGACCGTTTCCACCGCCCTGATGGCGGCATCAAGGTCACCGGTATGGCCGACCATGTCGGGATTGGCGAAATTCATCACGATCAGATCGTGGCGATGTCCGGCCAGGCTGCCCAGCGCCGCTGCCAGAACGCCTTCGGCGCTCATCTCCGGTGCCAGATCATAGGTTGCCACCTTGGGTGAAGGCACCATGACCCGGTCCTCGCCCGCCGCCGGTGCCTCGTCGCCACCATTCAGGAAGAAGGTCACATGCGGATATTTCTCGGTTTCGGCAAGACGGAGCTGCCGGCGGCCGGCAGCGGCCACGACCTCGCCAAGCGTATCCCCGATCGCCTGCGGGCCGAACAGCGTCGTCATCCTCGCATCGAGCGCCGCCGAATAGGATGTCATGCCGATGACACCGGCAAGTCGCGGCGCGGTCAGGCGATTCATTTCATCCGGCCCGTCGACCTCGTCCGGTGTGAGCCAGCAGGCCAGCAATTGCCGCACCCGGTCGGCCCGGAAATTGATCATCACCAGGGCATCGCCATCGCGCATGCCGTCATAGCCGGCGATCACCCGCGGGGTGATGAACTCGTCGCCTTCATCGCCGTCATGCGCATGCCGGAGTGCCGCCAGCGGGTCTGCCGCGGCGGGATGTCGGCTTGCTGCCTTCACAATCGCGGCAAAGGCCTCGGCGGTGCGCTCCCAGCGCCGGTCACGGTCCATTGCCCAGTAGCGGCCGGTCAGCGTGCCAAAGCTGACATTGTCGGGAAGCGCGGCAAGAAAGGGTGGCAGTGATTCGGCGGCCTGTCGTGGCAGCACATCGCGGCCATCGGTAAAGCCGTGGACGACCACATCCGCCCCGGCCCCGGCAAGTCCGGTGATGACGGCCAGCATCTGGTCCTGATGCGAATGCACCCCGCCGGGGGATAGCAGTCCCATCACATGAACGCGGCCGCCGGTGCCGGCAAGGTTATCCGCCAGCGCCGCCAGCGCCGGATGCGCTGCGAGTGACCCGTCGGCCAGCGCCGCGTTGATTCGCGGAAGGTCCTGCATCACCACCCGGCCGGCCCCGATATTCATGTGGCCAACCTCGGAATTGCCGACCTGCCCCTCGGGAAGCCCGACATCGGGACCGGAGGCGGCAAGCCTGGCCCGCGGCCAGCGCGCGGCCAGAGCGTCGACAACCGGTGTTCTGGCAAGAGCGACGGCATTGGCCTCCGGCGCCGCGCGCAGACCCCAGCCATCCATGATGCACAGGACAACGGGCGGGCGGGAACGGGAAGGATCTGTTTTTGACATATTGCCTTATAACGCCCGCCGGATTTTGAGTACAGGATTGTAACGACAGGGCGGGTTCAGCCCCGATGATAGGGGTGGCCGGCCAGAATCATGCTGGCGCGGTAGAGCTGTTCGGCCAGCATCGCGCGGAACAGCATATGCGGCCATGTGGCGCTGCCGAAGGCGATTCGGGCCTGTGCGCGATCCAGAACGCGCCGGTCATGCCCGTCGGCCCCGCCAATGGCGAAATAGATTGTGCCGGCACCATCATCGCGATGCCGTTGCAGCAGGGTGGCCAGAGCTTCGGACGAAGTGTCACGGCCATGCGGGTCGCAGACCATCAGCGGTGCCGTTGCCGGCAATTGCTTCAGCAGACGTTCGCCCTCGTCGCGCGTTCGCGCGGGCCCTGCCGGCAATTTCGATTCAACCTCGATGACCGCGCCACCCTGTGGCAGCCGGTCGAGCCAGTCCCGAACAAGGGTCTGCTCCGGGACGGCGCGGCCGCGCCCGACAGCGAGAATGACAAGTTTCATCAGATTATGCCCCGCCGGGATTATGCCGCGCCGTCAGCGGCGCGGTTGGCCTCTCCTGGGTGCGCAGGACCACAACGTCACCGCGGCAGGCCTAGCTGCTGACGGTGACGATCTCCTGCGGCCCGTCATTGGCCCACATCCGCTCAAGCCCGTAGAATTCACGGACTTCGGGACGGAACAGGTGGATGATGACATCATTCGCGTCGATCAGCACCCAGTCGGCCTGCCGCATGCCCTCCAGCCCCAGAACCTCGACACCGGCCTGCTTCAACCGCTGTTCGAGATGCTCGGCCATGGCCGCCACCTGGCGCGACGAACTGCCACTGGCAATGACCATATGGTCAGCCATTGACGATTTGCCATGCAAGGGGATGGCAATAACGTCTTCAGCTTTATCGCTATCGAGGGAGGCGGTGACCAATTCAAGGATCTGGTCGGGATCCGGATTCGATTGCATTCTGCTAATCGTTTTTCTCCGCTTTTGCGCCCTGCCGTCCGGCCTGTCTCCCAGCCTGCCGCAGAGCTGTTGCCGACGCATGGTGCCGGCGCCCAGCGATGAAACACCACCCGATCCGGTCCCGCTGTGATGACGCGAGTTCCCTCGCCATCTGCCGCGGCGTGATCCGGCGGCGCAGGAGCGCCGCTCCTGTCCTCAACGCAGGATAAGAATAGCCCGGCCGGTCAATCACCGCAATGGGCATGGTTCTGGCGATGACATCGTGACGCTGCCAGGCCGCGAAACCGACCAGATTGTCGGCCCCCATGAGCCAGATGAAACCATGTTCAGGGCAGCGTGCGCGAAGCCGCTGCAAGGTCCGGAAAGTCAGGTTTGATCCGAATTCGACCTCCGGTGCGATGACCCGCACACGCTGGCGACGGGCGACCAGATTGCGCGCTACGGCAAGCCGTTTCGCCAGATCGGCCATGCCGGCTTCACCCTTCAGCGGGTTTTGCGGGCTGACAAGCCACCACACCTCGTCAAGCCGAAGCTGTCGCTGCGCCAGGTCCGAGAGGTGGAGATGCCCGTCATGCGCCGGGTTGAAGGACCCGCCAAACAGCCCGATCCGGAGCCGCCGCCGGTCATGGAACAGCTGCGGCATCCGGTGGCGCCGGTAGCGGCCGTGATCAGGGGCGGGTCTGCCCATTGCCCCTGACGACATATTTGAAGCTTGTCAGCTGGTGCGCGCCGACCGGGCCGCGCGCATGCATCCTGCCGGTGGCGATGCCGATTTCGGCACCCATGCCGAATTCGCCGCCATCGGCGAACTGCGTTGACGCATTGACCATGACGATGGCGCTGTCCACCTGTTGCAGGAACCGCTCGGCACGGCCCGCATCCTCGGTGATGATACAGTCGGTGTGGTGCGACCCGTAGGTCGCGATATGGTCGATGGCGGCGTCGATTCCCGGCACAACGCGCACCGAAATGATACTGTCCAGATATTCGGTCGACCAGTCGGCCTCATCGGCCGGCACGGCACCGCCAACAAGCCCGCAGGCCGCTGCATCGCCGCGAATCTCGCATCCTGCCTCCTGCAGCGCCGTGGCAATGGCGGGCAGCAGGGCGGGAGCCACCTTTTCATCGACAAGGATCGTTTCGGCGGCACCGCAGATTCCGGTGCGCCGCATCTTGGCGTTGACCGCGATCTCGACCGCCTTGCCGGGATCGGCGGCTTCATCCACATACAGATGGCAGATTCCCTCGAGATGGGCGAATACCGGCACCCGCGCCTCGGTCTGCACCCGCTCGACAAGCGATCGGCCACCACGCGGGATGATGACGTCGATCTCGCCGCTTGCCGCCAGCATCGCGCCGACGGCCCCGCGGTCATCTGTCGGCACCATCTGCACGGCGTGGGGCGGCAGGCCGGCCCCGGCAAGGCCGTCCGCCATCAGCCCGGCCAGAAAGGCCGACGTCTCGCGGCTGTCGGACCCGCCGCGAAGGATCGCCGCATTGCCGGCAATCAGGCACAGCCCGGCGGCATCGACAGTCACATTCGGTCGCGATTCATAGATCACCCCGATCACGCCAAGCGGTGTCGCCACCCGCGCGATGTCGAGACCGTTCGGCCGTGTCCAGCGCGCCAGCTCGCGCCCAATCGGATCGCCAAGCCCGGTGATGTCCTCAAGACCGGCCGCCATCGCCTCGATCCGGTCCGGCGTCAGGGTCAGCCGGTCGATGAAGGCGGCGCCGATGCCGTTCTTGGCGGCGCGCGCCACATCAACCTCGTTACGTGCCAGAATATCATCCACGGCACCGCGAATGCGCGCGGCAGCATGCGTCAGCGCGGCAATCCGCGCCTCATAGCCTGATTGCGCCATTATCGACTGGGCGGCGCGCGAATCGTGGACCAGCGCGGAAATCATGGCGGCATGGGCCGCATGGTCGGTGGCGGCATGGCTGCCTGTCCTGGACATCTCTGTCATCATGGCTCCTGTGACGGGTCAGGGCATCTGAAATCACGGCTCGAGCATGGCCAGATTGTCGGCATGAATCACCTCGTCCCGACCACGATATCCCAGTAAATTTTCGATTTCACTGCTTTTATGGCCAAGAATGGCCCGCGTATCCGCGATCGAATAGGCCGACAGCCCGTGCCCGATGATCTGGCGGTTCTCATCCTCGATAGCGATCAGGTCGCCGCGCTCGAACGCGCCATTCGCCGCCACGACACCTGCCGGCAGCAGCGAGCGCCCCTGGCGCAGTGCGCGCACGGCCCCGGTATCCACAGTAATCCGGCCCTTTGGCGTCAGTGCGCCGCCGATCCATCGCTTGCGGGCTGTCAGCGGGCTGTGCTCGGCACGGAACAGCGTATGCCGGTCGCCGGTAATAAGTCCTGTGACCGGCCGTGCACCGCGCCCGTCGCAGATAATCATTCCGCAGCCGGCATTCATCGCGATCCGCGCCGCCTCCAGCTTGGTGACCATGCCGCCGGAGGCGTAGCTGGCATTCGCCGTGCCGGCCATCGCCATCACATCGTCAGTGATCGCCGTTACCTCGGGGACATGGTGTGCGTCCCTTTCCTTGCGGGGATTGCCGGAATAGAGTCCGTCGATATCCGACAGCAGGATCAGCAGGTCTGCGCTGATCATGGCGGCGACACGGGCCGCCAGCCGGTCATTGTCGCCGAATCTGATTTCGGCTGTTGCCACGGTGTCGTTTTCATTCACCACCGGCACCGCGCCAAGTCCCAGAAGCGAGGACATGGTGGCCCGCGCGTTCAGATGGCGGCGCCTTGTTTCGGTATCTTCGGGTGACAGCAGGATCTGCGCGACCCTGATATCATGCATCGCCAGCGCCTCGCGCCAGGCATGCGCCAGCGTCACCTGACCGGTGGCGGCGGCGGCCTGTTTTTCCTCGATGGCCAGCGTCCGTCCGGTGATGCCGAGGCCGCGGCTGCCAAGTGCAATGGCACCGCTGGAGACGACAACCACATTCTTGCCATCGGCGCGCAGCATGGCAATGTCGCTGGCCACACTGCCAAGCCAGCCGGCATTGACGGCATTCCTGTCGTCATCGATCAGAAGCGATGATCCGATCTTGATGATGACGGTCTGCGCCGCGGTGATGGCGGTGGTGGCCGCGTTCATGGTGACCATGGCACCGGCTCCTGCGGTGCTGCCTCGGCCTCGCGTGCCGATTCGATGGTGCGCATCAGCTGGCGAAGAAGGTCGCGCACCCCGGCACCGCTGACCGACGATAATGTCGTCACCATTCCGGCCCCGGCCTTTTGCAGCGCCTCGCGCACATCCTCGGCATAGCCGTCGGGCGCGGCGTCGATCTTTGTCAGCGCCAGCACTTCCTGCTTGTCGGCAAGGCCGCCGCCATAGGCCGCCAGCTCGTCACGAAGCGTGCACCATGCCGCCACCGGGTCCTCGCCGGTGACATCGACAAGATGCAAAAGCACGCGGCACCGCTCGACATGGCCGAGAAAACGATGGCCAAGCCCGGCGCCGCGATGCGCGCCCTCGATCAGCCCGGGAATGTCGGCCATGACAAATTCGCGGTCATCGATGCCGACAACACCAAGGTTCGGATGCAATGTCGTGAAGGGATAGTCGGCGATCTTCGGGCGGGCCGCCGAAACCGTGCTGAGAAAGGTCGATTTGCCGGCATTCGGAAGTCCCAGCAGGCCGGCATCGGCAATCAGTTTCAACCGCAGCCATACCCACATTTCCTGCCCGGTCTCGCCCGGCTGCGATTTGCGCGGGGCGCGGTTGGTCGAGGATTTGAAAAAGGCGTTTCCCTTGCCGCCGGCTCCGCCCTTGGCGAGGATGAATTCTTGGCCTTCCTCGGTCAGGTCGGCAAGCACCGTTTCCTGATCATCGGCCAGGATCTGTGTGCCGACAGGCAGTTTCAGGAATACCGGCTGGCCAGCACCGCCCGACCGGTCACGGCCGGCCCCGGGCTTGCCGGCCTGCGCCTTGAAATGCTGCTGGTAGCGATAATCGATCAATGTATTCAGCCCGGCCACGGCGCGGGCGATGACATCTCCACCGCGGCCGCCATCGCCGCCATCCGGCCCGCCGAACGGCACATGTGCCTCACGCCGGAAGCTGACGGCGCCGGGCCCGCCATGTCCGGATCGGGTATAGATCTTGGCCTGGTCGAGAAATTTCATCCTGGATTACCCGGCAAATGCCCTGCGCTGGATACTGTTCATCACCGCGCGGTTGTCGGCAATCAAAAAAGGGGAACAACCTGCGTCGTCCCCCTTGTTCAGACCGCCTGTACCGGCGCCCGATCCTGTCGACCGGCGCCTTACTCGGCGGCCTCGGCGGCTGGCAGCACGTTCACGAACATGCGCCCGCCCGACTTTTCCTTGAAAGCAACCTTGCCCTCTACAAGTGCGAACAGCGTATGGTCCTTGCCCATGCCGACATTCTCGCCGGGATGAACCTTGGTGCCACGCTGGCGCATGATGATGTTGCCGGCCAGAACCGACTCACCGCCAAATTTTTTCACGCCAAGCCGGCGTCCTGCGGAATCGCGGCCGTTACGAGAGCTGCCGCCTGCCTTTTTATGTGCCATGTTCCAGCTCCCTTCAGCTGTCGGCGCGCCGGGCGCGCCAGATCCAAATCACGTTCTAGGATTTCTTGGCGGCGGCCTTTTTCGCTGCCGTCTTCTTGGCGGCGGCCTTCTTGGCGGGCGCCTTCTTCGGTGCCGCCTCGGCCTTGGCGGCCGTCTTCTTGGCGGCGGCCGTCTTTGGCGCTGCCTTGGCCTCTGTCTTGGTTTCCGTCTTCGGGGCCGCAGCCTTTTTGGGTGCCGCCTTCGGGGCCAGCGACTTGCCGTCCTCGGCGATGGCGTTGATCTTCAGCAAGGTCAGATCCTGCCGGTGACCCTGGGTGCGACGATGGTTCTTCCGGCGCTTGCGGCGGAAAATGATGATTTTCGGACCGCGTGTCTGGCGCATCACGGTGGCGCTGACAGCAGCGCCTTCAACACGTGGTGTGCCGATTGTCACCTTGTCGCCGTCACCAAGCATCACGACATCATCGAGAATCACTTGCGCGCCCTCATCGGCGGAAATCCGCTCGACCAGGATTGTGTCGTCTTTCGACACGCGATATTGCTTGCCGCCTGTTCTTACCAACGCATACATGGCTTCCATCCTCGTTCCTCCCGCGCCCTTCGCAGGCTTGCCTTTCACGGCCTCGCCCCTGACAGCGTGTCGCCGGCTGAGCCGCGTTCCAGCTGTCCTTACCCGCCAGCTGTCATTACCCGGGTGGAAAACAAAAACATACCGCTCTGGAACCCCAAAGCGGATTGCGGTGGAATATACGCCTCGATGCGCCGCTGTCAAGACCGCAATCGCCCCGTCCTGCCCCCGTCCCTGCAAGCATTTCAGGCGGATTTCGACCGGCCTTTCAGGCCATAGTCCGGCGCCGGTTCAGCCGCCGCCAAAAGGACCGTGCCGTTTCGGGTCGTGCGGGGCATCGCCCATCTCGAGATGCAGCCTGTCACCGGTCCAGGGATGCGCCGCGACGACGGCATCATCAAGCTCTATTCCCAGTCCCGGTGCCGTTGGCGGGATGATATAGCCATCCTCCCATTGCAGCGGCCGCTTAAGCAGTTCTGCGTGAAATCCGTCCATCTTGCCGATCGATTCGAGGATCAGGAAATTCGGAATGCAGGCCGCAAGCTGGATGTTGGCGGCGGCGACGACCGGCCCGCAATAGAGATGCGGTGCGATCTGGACATAACGCGTTTCCGCCATCGCGGCGATCTTCTTGCCCTCGAGGATTCCGCCGGCCCGGCCAAGGTCCGGCTGCAGGATCGCCGCCGCCCCGCATTCCAGGACGCGGGCGAATTCGAATTTGCTGCACAGCCTCTCGCCTGTCGCCACCGGCACCGAGGTGCCGGCGGCCACCTTCGCCATTTCCTCCGGCATGTCGGGGGGGCAGGGCTCCTCGAACCAGAGCGGGTCATAGGCCTCGATCCGCTGCGCCAGCCGCAGCGCGCCGGCGGCGGTGAACTGGCCGTGCGTTCCGAACAGCAGGTCGGCGCGGTCACCGATGGCGGCGCGGAGCTCGCGGCAGAAGGTCTCGCTCCGGTCGAGCGCCTCAAGATCGGGCATGCGCCCGTCATATACGGTGTATTGGCCTGCCGGGTCGAACTTGACGGCGGTGAAGCCCTCGGCGACACGCGCCGCCGCTGCCTCGGCGCTGGCCAGCGGGTCATTATAGAAATCGGACGCCACCTGATCTTCGCCCGGATACAGATAGGTGTAGGTCCGCAGGCGGTCATTCACCAACCCGCCAAGAAGCGCATATACCGGCCTGTCGAGTGCCTTGCCGACGATGTCCCAGCAGGCCATTTCCAGCCCGCTCACCACCCCCTGGACCGAGGTGTCGGGGCGATGGGTGAAGCCCGAGCCATGCGCGCGCCGCCAGAAATGTTCGATCCGGTCGGGCGGCATGCCTTCGAGATAGCGTTGGAACATATCCTCGGCCATGCGGCAGACAACGTGCGGGGCAAAGCTGGCGGCGTAGATCTCGCCAATGCCGGTGATCCCGCAGGACGTTGTCAGCCGCACGAAGATGAAATAGCGGCCACCAAAACCGGGCGGTGGTGTGCCGACAATGAATGTCTCCAGTGAGTCAAGCCGCATCAGCGCCTCCCCTGCGCGCCGCGGCACGCGCGCGCAATCGTGATGTCGCAGGCAGGAACAGGGGCTGCCACGCTGCCGCCGCATCGGTTATCATGCCATGGATGCTGGCATATGGAATCGGCGACTGCAATCACGCGCCATCTTCGACCGCACTCCATTTTCGGCCGTGCACCATTTTCGACAGTTCATCGGCAATTACCGGAGCTTTCCCTTCATGATCACATCCCTCCTCGATGTCGCGCGGCGGCACATCATCCTGTTCGGTGCGGCGAAATTCGGCGCCGGACTGCTGGTCGGCTTCGCGCTTGGTGTCTAATTCCTGCCGATCCTGACGGCCGAGAAGGGGTTGGACAATGCCGCGCTGGCACAGCGCGAGGCCAGCGCCGAGCGGCGTGGCACCTTCGCCCGTGACCTTGCCGGATCCGATGCTTTCCATTGGGGCGAGGGGGTTGTCCATGTCAGCCGGCAACGGATCTGGCTTGACGGGCGAATCGCGCCGGGTCCGGATTACCGGCTCTATCTGACGCCGGAATTTGCCGAGGACGAGGCCGCGTTCCTTGACATCAAGGCGCGGTCGGTCGATATCGGGCCGGTCAGGGCCTTCACCAATTTCGACCTAGCCGTGCCGTCCGGTGTCGAGGTTGGCGATTTCCCGGCGTTGCTGATATGGTGCGAGGCTTTCGGGGAGTTCATCACCGCGGCGCGGCTGTCCTGACCCGTGCATCCTGACAATATTTGCCAAGACGACAATGCCGAGGATTTCATGACCGTTTCGCTTGCCGGCCTGTGCATTCCGGCGCCGGATGCCATCGCGCTGGACGATGTTATCGCCATGTATGAGGTGCTGCGCCCGCATATGCCGCCGGCTGTGCCGCCGCCGGTCCCGACCCGCCAGGTTGACCGCCTTGTCGATATTCTGCCGCATGTCGATGCGCTGATTCTCGACGGTTTCGGTGTGATCAATGTCGGCGCCAGCGTGATCGACGGCATCCATGATCTGCTGCAGACAGCGGCGGCACGCGATATCGCGGTGATGGTGCTGACAAATGGTGCTGGCCAGGGAGCGGAGGCAAGCTGGGCCAAATATCGTGACTGGGGGCTGCCGATCACGCGCCAGCAGGTGGTGTCGAGCCGCGATGCGCTGGAGGCGGCGTTGCCGGCGGTGGCCGCCGGGCGGATGGTGGCCCCGCTTGGCCCGGCGGCGCGGCCGCTTGGTATCGGCAGCGAGGTCACGTTTGCCGCTGATCCGGAGCTGTTCGAACATGCCCGGTGCTTTGCCTTTCTCGGCTCAGCCGACTGGAATGACAGGCTTCAGACTGCGCTTGAGGGCGCGCTGGCGCGGGGCGGGTGTGATCTGCTTGTCGGCAATCCTGATATCAGCGCCCCGCTGGGGGGAGCTTTCTCGGCCGAGCCGGGCTATTGGGCGGTGCGGGCGATGCAGGCCACCGGCATTGTGCCGCGCTGGTATGGCAAGCCGCACGCCGCCGCTTTCGATCTTGTCCTTGGTCGGCTGGAACAGGTTTATGGCCGGCCATTCGACCGTGGCCGGGTCGCGATGGTCGGTGATTCGCTTCACACCGATATTCTTGGCGCGCGTGCGGCCGGCCTGCAGGCGGTGCTGCTGACAGGCTATGGGCTGTTCTGTGATGGCGGCGCGCATGATATGATCGAGGCCTGTGGAATCACGCCAGACTGGATTGCCGCAACACTTCAGTGAGGCAGGAGGGACATCCGATCATGCTGCATCGCCGCTTTCTTCTCGAGGGGCTTGAATGCGCCTGCCGCATCGGCGCCTATGATCATGAAAGGCTGGCACCGCAACGGGTGGTGATCGATGCCGAGATCCTGCTGGCGGATGAAAGCGAGCCGACAACCGACCGGCTGGAGGATGCGCTGAATTACGATATGATCCGCAGCACAATCCTCGATATCGCGACATCGCGGCATTTCGATCTTCAGGAAACGCTGGCACGCCGGATCTTCGATTCGTTGTTGGCGCTTGCCGGTGTGACGGCGGTGCGGGTGCGAACCGCCAAGCCGGAGGCGTATGAGGATTGCCGGCAGATCGCCTATGAACTGTCGAACATGGGCTGAGCGATGTTCGAGGATGCCGATCTGCTTCGTGACTATTACCGGACACGCCAGGGCCGTCACGTCGCGATGCGGCTGCGCCGCGCCCTTGCCAATTTCTGGAACCGGGCCCCGAATGCCTGCAACGCGGCGCTCGGCTATGCGCCGGCGGTCTTCAGGTCCGAGGATCAACTACGCGCACTGGCGCTGATGCCGATGCGGCTAGGCCCGCGCCGATGGCCGAAAAAGGGGGCTGTTCGGACGGCGCTTGTCGACAGCCGCGCGCTGCCGGTCCAGAACGTGCAACTCGACCGGCTGCTGTTGCTTCACGCATTGGAGTTCGATCCGAATCCCAGCCGCCTCCTTGATGAATGCTGGCGTGTTCTTGACGGGTCGGGGCGGCTGATGGTGATGGTGCCGAACCGCAACGGCCTCTGGGCGCGCGCCGAGAAGACGCCATTCGGCCATGGCCGGCCCTATTCGCGTGGCCAGCTAAGGCACCTTCTCCTGGAACATGGCTTCACCCCGGTCGAGGCACGGACAATCCTGTTCACCCCACCGGCAGCGCCCGGCCTGTTTCTCAGAATGGGCCCGCAGATCGAACGGCTTGGCCGGAACTGGTCCCCCGGTATCGGCGGCGTTCTGGTGATCGAGGCCGAAAAGAATCTCTATGCGCCGGCCGGGCAGACCGGCCGCCAGCGCACCGCGAAATCCGCGATTGCACGCAAACTTGCACCGCGCCCGACCGGCGCGATCCGTGAGGGGACGGACTAACAGGCCCCGGCTTGTCGTCCTCATCATGATCGGGCACCCCGTCATGCCTTCACGATTATCTGGCACCGGCGGCAGTCTGTCTGCTATAGAGGCTGAGGCGCGACAGAACCGGAGACGAGCCCGGCCGGTGATGTGGTGTGCCACCCCGTCCTGTACCATGTTATTGCCTGACTTATGACCGACCATCTGAATGATCTGCGAGCGACCATCAACCGGCTGGATGATGACATCCTGGCGCTGGTGCGCCGCCGCATGACGCTTGCCGGCGACATCATCGCGGCAAAGCAGGGTGGCGTGGCCTATCGGCCGGGACGCGAGGCGGCGGTGATCGAACGGCTTGCGGCTGCCGCGCCCGATTTGCCGCGCCAGCTGGTGGCGAATGTCTGGCGCCAGCTGATGACGGCAAGCACGGCCCTGCAGGATAATTCGCTGGAGGTGGCCGTCCATGCGCAGGCGATGGCGGTCGCGGGCTGGCATTTCGGTGGTCTGGTCACGATCCGTGAATGCGCCGACCTCGACGCTGTCAGATCGCAGCTTGATGCCGGGGTCGGTCTTGCGCTGGTGCCGGAGAGCTGCGAGGCGGAAATGGCTTCATGGCTGCTGGCCGATACGGGCTATCACCTGATTGCCAGCACGCCGCCCTACCGGTCGGATTCCTTGCCGCTAACCTGGATGATCGGCCGTGACCCGGCGGACCCGGTCGAGAGCGAAATGACACTTGTTGCCCACCAGGGTGATGATGGTGCTGTCCTCGACAGAATGCCGGGCCGCATCGAGGCGCCGGTTGCCGGCATTACGGATAAACATCGGGTCGTCGGCGTGATTGCCGCACCCCCCGACCAGGAACAGCCATGACAGAGATCTATAGCAGGGTGGCGATCATCGGGATCGGTCTCATCGGATCGTCGGTGGCGCTGGCCGCCCGCCGTGCCGGTGTTGTCGGCCATATCGTCGGGTGCGACAGTGATGCCGATGTGGCGCCGGAGGTGAAACGCCTCGGGCTCGCCGACAGTTTCACCACTGACGCTGTTGCGGCTGTCGCCGATGCCGATCTGGTCGTGATGTCGGTGCCGGTTGGTGCCATTGGCGCGCTGGCGGAGCGGATCATTCCGGCGATGATGCCCGGCGCCGTGCTGACGGATACCGGATCGACCAAGCGGTCGGTCATCCGGGATGTGACACCGCATGTCGGTGATGACATTCACTGGATCCCCTCGCATCCGCTTGCCGGCACTGAACATTCCGGCCCGGCGGCCGGATTTCCCGACCTTTTCAACGGGCGCTACTGGCTGATCCTGCCGGGTGGCGTGCCGGAGGCCGAGGTGGCGCGGTTCGAAAGCTTTGTCACCGCCATCGGCGCCGTCGCCGAGCGCATGGATGCCGATTATCACGACAAGGTGCTGGCGCTGACATCGCACCTGCCGCACCTGATCGCCTATACGATTGTCAGCACGGCGGTCAATCTGGAAAGCCAGCTGAAGAATGACGTGATCAGGTTCTCGGCGTCCGGCTTTCGTGACTTCACGCGGCTTGCCGCCTCCGATCCGGTGATGTGGCGCGATGTCTTCATCAACAATGACGAGGCGGTGCTGGAGATGCTGCAGCGCTTTTCCGAGGATCTGTCGGATCTGCAGCGGGCCATCCGGTGGGGCGAGACGGACAAGCTTGAAAGCCTGTTCCATCGCACCCGCGAGATCCGCCGTTCGATCATCGATGCAGGTCAGAGCTAGGGCCGGAATCCGACTCCGCCCACGATATTGACCATCGCTGTTCAGCTTCAGATCAGACCGGGCCAGATTCAGATTCGAATTGTTTCCGCCAGATATTTCGCATATTCGCGGGTCAGCAACCGTATCATCGCGCGGTCCCGCCACCAGCCGGAGAT